>Ga0163162_10002123_pt1 | contig 18627 bp, 19 predicted proteins | sample S55metaG_FD_115310 | JGI IMG/M metagenome (GOLD analysis project Ga0163162, IMG submission 115310) | Switchgrass rhizosphere microbial communities from Kellogg Biological Station, Michigan, USA - S5-5 metaG | ecosystem: Host-associated > Plants > Roots > Rhizosphere > Soil | place: USA...
ACGCTGTGGCGGGTGCGGCAGTTCCGGAAAGGACGCAAACCGATGAACGCCGAAGTGATCGAGCATTTGTTCCTTCGCGCTGCCAGGCTGGCACAGCGAGGGAAACCCTCACGGCTGGCGGCGCAAACCTGGAGGGAGTGGGCGAGCCGCCTTCCCGATGGGAATCGCCGCACCATGTTGATGCCAGCCATCGGCGTGCTCGAAAAGTCAAAGTACAGCGTCGATCCGCTTTCCAATACGGACTTTGCCATCCTTGAAAACACGATCCGCGACCTGAAGAGATAGGTGTTGTACGCGCGGTTTATGAAGTTGTGAATGAATTGGAGGAAAAGGAGTAGTAGAAGCAACTCCCCTCCTGGAACAGGAGGGGTGGCCCGAAGGGCCGGGGTGGTAGTGAGGTCAAAATGGTTGTCTTTGAATCTACCACCCCGTCGCTGCGCGACACCCCTCCTGTTCCAGGAGGGGAGTTGCTTCTACTTCTCTTTCTCCTTCTCATCCATTCATTCACAACTTCTATGACCGCGCAGCTTCTATCCTCCAAATCAAATCCGAACCAGGCAGTGCGGGCGGTCGTAGACCGCCACCACAGGTCCTCCGAATAACGATTTCCTTAACCACTTCTCTCCAACTGCTACAATGTTCGTTGCAATGTTGACTACGAAACTCACCAGGGTCGGATTCGTCAGCCTCGGTTGCCCCAAAAACCTTGTGGACAGCGAGGTGATGCTCGGCACACTGGCGGAGCACGGCTACGCAATAACCCATAGCAAACAGGATGCGGACGTCCTCGTCGTCAACACCTGCGGCTTCATCGACAGCGCGAAACAGGAGTCCATCGATACGATCCTGGAGATGGCAGATCTCAAGACGTCTGGAAACTGCAAAAAGCTCGTCGTCGCAGGCTGTCTGGCGGAACGGTATCGCGACGATATCCGGAAACAAATTCCAGAAATCGATTTCGTTTTCGGTCCGGATGAGCTTGGCAAGATTCTCGAAGCGGTGCGACTGGGCGACGAACCGATGGTCGACATTTCGATCGATTCCCTTTACACCTCGAAAGAAGTTCCGACGATTCCGCGAATTCTCAGTACACCGTCCTACATGGCGTATCTGAAAATCTCCGAAGGTTGTGATCACGTGTGCACGTTCTGCGCGATTCCTGGATTTCGCGGAAAGTTTCGCAGTCGATCCGTGAACGACCTTCTTGCTGAGGCGAAACGGCTTGCCGATCAAGGCGTGCGCGAACTCGTTCTGGTGTCGCAGGACACGATGGCTTATGGAAAAGACATCGGCATGGACGACGGTATCACGACTCTTCTGCGACAGCTTGCCGCGGTGGATGGCCTGCATTGGGTGCGTTTCCTGTACTGCTATCCCCATACGATTACGGATGCACTGGTCCGCCTGGTTTCGGAAGAGGAACGTCTGTGCAAGTACTTCGATATCCCTTATCAGCACGCCAGCCGCGCCGTGCTGGACCGGATGCTGCGGGGAGGAAGCCGGGATATTTATGAACGACAGGTCGAACGCATCCGCAAACTGAATCCGGAGGCCGGATTTCGCACGTCGTTCATCGTGGGATTTCCCGGCGAAACCGAAGAGGACTTCCAGGAAGTGCTCTCGTTTATCCGGAACGTGGAATTCGATAACGTGGGGGTATTCCTGTATTCCGACGAAGAAGATACCGGGGCTTTCCATCTCGGTGGGAAAGTGAATCGACGCACGGCGAACCGGCGGCGCACGGAGCTGATGAAATTGCAGTCGAAAATTTCAAAGCGAAAGCTTCGAACGATGGTCGGCCGAACGGTGGAAGTACTGCTCGAGGGAGCCTCCGACGAATCGGATCTGCTCCTTCAGGGGCGTACAGGAACCCAGGCACCGGACATCGACGGACATGTTCTCATTAACGACAGCGGCGAACTCCAGACTCGCACCGGTGAATTTTATCCGGTGGAGATAACCGATAGCATGGAGTACGACCTGATCGGACGGATCATTTGAGCCATGCAATGTCCCACCTGCGGCAAACCAGTGGAATATGCAGGCAACCGCTTCCGGCCATTTTGCAGCGACCGCTGCAAATTGATAGACCTGGGGAAATGGGCCGGAGGAGTTTTTCGAATTCCGACCCTGGAAAGTCCAACTGACGATTTCGAATCAGCGAATGGGTCAATCGAATCACCAGAACAATCTTCTGAAGCATCCGAAAACGAAGAGTAAGCCTCGCGGATTCCAGGACGGTCTGGCGATCGCTGTGGCGACAGGCGCAGGGGCAGGGTTCATGCCGAAGGCTCCGGGAACAGCCGGATCCGTCGAAGGCGTTCTGGTCTATCTTCTGATGGAGAGACTGGACCTTGGCGCATATTTCCCACATGCTATAATTTTTTCCCTCATAATTGGGACGTGGTCCGCATATCGCGTGGAACTCTTCTGGGGCGGGGATTCTCAACGTATCGTTGTCGACGAGATCGCCGGGCAAATGATCACATTCGGGCTCGCTGCCGGACGGTATCCATTGTCGGTGCTTTACGTGTTTATCGGTTTTGTTTTGTTCCGGTTCTTCGACATCACGAAACCATTTCCACTGCGGCGTCTTGAAAATTTGAGATGGGGTTTTGGCGTGATGGCCGATGACGTGGGAGCGGGCATCTACGCACTTGTGGGATTGACTCTAATACGGCATTTTTTCGGCGCATGAAACGTGAGTGATATCAGAATTGTTAATGTAACTCCGCAGGCGGCTCTTCCCGGAGGGGAAGTCGTAATCGAGTATTCGAGCACGACGTCTCACGGGAACGCCCAGCCGGACGTTCGATTCGGCGACTTCAGTGGCCAGGTCACTGTCGCGTCCAGCAGTAAGATCATGGTTCGCGTACCCGAGTTGTCTGCGGACTCCGGGACGGACGTCCTGCGGGTCAGCGGCAATGGCAACACCAGCAGACCGTTTCACTATGAGATCGGTAAGCGGCTGGCGAGCAATCTCTACCCCGTCTCGAATCCCGCGGTGGACACCGACGGGAATGTCTATGTGACCTACAGTGGACGACGAGGACAAAAAACGCCCGTGTCGGTTTATAAGATCACGCCGAAGGGAGCCGTCACTCCGTTTGCCACCGACATCATGAATGCGACCGGACTGGCCTTCAGCATGACGGGAGAGCTTTTCGTTTCGAGTCGCTTTGACGGCAACGTGTACGCGATTGAGCCTTCGGGGCACATGCGTCTCTTTACCGAAGGCATGGGTATCGCGACCGGCATTGCGTTTGACCGAATCGGTAATCTTTACATCGGCGACCGCAGCGGCAGCATTTTCAAGATCAGTCCCGACCGGGAGATTTTTGTTTTCGCAACCCTCGAGCCGAGCATTGCCGCCTATCATCTGGCGTTTGGGATGGATAATCATCTCTACATCACGGGGCCAACCACATCCAGTTTTGATTCGATTTATCGTGTCACTCCAAACGGTGAAGTGGAACGGTACTTTACGGGACTAGGGCGGCCTCAAGGCCTGGCGGTCGATATTGAAGGTTATGTCTATGTGATTGGTTCATTCCGGGGACGACACGGCGTGTTTCGAATCCGCGATAAAAAGCCGGAACTCATGGTTGCCGGCATGAGCCTGGTCGGACTGGCCTTTGATTTCGAAGAAAATCTGATGGTAACCAATCTGGTTGCGGATTCCGGTTCACTGTACAAAGTCCGACTTGGAATCATGGGGAAACCCCTTCCCTGAACGCGCATGCTATCTGCTGAAATCATCGCCATTGGATCAGAACTTCTCACCCCGGGATTTACGGATACCAATTCGTTATTTCTGACGCGGCAACTGAACGAAATTGGCATACCGGTCGTGATGAAGTCGATTGTGGGTGACGACGAAATGTACCTGGAGCAGGCAGTCCGCGGATGCCTGGATCGGACACCATTGTTAATCACCATCGGTGGCCTGGGCCCGACCGAAGACGATGTTACAAAAAAAGTCGTGGCGCGCGTCCTGAAGCGGCAACTGGTGCTCGATGATGATATCCTCGCCACGATTCAGAAGCGCTTCAAGGCGCGTGGTGCGGAAATGCCGGTCAACAATGCGCGGCAGGCGCTGGTTCTTACCGGATCCGACGTTCTGGAAAACCGGAATGGTACGGCTCCGGGACTCTGGATACACTCGGATCGAAATGATGTTGTCCTGCTTCCCGGACCGCCGTCGGAACTGGAACCTATGTTCGACAATACCTGCACGCCGCGCCTTCAAAAAATGACCGGAACCGCGGCTCTCGCCCGCCGCATCTACCGAACGACAGGATTGATGGAATCCGTGCTCGATACACGGATCGCCCCCATTTATCAGAAGTACAAGAATCCGGTGACCACCATCCTTGCCAAACCCGGCCAGGTGGATGTGCGATTGACGGCCAGGGGTAAGACAAATGAAGAAGCCGAACGACTGGTCCAGGAACTCGGAAAGCAAATTGAAGCATCGCTCGAGGATTATATATATGCCACTTCCGAGCAGTCGCTGGAAGAAGTCGTCGGACGACAGCTTGCGCTGAAACAGGCGACGATTTCCGTGGCCGAGTCCTGCACGGGCGGCCTGCTATCGGCGAGGCTGACATCCATCCCGGGCAGTTCGAAATACTTCATGTCGGGTATGGTGACATACAGCAATCAATCGAAAATCGAACTTGCAGGAATCCCGCCCCTGTTGCTTGATATGCAAGGCGCCGTCAGCGAAGAAGTCGCTCGCGGGCTTGCGGAGTGCGTACGGGAAAAGGTGGGTACCACCATAGGCGTAGGTGTTACCGGCATCGCGGGTCCCGATGGCGGTACGCCTGAAAAGCCCGTAGGCACTGTGCACATTGCAGTGGCTGGACCCGGCGGTACCGAACACCGACACCTGATGTTCCCCGGAAATCGCGACCGAATCCGATCATGGACGTCGCAGGCCGCGCTCGATCTGACCCGGCGCGTATTGATGAGAATCTAATGCGACTTTTTATTGGCATCGAACTTCCGGAAGGAATTTGCGCAGGTCTTGCTGAAGTTCAACGTGAACTGCGGCCCGTATCGACGGCGGCGCGATGGGTGGCCACAGAATCGGCTCATCTGACGTTGAAGTTCCTGGGCGAAATCACCGAACAGCGCGCCGAGGAAGTCCACCAGGCATTGACAGTACTCACCTGGAAACCATTTCAGATTACGGTGAAAGGGATTGGATTCTTTCCGGGAACGCGCTCGCCCCGGGTCTTCTGGGCAGGGATTCAGGCACCCACTTTGGAGGCGCTTACCGGAAGAATCGATTCGAAGCTGGAAACATTCGGATTTGAAAAGGAACGACGCTCCTATCGCGCCCACATCACGCTCGCCCGCGCGAAACACGGGCCTCTCGACGCCGCACTCGTCACCGCCGCAGGCCAGTTTGAGGAAAGAGACTTCGGCACATTCAATGTCGACCGATGCTTTCTCTACCAAAGCGAATTGACTTCCAACGGTCCTCTGTACACGAAACTGAGGGAGTATCTGCTCTCATGACCGTGCCGGTGGCAATCATCGGCGCCGGTGGTTGGGGAACGGCGCTGGCTGCCACTCTTGCGCGCACGGATCGTCGAGTCACCCTTTGGGTCTACGAAGCGGATCTGGCGGAAGGCATGTCGGAAACGCGAGAAAATCCGGTATATCTTCCGTCCGTTCGTATTCCGAAATCGGTCCACATCAGCAATTCCATGATTTCCGTCCTTGCGGACTCAAGAATCGTGATCATGGCCGTCCCATCTCACGTTTTTCGATCCGTGGTGGAGCAGATGGCACCTCTGGTGCAACCGGATACGATTTTTGTGAGCGCCACCAAGGGGATTGAAACCTGCACGTTGATGCGCATGTCGCAGGTGCTTACCGATGTCCTCGGCATTTCTGTGGAATCCAGAATCGCGGTGATTTCCGGACCAACGTTTGCACCCGAAGTCGCTCGTGGAGTTCCGACCGCTCTGGTGGTGGCTTCACCACTCGAGTCGCTGCGCGTTCAACTTCAGAATGAACTGTCCACCCCACGGTTTCGTCTTTATACAAACCTGGATATCATCGGCGTGGAAATCGGCGCCGCCACGAAGAACATCATTGCAATCGCAGCAGGGGTCGCCGACGGATTGGGACTGGGATCCAATGCGGCCGCGGCACTGGTCACACGCGGCCTTGCGGAAATCACTCGGCTGGCCGTGGCGTGCGGTGGACGCCGTGAAACTCTCTCCGGCCTTGCCGGACTCGGCGATTTGATTCTAACGTCTTATGGAAACCTGAGCAGAAACCGCCGGGTGGGCATCGCGCTGGGACAGGGCCGCAAGATCGAAGAAATCACCGGAGGGATGCGATCGGTCGCCGAAGGCGTCAAGACGGCGGAATCCGCAGTGGCACTGGCTCGAAAACTCAAAGTCGAAATGCCCATCGCAGAAAGAATGTATGCCGTGCTTTACGAGGGCCTGAAGGTGCAGGATGCGATCAACGATCTGATGGAACGAAAGCTGAAGGAAGAATAGTGGAGTTCATCAGCCTTTTCGGTAAACCGGAAGAGAAGAAACCGTCAGTTCTCGACAAGATCAAGACGGCCGTTCGTCGAACACAGGAGAACCTGAACGAAGGCTTTCAGAATATCGTCGAAGGCAAGAAGACCATCGATCCGGAAATGCTCGACGAATTGGAAGCCGTGATGGTTTCCGCGGACGTGGGCATCGTTACAACGACTGAAGTATTGAATTCAATCCGTGAGCAGATGTCTCGCCAGACCCTTCGGGATCCACTTCAACTTCGAAACGCGGTAAAGGACGAACTTCGAAAGATTCTCCGCGTCAATACCGCACCGCCAAAACAAGTCGCCGAAGGCGAACCGTTTGTCATCCTGATGGTGGGCGTCAATGGCGTCGGAAAAACGACGACAATTGGTAAACTGGCCAATCGTTTCAAGAATGACGGCAAGAAAGTCGTGCTTTGCGCCGCGGATACGTTTCGCGCCGCAGCCAGCGAACAACTCGAGATCTGGGCGAAACGATCGGATGTGCCGATCGTGAAGCAGCAGGCCGGCGCGGATCCATCGGCCGTATTGTTCGATGCGCTTCAATCGGCGAAATCCAAAAAAGTCGATTACGTGATTGTGGATACCGCCGGCCGTCTCCACACGAAAAGCAATTTGATGACGGAACTGGAAAAGATGACGCGCATCGCGAAGCGTGAAGTATCCGGAGCACCCCACGAGGTGCTTCTGGTGATGGATGCAACGACCGGTCAGAACGGATTGGTTCAGGCAAAGGAATTCACGAGGAGCGCAGCGGTGACAGGGATCGTCCTCACCAAGCTGGACGGAACCGCCAAGGGAGGCGTCGTCACCGCAATTGCCCGCGAATTGAGAATTCCGATCCGCTTCGTCGGAGTCGGTGAAAAAATCGACGATCTGATTGAGTTCTCTCCAGATGACTTTGTGGAGTCGCTCTTCGCGCAATGACGGTATGTCATCGATTCCATCCACTCCATTCGAACCATCCATAAAAGACGAAGCATACATGCGACGTGCCATCGATCTCGCGCTGCAAGGCGTGGGGCTTGTGAGCCCGGGAGCCATGGTGGGCGCTGTCGTCGTCAAAGAGGACAAGGTTGTCGGTGAAGGTTTCTATACGTGGGATGGTATCGATCATGCCGAAGTGATTGCGCTACGGCATGCAGGCTCGGGCGCACGGGGCTCGACCATCTACGTATCGTTGGAACCCTGTTCTCACACCGGACGAACTCCTCCCTGCGCACAGGCTCTAATAAATGCTGGCGTGAACCGAGTGGTGACCGCAATGGAAGACCCCAATCCCATCGTCAGCGGCCTTGGACTTGAAATGCTGAAACGCGCTGGAATTGAAGTGTCCTCCGGCATTCTGGAAGACGAAGCCCGTCGAGCCAACGAAGCATTTATCACTTACAAAACGCGGGGTCGTGCATTTGGAATACTGAAGGTCGCGATGACACTGGATGGAAAGATTGCGACGCGGAGCGGCGAATCGCAGTGGATCACTTCCGAAGAATCGCGCGCCATGGGGCAGTCGCTGCGGCATTCGGTCGACGCGATTGTTACTGGCAGCGGAACGTTTCTCAAGGACCGTCCCCAGATGACCGATCGAACCGGACTTCCCCGCCGGCGCGAATTGCTTCGCATTGTGATGGATCGGCGCGGGCAAGTCCGCCCTGACGATGCCATCAAGGCGGGCTGGCTGGCATTCCGTGGATCGCTTGAAGCACTTTCAGGCGAAATGCAGACCCGTGAGATTCAGAGCTTCGTCCTGGAATGCGGGCCGGATCTGGCTTTCAACGCAATCCAGTCGGGGATCATTGATAAGATTGTGATGTTCGTTGCACCCAAACTGATCGGAGGTCGTGAAGTTCCAGCTATTGGCGGGCCCGGCATCGAACGTCTGGCCGAGGCCATTCACCTTGAAGATTGCGAGATTCTGATGACGGGGCCAGACCTCGTTATCACTTCCTATGTTCACCGGAATTATTGAAGAAGTCGGCGAGATCGCCGAAATTGCCGACAGCGGAGGCTTTCGAACCCTCAGGGTTCGCGCTGGCCGGATTCTTGATGGTATGCAACGCGGAGCCAGCATCTCGGTGAACGGCGTGTGTCTCACCGCAAGAACGATTCACAATGACGGTTTCACGGCGGATCTTTCGCGCGAGACCCTGGAACGGACAAGTCTCAACGTACTCATTGCCGGCTCCCTGGCGAATCTCGAGCGGCCAATGCGTGCGGACGGCCGATTCGATGGTCATATCGTGCAGGGACACGTCGATGGAGTGGGTCGAATTCGGGCATTTAGCCGTGAAGGCGACGATTACAGGCTGGAAGTCGAATTTCCTGAATCGGCGCTGCGTTACATCGTGGAGAAGGGTTCGATCTCGGTCGACGGCATCAGTTTGACGATCGCCCGGGTGAAGCCATACGTTTTTGAGGTCGCAATTATCCCCCACACGTTCGACAATACCAATCTGCGGCGTGTGCAGGCCAACGACCCGGTAAACCTGGAGTTCGATGTCATTGCGAAGTACGTGGAGCGCATGCTTGCAAACAGACCCCTGAATTAGAATAGGAACATGACACAGTTTGCATCGATTGAAGACGCGATACAGGACGTTCAAAACGGAAAAATTGTCATCATCATCGATGACGAGGACCGTGAAAACGAAGGCGACCTCATGGTTGCAGCGGAAAAAGTCACGCCGGAGGTCATCAACTTCATGGCCACCCATGGACGCGGTCTGATTTGTCTGGCAATGACCGGACAGCGGCTGGACGATCTCAATATCCCGCTCATGGTGCCGGATCACACGAATAGCTCTCCGCATGGAACAGCGTTCTGTGTTGCCATCGAAGCGCGACGGGGCGTGTCCACGGGAATTTCCACTCATGATCGAGCGCAGACCATTCTGACAGCCATTGATCCTCGAACCAAGCCCACTGACCTGACAAGGCCCGGTCACATTTTCCCTTTGCGCGCAAAAGATGGCGGCGTACTGGTTCGAGCCGGACAGACGGAAGCCTCTGTAGACCTTGCGCGAAGTGCCGGCCTGTTCCCTGCCGGCGTCATCTGCGAAATCATGAAGGAAGACGGAACAATGGCGCGAGTTCCGGATCTCCTGGAATTCGCCTCGGAACACAATGTGAAGCTGATTACGGTAGCGGACCTCATTCGCTACCGGCTGAGGACGGAAAACTTCGTACGTAAAACCAGCGAAAGTCTTCTGCGAACGCGGCACGGTGAATTCCGGATGATCGGGTTTCAAAGCATACTCGGCAACGAAACGCATTTTGCACTCGTGAAGGGTGAAATCGGAAACGGCGAAGACGTGCTCGTGCGCGTGCACACGCATTGCCTCACAGGTGATGTGTTTGGGTCCGTCGGCTGTCACTGCCACGAACAGATGGATCGTGCGGTCGCAACCATCGAAGCCGAAGGCCGCGGCGTCCTTCTTTACCTGCACCCGATGGGCAATCCGGGACCTGCGGAGCTTCAGGCGCACGGAATGCGCAACGTGGACTCCAACGAAACCATTGGCCTGCAGGGCGAACAACGAGAATATGGAATTGGTGCTCAGATTCTGGCGGCACTGAAGATTCACTCCATGCGAATCCTGACGAACCATCCAAGAAAGCTCATCGCACTTGAGGCCTATGGCCTGATAATTACCGCCCAGGTGCCGTTTACTCACGCGAAAATATCCCGCTAGTCTGCCGGAATCCAGAGTGATAGTCTCCACTCACCCTTTGTGTTTTCTGAGGACTTCCCATGTCTGTAAACGAAATCACTCTGACGACAATCTACGAAATTCTGAAAGACCACAGTGCGCGGTTTGACCGCATGGATCAGGGCTTCGAGAGCCTGGTAACGGTGCAAAACGCTGGAGCGATTCGACTGATATCGGTGGAAACGACGGTCAAAAAACACAGCTCGATACTTCGAACCATGCAGCTGCGGCTGGACTTGCTCCATGGCGTTGTCGCAGAACTGGAACGTCGAACAGGCCGGACCAGGCAGGAATTCGTCATGATCACGGAAGCGTTGTGCCGTCTGGAACAACGTTTTGACCAGATTGAAGCACATCGCCTGCAGGAACGGATTACGGCCCTCGAAGCTCGCGTTCAGGCCTTGCAGACTGCGACGTAACTTCTCCATCAGACAGTAATAATTTCAATGAAGTCCGCTCATCCACTGGCCGATAGAGATCCTATCGACGGAGGGTACGGAGGAAGGCCATGTCTTGTGTAAATTCGATTTCGTGTGCGCCTGCAGACAATACAACCGCTCTCAGCCCGCAAGAGGCGTCAGCCTCCTCCGTCTCTGTCGAGGCAACGCAGGTCCGGGTATCTCAAGCGCAAACATCAGATATGACAATGGTTACCATGGGCGGGGACACGGTTACGTGGTCCTCAACCAGGTCGGCGGAACTGTCGTTTACTACCTACAACGCGCAAGGACGTGTGGGCGATTCATCAGCCACGATTTCAGGCGCGCTTACGGAACTGCATCGAACCACCGCCTGTTCAATCACCGTGGAAGGCGATTTGAACAAGGAAGAACTGAAAGATATTCGAAGCGCCATTCGCACCATGCAAAAGGCAGCAAAGGATGTTCTTAAGGGCTATGACGAAAAGGCGGCGGCGCGCATGGCGAATCTTGCGGATCTGGACCAATTCGCGAGTATCGACGCGGACCTGGAGTTCATGAGGCAAATCTCGGTGACTCCGGCATATGCTTCACCAGATACGATGGCCGCTTCGGAGCCTGGCGAAATGTCGGAGGCCACACGGGCGGAGATTCCTGCGCCGACTTCGGATTCATAGCCAACGCGGCCTTCTCAGGAGGACATGCAGGCCTCTGTATCGGGGCCCAGTTGAGCCCTCATCAATAGCTGCGGCAACCGTTGCAACGGTCATGGCCAGCACACCCATTTCGGTAATTCAGACTCAGGCCGCCGCGATTTCGGAGCACACACCAGATCCATCTCATCCGGACTCTGGTCGAAAATTCTCTACATGAAGAAAGATTCCCTGGCGGCGACAGAGACGCCGGTCACGGCTTAACCGAAAATTTACGAACGAACGCTGAGACGAATCGTGCGGCTGATTTCTTCGTCAGTCCAGAAAACGCTCTTCTCGAGAAAATGGATGTGATTTTTCAATTCCTTCTGAATCGCGGATGTGGCCTTCTCCAAACGGGCTTGTTCCACGGCCATCATCTGAAGAACCTCCATCCGACGGGCCTGCAACGCCTTCAAAATCTGAATACTCTCGGCGGGAACCTTACGCACTTCCGGACGCACCAGCTCTGCAAAATGGGCCAGCAATCCCGCCTGACTGCGGTCCTGGCGCATACCGCCGATGGCTCGCGTAAAATCCTTGATGCTTCTTGGTGAGACCAGCGCGAAAGGTAAACCGAGGGAAGCAAGAGTTCCCGCAACCGGCAGTTCAACGCCCCCATGCGCTTCCATAACTACAAGATTCGGATGTATATCCCGAATCTTTTCGGCGGTTTCGTTCATTCCAGCGTCATCGACTCCAGCACTCCAATGCTCGCCCGAAGGTCGAACAACAATGTTGAGTACAGTCTTACTGACGTCCAGGCCCACGAAAACTTCGGTACGCATACACAGCTCTCCCTTGCTAAAGCACGCTGTCTGCAATTCCGTTACCTTTCAGAATTACAAACTACAGTAATGAAACAGAACACTTGAAGCCTCGAATGTTAGTATCTTCAGCCTCGCAATCCCAAATTCGTGGAAATTTTCCTTGATCGGGGAATGGATGCGCGTACTCTCAGTGATTCTATTGGAACAGTCTAACGCCCCTCCATTCGATGTACATCGCTATTGTCCGGGAACGAGCAGGCGAATTATTCCGTCGCGTTTATTGGTGAGGAATATCTGCCCATCCGGCCCTTCTGCGAATCGCAAGTCGGCCCGCGTTGCCGCTGTCCTTCCCTGCGCGACGTTCTTCTCCTTGATAGCCTGCAGGAAAGTTTTTGTCGTTCCGTTGTCGTTCAGCAGGATTCGGCGAATGGAGTCCTGCCCTCCTTTGGGTAGATTATCGGCATTGACATAAAAGATTTCGCCGCTCGGGTTGTCGCCGAAAATCAGCAGGTTCGTCAGCTGCGTAATTTTGGCGCTGCGGTACACCAGACCGCCAATTGCAGCCTGGCTGCCGCCCGGAAGCAATGGGTCGGTTTGACCATATTCGACGATCGGATACGTGACCTTCGGATCCGAGCGCGGACCGGTAGCCTCGACTCCGGTTGGCCTTCCAGAGAGATACTTATAACTTCCCTCCCAAACGTTCCAGCCCAGATTCGCGCCGGCCGTGACTGGACTGATTTCTTCAATCGTGTCCTGTCCGATATCGGACATAAACATACTTCCATTCTTCGGATCCCAGAACAGACGCTGGGGATTGCGGACCCCGTAAGCGAAAATTTCGCCGAGCGTGTCGTCTTTGCCGTCATTGGCGAATGGATTACTCGCAGGAATTCCGTACTTCCCGTTTGCACTGTTTGTTCCGAGTGGATCCAGCCTCAGGATCTTGCCAAGGGCGATCCCGAGGTTCTGTGCGTGGCCATTCGGATCGCCACCGCTGCCGCCATCTGCGAGACCCATGTACAGAAGACCAAAGTCGGCACTTGCCGGTGTGGCGAGCGGATTAAACGTGAGATGACCGCCGTTGTGGTTTGCATATGGTTCCTGTATGCGGATCAGTTCGCGAGGCGCGCTGCCATCATACGTTGCGGACGTTGGAGTCTTTGCCGTCCACTCAAGGACGACGATGTCATGAGTGCGCGCGGCAATCGCCGGTTTAAAGTCGCCGGGAACGCTCATGTTTGACGTGTCCGTGTACGTGTAAAACTTGCCGAAGCCGCGAGCCCCGGCCTGGCTGAACTGCGGATGGAATGCGAAGCTTTGCAGTCCGCGCTCTGTCCCCTGCGCTTGAACGTCAACCTTCCACGCCGGCGAGGTCAGGTCGAGGTAAGGCGTTACGGTCTTGCCATCGGAGCTGATGGCAAACAACTTTCCATTCATGTCGCTGACGAAGTATCGGCGGGTGCCCGCTTCGTAGAGCATTGTCATGATGCGCGGAGGGGCTGGAGGAGGCACGACTGCTTCGCCGCCACCACGTGGAGCTACCGCAGGACCAACGGAGTCGGGGATTGTCGCAAATTCAACGAATTTGACGGTGATGACTCGGTCCGTCGGGGGAATGGGCTCCGGAAAGGGGTCGCTGATCCTTTGGGCGAACCCGCCAGTCACTGCTAGTATCAACCCCGCAACCGCGTAGAGCATTCGTTTTGTCATGCAAGTCCTCCCTTAAAGAATCGGCACACGCTGGACGGAATTAACATCTCGTGAAGCCATGCTAGATTCTAGCGTAGGAAAGAATCCAGCGTTCTTCCTTTCGCCAAAGGATTAAGTAGTTCATATGAACACCGGTCAAGAAAGCATCAGGCCGATCGTCGTATTCACGGATGGCGCGGCAAAGGGCAACCCAGGACCGGGAGGTTGGGGGGCCGTGGTCGTCACAACCGGAGGCGGTGTTCGAGAATTCGGCGGTGGATCGCCGCATACGACGAACAATCGTATGGAACTGACCGGGCCAATCGAAGCACTCGCTCATCTTAAAGCAACGACGGGACGTATTGCGGTGTATACCGATTCGTCATACGTAATCCGAGGCATCTCTGAATGGATACCCAGCTGGCATCGGCGCGGATGGAGAACGATCGAAGGAAAGGACGTTCTGAACCGTGACCTCTGGGAGCGGCTGTGGACGCTGGTTCGGGATCGAGCCGATGGTGTCGAATGGCACTATGTCCGGGGTCACATCGGAGTCCCCGGCAACGAGCGCGTGGACGAAATTGCAACTGCGTTTGCGATGCAGAAAGTGCCGCGATTGTTCGAAGGTCCGATCGCGGATTATCCGGTCCACATCCTCGATATCCCTGCCGATACCAGCCTGCCTCAGGCATCCGGGGATAAGCCGTCCGGTGCGGGATCGAACAAGAAGCCGTTCTCCTATCTCAGCGTTGTCGACGGCGTGGCGATGCGGCACACAAGCTGGCCGGAATGCGAACGGCGTGTCAAAGGCCGTTCCGGCGCGCGCTTCAAGAAAGCAATGAGTGCCATGGATGAGGCGGCGATCCTGAAGGCGTGGGACGTTCAGCTTTGATCGAATCCCGTCATTTGTCGTCCTTTAATTGCTGATAGACCATTCGGACGAACCTGTCCGCGCTGGTGCCATTACCCGCGGGCAGCAGACCGCCTGGAACCCTGGCGTCGTAAGGCGCGGTCACTTTCGCAGCGACCACTTCCGCTTCGGTCTTTCCCTGTGCTATCAGCTGCTGGATCCTGGACTGCACCCCCAGAATCATGTCCCGGTACGGGACAATGTCGGTTCGTTTGATATACGTGCCATGACCGGGGATCAGCTTTGTACCCGGCCCTGCGATTTTCATGGTCAGATCCAGCGCCTCGAGCGCACCCTTCAACGAACCACCATTGGCGACATCAATAAACGGATATCCAAAATTGCGGTAGAAATCGCCGACCATGATGACGTCCGCATTCACGAATCGGATCATCGTATCGCCACCGGTATGCGCAGCCCGAACAGGAATCAGTTCCACGGTTTCGCCATTCATTCGAAGCCTAAGCGGATCGCCCATTCCGTACGTGATGACGGGAAGCCTTGCGGGATCCCCTCCCTGTGTCCGCAACATCCCTTCGCGAAGTTCTTCCCGAGCGAAAATCACGGCCCCAAGTTTGGCAAACGTCGCATTGCCGGCGGTATGGTCGGGATGAATATGCGTATTCACCAGGAACCGGATCGGCCCCGGGTCAATCTTTCTCACGGCGGATATCACCTTGTCGCCGATCTGAAGATACTGCGCATCCACCATGAAGATGCCGTCCGGACCGGCAAGCACGCCAATCCTCCCTCCCGCACCATCCGGGTGTCCGGGATCCACATTCTCGGATCCCGACAGCATGTACAGGTTCGGCGCAATCTTCTCGGTCAGAATTTCAATCTTGTCGTACGGGATCGTCTGCCCTTGACCGAGAAGGGTCACCGAAATAACTGCCAACACTATTGCGGACAGGAAGTAGTGTCGAATGGATTCGCTTCTCCCGGCTTGCGGCACTACGATGGACTTCATCATTTCAGCTCTCCATTGTGGTTTTGTTTTCGAAGTTCCCGGTGGTTTTCCGCAAGCATAGTTTCGTCACGACCCTTTCTGCAAATATTCCCACGATGTCCGATGCGGAACTGATTACTCTGTAGTGCGTGACTACACTCTTATCCATACTGATTTCCGATGTCGTTCCGATCTTCGCCATTGCCGCGATCGGATTTCTTCTGGAACGGCGGCTGGGTGGCAGCGTGAAGTTCCTGTCCTCGGTTTCGTTCCATGCATTGTCGCCCTGCCTGGTATTCAGCCAGCTCGTGGGTTCCTCGATGAGCGCCGCGGATGCTGGCCGGATGGCTGCCTTTTGCCTGTTGCTGACGTCGATTATGGGTTTCGCCGCACGTGTGGTGGCGGGCTCTCTACAGCTGGAAGCGAAGACGCGTACCAGCTTTCTTCTCACAGTCATGTTCTCCAACAGCGGAAATTTTGCATTGCCCGTCATTCTGTTTGCGTTCGGTCGTGAAGGTCTCGCGCACGCCAGTATTTATTTCGTCACCAGCGCAGTGGTCATCTATACAGCGGGAGTGTTCATCGCAGTTCATGGCGGACATGGATTTCAAAAAGCGATGGCCGGAATTGTTCGTGTTCCATCTCTGTACGCCCTGGCGGCGGCGTTCATCTTTCTGATCACCCGTACGGAAGTCCCGATTGCGATCATGCGTCCCATCGGGATGCTGAGCGACGCAGCGATTCCGACGATGCTTCTCGTTCTGGGAATGCAGCTTCAGCGCGCGACGTTTCCAGAACGCCCTGTGGCAGTTCTGGTTGCGGTAGCCCTTTCGCTGTTTGTCGCCCCGGTCATCGGCCTCGGGCTCAGCACCGCACTGGGTATGACCGGTGTGGCCCGCAGCGTCGCGATCGTTGTTTCCGCAATGCCGGCTGCAGTCGTAACCACTGTCCTGGCGCTGGAATTCAATCTGGATTCCGCATTCGTGACGAGCGTTGTTTTTGTATCCACGCTTCTGAGTCCGGTCACGCTCGTTCTGCTGATTGCGTATCTTAAGGGATAAATGAAGACTTGCGAACCTGACGCTTGCCACGAAGTTTGGCGTCCTCAGGGTTTTGCTTGTTCCGTGTAGTAGCCCTGGCGTGCACGCACGGAAAGATTCGACATCTCTTTCGGAAGACCTTCGGGCCTGATGCGTACACGGATGTTTCGCCAGGCGCCATCCGCGGCCCGATTCGTCGGGTTGTATCCGATGACATACTGATTCCGGAGATCTGCGGACAATTCCTTGCAGGGGTTGCTGCTGCGAAACACTCGACCACCGGTGAGATCGGCCAATTGATCGATACCGCTGAACTGAACCTGTACCCGGTCCATACTGTAGATCCGCACATCCTGTTCGCGGAGTATGCCTTTCAATTCCCCCAGCGTATAGCGGCTATGGTTTTCGATTCCATCGGTCAGAACCAATAGTGCTTTCCGTGAATTCGACGCATGTTCGATCTTGCGGACGCCCAGATATATCGCGTCCCACAATGCCGTCGAACCTCCCGCATCCATGAACACCAGTTGCTGGCCCAGTTTGGAAATGTCATTGGTGAAATCCGCAGTAACCATCGGGCGATTGGAAAACTCGACCAGGAAGTACTCATCCTCGCGAGTACTATCCCGGAGACACGAGGTCGCCGTCATTATCATTTGATCCTGGAATGTCGGAATGGCCGCTCCGCTGGACAGATGACGGCCGCCCATACTTCCACTCTTGTCGAGAATGATTCCCAAAGTCACCGGAGTCGTTTCATTGAAAAACGTAACCGGCGCCTGCTCGATCTTGTCCTCCCAGATCTGGAAATTTTCCTTCTGCAGTCCCTGCACGAATCGATTGCGGCTGTCGGTGACGGTTAATGTGACGAGCACAAGCCGGACATCCAGTTGGATACGACTGTTCTGCGCGATGCAAAGAAGGCTGGAGAACAGGAGTGCCGCCGCAATAATCGACCTGCCCGCTGTCATCAAACATCTCCTGCGATGCACTGGTGTTTTGAAGAATGCACGAAGGATAAGAGTCCAATGGTTGGAATGCAATTAGAACTTCGAGTTATATCGCGTCGAGCTTTGCTGTCGTCGATAGATATCTTTATCCTCCCAGACCAGATCGTTGCGAAGCGGAATCAAGCAGGCATCAAGCACGTGGAAGCCTATTTATGCGCCAACGCCTGAGCCCCCTTTGCGACGGTTCGCACGCCGGTTCCGACCGTGAGAATCGCAAAACCAATGGACACCAGCTTGATGCCAAGGAAAATTCCGATCGCCCAGCCACCCGACAACGGATACTGCTCCCACATCATTATCCCGAGAAGGATGGAAATGACGCCTCCAACTAACATCCACAGCCGGCCGGATTCAGGAGCGAGCCGGAACGCTCCGGCAATCTCGGCCACGCCATCGGCGAGCAAATAAATCGCGATGAGCACTGAAAGAAAACCAAATGCGAATATGGGGTTGGACACCAGCGAGAGGCCACAAAGCAGTGTCAAACCGCCAATCGCTAATGCCAATACGCCGCTGCCGAAGCTGCCGGCGCTGAAAGCCCACATCATTCTGAGAATTCCGGCGGCAATCACGAAGATGCCGACTGTCACCACGATCGATACGCCGGTGACGAGCGGAGCCGCGATGGAAGCGATACCGACGACAATGCTAATAATTCCGAACGCCGTCATTCGGCGGCCGGCAGTCTGGACACCTTTGGCAATCTGACCCATGGTTTTCTCCCTTTCCTTCGAACCGTGTCTGACGACTGAACACTTGCCCAGCCATTTTTCTGGCATCTTATAGAGAGAACCCTCGGTGGAGTACTGTCAGAACTCACAGGTACGAACGAAGTAGGAGTTGCCGAGCTTGATCAGAACAAGGAACACAGCGGCGATA
>Ga0163162_10002124_pt1 | contig 18627 bp, 18 predicted proteins | sample S55metaG_FD_115310 | JGI IMG/M metagenome (GOLD analysis project Ga0163162, IMG submission 115310) | Switchgrass rhizosphere microbial communities from Kellogg Biological Station, Michigan, USA - S5-5 metaG | ecosystem: Host-associated > Plants > Roots > Rhizosphere > Soil | place: USA...
CATATAACCCAAATGAAATGATCTTTAAAAGATTGTTGAATGGCATAAATCAGCTCAATAATTCCCATAATTATCCTTTTGAAGTTATCATTGTAGATAATAATAGTTCAAATTCCATTTCACAGGATTCTTATATAGCTGATTTTTTAACGAAAGATAATAAGCGAAAATGTGTTATAGAAGATAAACAAGGGTTAACGCAAGCGAGAATTCGGGGATTTCAGGAAGCGAAATATGACTGGATAATTTATTTTGACGACGATAATGAACCTAATCCTGAATATATTGTAAACCTGGAAAAAGCTATCGAACAAAATCCCCATGTAAGCATATGGGGACCTGCAAAAATAAAAGTAGAATTTATAGGGATTTCAAAAAAGAATTGGGTAGAGACAAAAAAAGAATATTTTCAAGAACGAGACTGGAAGGCAACGAATTTTGGTATCAATAATACATGGCAATATTACTTCCCTTACGGGACGGGAATAGTAGTAAATCGAAAAGTGTTAGATGAATACATAAATAGGGTAAATTCGGGTAGATATAGCTTATCTGATCGTAAGGGCAAAAGCCTATCAAGTGGGGGAGATCTTCAAATAGTTCTTACGGCAACTAATATGCATTTGCCTGTTGGTACTATTAATGGTCTGGTAATTAACCATTTAATCTCAAAAGAAAAAGCAAATATCAGGTACCTTGAAAAACAGCAATATGGGACTGCATCATGTAATATATCAGCTCATATGCAAGCTGATCCCAACTTAAACCTTGATAATACACTTGTTTCAAATAAAGATATTCTAAGAAATATATCTTCTATTTTTAGAAGTTCTCTATTTCGTGTGAATATGAAAGACATAAGATTAAAATTGGCCGAGTCTCTTGGCAATATGAATGCGAGGTATCAATTTCAAAATGTTGAAAGAAGGCCAATATTAATGAGGATATACGAGAAACTTATCAATGCTTAATACTCCGATCTTACTTATAATATTTAACAGGCCTGAGACAACCAAAAAAGTCTTTGAAGTAATAAGGGAAGCCAGGCCAGTAAAACTTTTTATTGCCGCTGATGGTCCAAGGAAAGGCATATTGAAAGATGAGGAAAATTGCCATCAAGCAAGAAATATTGTGTCGCTAATTGATTGGCCTTGCGAAGTAAAAACATTGTTTCAGAATGATAATCTGGGTTGTAGCTTTGGGCCTAGAGCTGCATTTAATTGGTTTTTTTCTCATGAGCCTGAGGGTATTATTCTAGAAGATGATTGCTTGCCGGATGTTTCATTTTTTAACTATTGCAGTATTTTATTGGAAAAATACAGAGAGGATGATAGAATTATTTCAATAAATGGATCCAACCTTGGGTATGAATTATCCGATGGCAATAGTTATACCTTTTCAAGATTTATGAATATGTGGGGATGGGCTACGTGGAGAAGAAGTGCAGATCTTATTGATTATGAAGTAAAAGAATGGCTTAAAATAAAAAAGCCTGTACAAAAATTATATAAGGTTTTAAGGCAAAATATATTTGATAGCGATATAAACTGGTACAAATACTGGAAAGACAAATTTGATAGGACCGCTAATAATAAAGATAAAACCTGGTGGGATTGGCAATGGATATATTATCAAATAATGAATAAAAAATACTCGATTGTTCCCTCTGTCAACCTGGTGACTAATATTGGTTTTAGTGAAAATGCTACTCATACAAAAGAATATAATAATCCTGCTTCCGGAATTAAGAATAATAAAATAGGGTTTCCTCTTATTCATCCTTCTAAGATAAATCCCGATATTCTGTACGAAGAAAAATTTGTAAAGTGGGTGTGGTGTTATCATAAGAGGCTTCCTACTTCTTTTTACATAAAGAGGATTTTAAAAAAATCATTAAAAAGGCTTTCTCGGCCAAATAAAGCTCCAGTAAAAAATTAGGTTAATGCAGACTAAAGAGACGAAGTGGTTCTTAAAAGAAAAATTTGAAATTAATAATTATTCTGATAATATTAGATGGCCTAAGATATCTATCATTACCCCTACTTATAACTATGGCCATCTGATTGAGGAAACTATTTTGTCAGTTATTAACCAAAATTATCCTCATCTTGAATTCATTATTATTGATGGAGGAAGCACAGATGATACTGTGGATATTATAAAAAAATATAAAGATCACATAACTTACTGGATAAGTGAAAAAGATAGCGGGCAACCAAGTGCTATTAATAAAGGATTAAAAGTATGCACAGGGGAGGTCTTTAATTGGCTGAATTCTGATGATTATCTGGAGAAAGGCGCCTTGTATCATATCGCGAAAGCTTTTGTGGAAAATAACTCAGATGTAGTGGCGGGAAGAGTAAGATATTTTGATGATAAAGGATTTGAGGAAGTGAACCCTAATCAATATCTTTCTGCAAAAGGAGTGATGTGTTGGGATAAAGGAGTGAAATTTATTCAACCCGGAGTTTGGATGAGATTGGACAAGTTAATTGCTATTAAAGGCGTTGATGAAGATCAAAAAATGCGTTTTGCTTTTGATTGGGATATGGTTATCAGGTATCTTTATTTTTATCCTAAAGTGACATATATTAATAATGTTTTAGTTAATTACAGATTTCATCCAATATCCAATACTATATCAGATCCTGAGCGATATAGCAGAGAGGAATCTTATATTATTGAAAAATTAAATGAGAATGGCCAGTACAACAATCTTCATGTGTATTGCAAAAGAAAAATTGAAAGAAGAAAATGGACGGAAACATTAATTAGCATAGGACAAAATACTGAATTAAGCCGTGCAAGGAAAATTGTCAATATACTAAGCAAATTGAATGGTCAACCCTGGAAAGGAGGAGTGCCAAGGATGACAGCAGGTGCCATCCGGCAAATACTTTTAAAAAACAAAATCAACATAAAATAATATGAAAGAAAAAGTTGTAATAACAGGAGCGGGTGGCTTTATTGGAGGGCATCTGGTTGGCTATCTTTTGTCAAAGGGCTACCAAAATATTGTGGCAGCTGATGTAAAGCCGTTAGATGCATGGTACCAAAAATATGCAAATGTAGAAAATATTTCTACTGATGTATCGATTTTTGAAAATTGCTTAAGAATTACTAAGGAAGCAAATGAAGTTTACAATTTGGCTGCTGATATGGGGGGGATGGGGTTTATAGAAAACAATAAGGCGCTTTGTATGTTATCTGTATTGACTAATACGCATATGATGATGGCGTCTAAAACAAATGGGATTGATAAATATTTCTTCAGTTCCTCTGCATGTGTATATGCAGCAGATAAGCAAACTGAATCTAACATCACAGCATTAAAAGAAGAAGACGCTTATCCTGCGATGCCTGAAGATGGATATGGCTGGGAAAAACTTTTTAGTGAACGAATGTGCAGACATTTCAGGGAAGATTTTGGCATAAAAACGCGTGTAGCCCGCTATCATAATGTCTATGGGCCTTTTGGAACTTATGATGGTGGAAGGGAAAAAGCCCCTGCAGCTGTTTGCAGAAAAATTGCAAATGCCAAGATAAATGGGACTAATGAAATTGAAATATGGGGTGATGGAGAACAAACACGGAGTTTTATGTATATTGATGATTGCCTATTTGGCACCCACAGTATTATGAACTCTAACATCGAATTCCCGATCAATCTTGGCAGCAGTGAAATGGTTACTATAAATCAATTGGTAGATATTGTGGAAGATATTGCCGGGGTGAGATTAAAAAGAAATTATAATCTTAATGCACCCAAAGGTGTTAGAGGAAGGAATAGTGATAATGAAAAAATCATTGAAAAGCTCAACTGGCAGCCATCCATTTCCCTGAGAGAAGGACTTGAAAAAACTTATGCCTGGATTTTTAATGAAATTAAAACAGGCAATACATTATCTCATGTCTTTAATTAAGCAGTTTTTTTTGTCCATTTAATGAAAATTCTTTGGCAAGCTCATGAAGGAAATTTAAGTGGAGCTAATATTGCGTTACTGGAATATATCGACGCTTTAAAGAATGAACATAAATTTCATGTAATACTCCCACACGAGGGAAACATGTTGCTGGAATTAAGAAAAAGGAATGTGTCAGTTTGTGTTGTTTATCAATATGGCTGGACCCTTTTAATACCCAAATGGAAAATAGGAAAATGGATAAAAGTTTTGATTCGATCTTTTATAGCATTAAAGCAAGTAAGTCGAATTATTAAGAAGGAAAATATTGATTTTATATTTACAAACACTTTAGTGCCCTTCGTGGCCAGTATTTCTGCAAAACTTACAAGGAAGCCTCATATTTGGTGGATACATGAATTTGGTGATGAAGATTTCGGCTTTCATATTGGTTTTGGAAATTCCAAAAGAGGCTTTAAATGGATGCAGAGAAGCAGTAAATTAATAATATGCAATTCAGAAGCAGTTAGTAAAAAATTCCGTAATCTAATGCCAACATCAAATATCCAGAGACTATATCAGCCAATTAGTTGGAATATGAGGAACCTTAAGGAGAAGGAAAAGAAAGGGAAGTATCTTATGTTCGGTCAGATTGCTCCATCAAAGGGCCACATGGAGGTTTTGGCAGCTTTAGCAGCAATAAAAAAAGAAGGAAAAATAAATTACCTGCCTCTACATATAGTCGGTCCTTGTGATAATAGAAACTACCTTATTAAGTTAAACCAGTTTATTTATCAAAATGACTTAAAGGATTGGGTCACAATAAATTCAGGATTTTTCAACAAGGTGGAGGTTATCCCATTTTTTGAAGTGCTTATTGTCGCTTCTAAATCGGAAGCTTTTGGAAGAGTAATAGTTGAAGCAAATAAGGCTGGTCTGAAAGTAATAGTCAATAATAAAGGAGGTTCCCCGGAATTAGTAAATGAATCTAACGGACTTTTGTATAATAATCAATATGAACTTGAATCAATCCTTGCTGGAAACAAGTCATTACCTGTAGGAGAAATCAGGCTAAATTATGATGAAGACAGAGAACTTGAAAAATTACGCCCTTGGCTAATGCGATTGCAAAATGGTAAATAAAGATAAACCATTATTCACGATTGTGACTGTAACACATAATTCTTCCCGTTGGGTGAAATACACAATTGAAAGTGTTTTGGCATCTTCATTTGAAGATTTTGAATATTTAATATCTGATGATTGCTCCGATGATAATACATGGGATATTATTCAGCAATATAATGATGATAGAATCAGATCATGGAGAAATAGTCATAACCTTGGGGAATATCCAAATAGGCAAAAGATGTTAAATGAAGCTAACGGAAAATATATTCTTTATATAGATGGAGATGACTTTTTGTATAAAGATGCTTTGTTTGAATATGCTAAATATGCAAAAGCCTTTCCAGAGACTCATGCAATTTGGGGAGTTTACCCGGTCTTTTTTGATTTTGTTGCTTTCCCCTATCAATTCAACCCTTTTCAATTGACATCACTTAATTTTCTTAGCACCTATCCGGTTACTGTAGTTGGGTTTACTGATTCTGTATTTGGAGTCAAAGAGCTAAAAGAAATAGGGGGCTTTGATAGTAGATTTGCAATTGGTGATACTTATATCAAAAGAAAATTCAGCTGTTTTTTTAATGTTTTATTAGTACCTGCTGGTAGGGCTTTCTGGCGTAAGTATCCTCAGCAAGCAAGTAACAGAGCCCGTAAATTTTATCGGAGTCTAATTGAAACGCATATAATTGATAGAGAATTATTGTTTAGTGAATATTTCCCTTTAAAAGGGAATGAACTGCATCAAGCAAAATTAAATTTTAGAATCAGGTCAGTGAAGCTTATCATTCTCAACACTATAAGGAAGGGAAGATTTTTTGATTTTTTTAAATTAATAAAAAAACTTAAAATTCCATATTTAGATATTTTGTTGATATTCAAAAAAGGTGATTATAGTTATAAAGCAGGAGCGAATTCCGCAGAGCCTTTATTAAATGACTATAATTTTAAATAAGAAATAATGTTGCGTTTTCTTTTTAGGGTTAAGCGTAAAATCAAAAATATAGTCTCCGGAGTTGTTAGGTCATTAACTTTATATGAGTTAAAAATATTATACCCAAAGCGAATCAGTTTTCAGTCAAAGATCAATTATGGTAAGTCCTTCTCCATTAGTTTAGACAATTCTGCATCAACGGTCACAATAGGCAGTGGGGTGCAGTTCAGGTATAATTGCCAGGTGCGCTCAGGAATGGATGGGAGATTAATTATCGGTGAACGTAGCTTTTTTAATAATAATTGTACCATTAATTGTTTTCATGATATAACTATTGGCAATGATTGCCAGTTCGGAGAAGGAGTTAAATTTTATGATATGAATCATAAATATAAAGATAACAACCGCATGATTTCCGAACAAGGTTATAATAAAGGCAGGATAGTAGTGGGATCAAATTGCTGGTTTGGTTCAAATGTAGTGGTACTCAAAGATGTTACAATTGGCGATAATGTAATCATTGGTGCAAATTGTTTAGTATATGCATCAATTCCTTCGAATTCAGTAGTAACGATTTCGCAATCGCTGGTTGTAAAAAATAGAAATTAAGTTTTGCTTCGTATTAAAATTACAAATTAGTGAATGCTGGTAAAAATTTCGCAGGAGATGCAACATGGGACTATCTCAATAACCAGGTTAATATTGATCTATCAGATTCTGGAAGATCCGAAATAGACTTTTTAAAGAACTTCCTTGGTCCAATCAACGATGGAGCAGAATGTCTGGAAATCGGCAGTTTCCCCGGATCAATGCTACCTACATTAGGAAGTTTAGGATACACTCTCAATGGAATCGACATATCACCTAGGAATGAAAATGAGCTCCCCGAAAAATTAAAGGCAAAGGGCTTTAAAATTGGCAAATTCTGGAGTAATGATATTTTTAAATTTAAGCCTAAAGAGCAATTTGACCTGGTATGTTCATTTGGATTTGTCGAACATTTTGAAAATTATCTAGATGTCATTAAGCTGCACGCTGAAATGACTAAGCCAGGAGGGTATCTAATTATCACTGCACCAAATTTTAGAGGCTTTTTTCAATATATTATTCACTATTTATTTGACAGAAAGAATCTTAAAATACATAACATAAAAAGTATGAGACCAAAACAGTGGGCTCGATTTTTAGATGACAATAATTTTGAAATAATGTTTGAAGGGTATTTTGGGGGATTCTATATATGGTTAGGCAATAAAGGCGGGAATAAATTTAATAAATTTTTACTTTATATTGTATATGGTACAGTTTCTAAGCTAAGTAAAATTTTGAAAAAGGATTCATCTCTATATTCTTATAATTGCGGGGTTGTTGCAAGAAAAAAAAATGAAAATAGTTCACTGCCTTAGCCACTTTTTGCCGGCGCAAACTGCAGGGACAGAAGTTTATACATGGGCACTATGTAAAAATCTGCTTAAAAAAGGTATTGAATCTGAGATACTTATTCCAAATTATAATGAATTTAATAACTCTTTTTATGAGTATGATTCAATTAAAGTAAACAAATATGCGGAGCCTTCAATCAATGATAAAAAATTAAAAATGGGTTTAAGGCCTCCCGACGGTCTTGAAAGGTTTAAAAATTTACTTCAAAGAATAAATCCCGATATTGTACATTTTCATGAACTTGCTGGAAGCAGTGGTATTGGAATTTACCATATTAAAATCGCGGCCTCTTTAGGATATAAATGCGTAATGACTTTCCATTTAGCAAATTATAGTTGTAAGGCACAAACTTTAATGTATAAAGGAGTAACTCTATGCGATGGTATAATCGATGAAAATAAGTGTGCAAGTTGTATGCTTGCTCTTAATAGTCCGCCCGCAGTTGCATCCTCTATATCTTTTCTTTCAAAAATTATTTATAAATTGGGTATAAACGTTATGGGATTCCGATCAAAAATAATGACCGGAATTAGTTATCCCTTTAATATTCATAAGTTGAAAAAGGACTTAGAATTATTAACTAAAAAATGCGATAGAGTTGTTGTAATTAGCAAGTGGTATGAAAACATACTTAAGAAAAATAATGTACCAGCAGATAAGATAATTTATATTCCCCAAGGCCTTGTTCCTCAGAATATCGCTTTTACGAATAAAAGCGAAAAGCCTGGTGCAAATATGATACGATTACTTTTTTTGGGTAGAATTAGTAAATATAAAGGACTTCATCTGCTCCTTGATTCCATGAAAATTATCAATAACCCTAATATCAATATCGATATTTATGGCTTTGACCCTGATGATGATTATGCAAAGGCTTGTAAAGAAAGAATAAAGGGCATGCCTAACATTGAATTCCGAGGAAAAATTTCTCCAGAACGAGTTGTTACAACAATGAGCAATTATGATGGTCTTATATTGCCGTCAACATTTTCTGAAATGTCTCCTTTAGTAATTCAAGAGGCCTTTGCTGCAAAAATTCCCGTCATAGCTTCTGATGTATACGGAAATGCGGAACAAATAAGTAATGGGAAAAACGGCTGGCTTTTCAAATATAATGATAGTGATGATTTGGCCAGAGTATTAACTGAACTTTTGGAACAACCCAGCATGTTGCAACAGGCTAAGAAATATATTCCTGAAGTATTAAATTTTGAAAAAATTTCTGATGATTATATAAAATTATATAAAACAATCTTGTCAGAATAAGATAAACATTACCTAACCAAATTCAAGTTAAATAATAAATTTATATGGAAATTACCCCAGCGATAAATATAATTAATAGCATTTTTGCTTCAGATGAAGTGCAGGATTCCCTTGGCAATAGTCATAAACTAAATTCAAATGTGGATTTGGAAGAGGGAGATTTCTTGCAAAAGCTAATTATTAGCAATAATTTTAGCAAGTCAATTGAAATCGGGTGTGCCTATGGAATTTCGTCCCTTTTTATTTCTGATGCGATTCATAAAAATATGGGGAAGCATTTAATAATTGACCCAAATCAATCAACTGATTGGAAGGGAATTGGAATTCAAAACTTAAAAAAGTCAGGGCTAACTAATTTTAGAATTATTGAAAAACCTTCCGAGGTAGCACTTCCAGAATTGTTTATAGACAATGAAACCTTTGACTTTGCTTTCATTGATGGCTGGCACACGTTTGACCATACTTTAATAGACTTTTTCTACATCAATAAAATGCTTAGACCAGGGGGAATAGTAGTAATTGATGATATCGGAATGACAGGCTTAAATAAGCTTTCACGCTTTATTTATAATTATCCTTGCTATCAATATGAAGGTAGCGTCAAGGTTAGCTTTAGTAAAAAAAGAGCTGTGTTAGATTCGCTAAAATCAATAATTCGGGGAGTCGCAAAGTGTTTGCCGTCTAAAGTAAGAAGTGAAATATTTAGTGGCAATCTTCTGACCAGTGACTCGACTCTAGGTCTAAACGCAAGCATGATCGCCTTTAAGAAAATTTCTAAAGATGAAAGGCCCTGGAATTGGCATGAAAAATTCTAAATAAAAGCCTACAGCGAAGGGGAAGATATAATTGTGGAAAAGATAATTTTTATAACGAATCAAATTTTTATTGATAACAATAAACCAGAAGGAGGTGTAAGTTATTGTACAAAAGATTTTATAGAACTACTAAAAACCAAATTTGAGGTAATCTTTTTTCCCCTTAAATATAATAAATCTTTATTGTTTAGAGTTAGAGCTAAGTTCGGATTGGACATTTTTGAAGATTACAATCCAGATGATTACCAAGAAGAACTTTTAAAAAAAATCTGGACAAATAATATAAAAAAGGTTTTTATTAATTTATCTAGTGCTTCAGCTGTTTCGAAGGTTATAAAGCATAGGTATAAGGATGAAGTTAAAATAATTCTTTGTTCTCATGGAATTGAGGGGGGAGATCTGCTTCATCATTCGGTAAGATTTAAGAATCTGCTACCTAAATTGCATAGTTTTACTTATCCATATAAGCTTGGTAAGATATTGCAGAATGAATTATTATTCCGGCTTAAGTATTTTGATTTGATATTGACAGTATCTGAAATTGAAAGCGCTATTGAAAAATGGCTTGGAGCTAAAAAAATATTTTTTGTTCCAAGGGTATTTTCTGAATCTTTTATTGAATGGAAACCAATTATTGGAAGGTTAGGTTTTGTTGGTGATATAAGTCATTATCCAAATTACTACGGGTTATTGAAGTTATGCGAAGCAATACAGAAAAGCCAAACAGATACGGGAATAACTATTAGAATTGTTGGTAAGCCGTGCCGAAATTTGACTTTAATTACAGATCAATTCACATTTGTCAAATCTTTGGGATATCTTGATAACGATAAACTAATATCAGAAGCAGGCACGTGGATGTATTATTTAAATTTGGTTTTTTATTACTCTAAAGGGGTAAGCACAAAATTAGCAAAGGGAATGAATTGGGGATTGCCTATAATCAGTACAAATGAGGGCAATAGGGGTTACTTGTTTTTTAATGGAACTGTAAATACTATTAATAATGTCGATGAAATTCTGCAATTGGTCAAAAGCAGAACTGAAGATATTGATTTGCTTAAAACTGACAAGGAAAATATTGAAATGGCAGTTCAATCATCTGATACATACAATGATATTATGAATTCTCTTTACCCAATATTAGAGTCGCTTTAGAACAATAAAAATAAAGATCATTCGAAAAATTTTAATTATTGCGCCACACTTTCCTCCGTCAAATTTAGCAGGAGTGCATCGTAGCAGGCTCTTTGCTCAACATCTCCCAGAATTTGGGTGGATCCCAATAATTCTAACTGTTGATGAAAGATATTATGAAGAAACTTTAGACGATAATCTTGTTAAATTACTCCCACCGGAACTTAGAATTGAAAAGGTTAAAGCGTTTAAAACAACTAAGCCAAGGATGATTGGAGATATTGGATTAAGGGCATTTTTCCAACTTTATAGAAAAGCAAAAAAAATAATTAATAAAGAAGAGGTTAAATTTTTATATATTCCAATACCCTCTTTTTATTCCGCACTTTTGGGAAGACTTCTTAGGATAACCACAAATATTAAGTACGGAATTGATTACATAGATCCATGGGTTCATCACTTTCCTGGTTCTGAGGTAAAATTTTCCAGGCATTGGTGGAGTAGTAAATTGTCTGCTATTCTAGAGCCGATTGCAATTAAAAAAGCCTCCCTGATTACGGGAGTTGCTGAAGGGTATTACGAAGGTGTTAAAAATAGAAATCCAAGTCTAATAAATACTGCGGTATTTGGCTCTATGCCTTACGGAGGAGAAATTTTGGATCATTTTGCAATAAAGACCCTGAAAATAAGTCCATATCTTTTTAAAAAGGAAACTAATAAGATTAAACTTGTTTATGCGGGGGCTCTGTTACCAAAAGCATTTCTTCCAATGGAGACTCTTTTTAGAGTAATTCAGAATAATTTAGATTTATTTAAGCACATTGAAATTCACTTTATAGGAACTGGTAAAACTCCCAATGATATTAATGGCTATAATGTAAAAGCATTGGCAGAGAAATACGGAATATGGAATACAATTATATATGAATACCCCAGTAGGATACCTTATTTAGATGTTCTGTCGCATTTAGAAGCCGCTGATGGAGTTTTTATTTTGGGAAGTACGGAACCTCATTATACCCCATCAAAAGTATATCAGGCAGTTCTTGCCCAAAAGCCAGTTTTAGCACTTCTGCATCAGAGCAGCACCGCAGTGAGGGTAATATTAGATTCAAAAGCAGGAATTGTATTGCCTTTTGACGGGAAAAATTACCGAGAAAAAATACAGGAAGAATTTCCTGCAAAATTCCAGGAATATATTGAGCTTGTAAAAGTATTCGATCCTTCAAGTGTTATTATGGGGAATTTTGATCAGAATTCTGCTAAAGAAGTGACCCGACAATTAGTTGTTTTATTGGAAAAATCACTTGAAAAATAAGAGTATTGTTTATGTAAAGTTGCCAAAAGTTGGCATAGGAAATTTGTTGCTTATCTGGGCAAGAGCAAAAGTCTTTGCAGAAATAAATAGCTTTCAGATTATTACAAGCACCTGGTGGGGGATCAGATGGGGAGCAATTTTAAGAAAGGAAAAAAAGAAGAGACTTTATTATGGATATTTTAAAGAAAGTTCCTTGCTTCAAAAAGCTCAAGTTTTTTTTTATAAGCTATTAAAAGATAAAATTTTAGAGCCTCAGATCGAAAACAATGCGAAACCTTTTAACTCTCTATTTATTTTTAATGAAGTTATTGTTAATCCTGATCTCTTTAAATATTTAAGAGGTCATAGAGAATTTATTCAGAAAGAAATATACAATTTATTAAACCCATCTGTATTGTCAAGGCTAGATTCCTATCCGATTCCTTCTATAAGTGTTCATATCAGGAGAGGAGATTTTAAATATGGCAATCCGCTAACTCCATTAAGTTTTTTTATTGATTCAATAAAATTTATACGAGAAAAGCGAGAAAAAGATTTGCCAGTAACAGTATTTACGGATGCTTCTAAAGACGAAATTTCTGAAATATTTACGCTTTCTAATATTTATTTAGCAGATAAAAAGCCCGACATTCTTGATATATTGCTGATGAGTAAAAGTGAGGTAGTTGTCCTATCACAAAGTAGCACATTTAGTTATTGGGGCGCATTTTTGTCCAACGCTGTAATAATCAAACCCATTAATGATTGGCAAAATAATATACGGGATGAAGAAGATAATCTAAAATATTTTGAAGGTAAAATTAGCTTTGAGCAAAACATAGGTATTCGTGCGTTGTCTTCATATTTAGTGAAGCATAAATCTAATTAGTCGTTTAAATGTTCAGACAAATAAGAGAAATAGCCAGAAAAAATATTTTTCTGAGAAAGTTTATTGGTTATTATTTGGCCTCTTCAGGTTTATTTGATAATTATTTAAAAAAATACCCCCTCTCAGAAAATTGGAAACTTAGATTAAAAACTGTAATGGCCTCTCCAGATAATGAGTTCATTCCCCGAGATAAATATGCAGGAGTAATCAAAAGTGGAAAACAATATATGCATAATGGCATTAAAATCCATTTGGGCAGTTATTATGGACCTGAATATGCTAAAATGTTGGAGTTGAACCGGGGTGTTCATGAACCTCAAGAAGAAAGAGTTTTTTCAGAAGTACTGGCTACAATCCCAGCAGGGGGGACAATGATTGAAATGGGGGCTTTTTGGAGCTTTTATTCAATGTGGTTTCAGAAAGAGATTAAAAATTCAAAAAATTACATGATCGAGCCTGATGCTTTTAATTTAGGGCATGGCAAGAGGAATTTTAAGCTAAATAAAATGAAAGGGGATTTTAATCAGGCATTTGTAGGACGTTCGAGTTTCAAAAAGGAGAGTATACCAACCATTTGCATTGACGACTTTGTTATAGAAAAAAAAATATCATTCATAGACATTCTCCATAGCGATATTCAAGGATTTGAATATGAAATGCTGGAAGGTGCAAGAAGAACCTTTGTGGAAAATAAAATCGGATATGTATTTATTTCAACTCATTCTAACGAGATCCATTATAAATGCCTTGATTTTTTAAAAGAACAGAATTTTATAATAATTGCTACCGCTGATCTAGAGCAAACTTACTCTGAAGATGGCTTAATAGTTGGCCGGTCACCTTATTATAAAGGGATAGATCAAGTTAATGTTTTTTTAAAGAATTGATTTAATGCAAAGGTTAGCGATAATTACTACGCATCCAATTCAGTATAATGCACCCCTATTTAGACTGCTAACTGAAAGAAAAAAAATAGCCATTAAAGTGTTTTATACATGGGGACAATCTGGAACTCAGGTTTTTGATCCTGACTTTGGAGTATATAGAAAGTGGGATATCCCTTTATTAGATGCGTATGAGTATGAATTTGTGGAAAACACTTCTTCAAAGCCAGGCAGTAATCATTTTTTCGGAATTATTAATCCTGATATTATTTCACGTATAAATGAATGGAAGCCAGATGCCTTATTGGTTTATGGCTGGGCATTTTCATCACACTTAAAGGTTATTAGATATTTTAAAGGAAAGTTGCCTGTTTTCTTTAGGGGTGACTCTACTTTAATAGACGAAGCAAAAGGGGTTCATTATAAGAAAATCGTGAGACGTTTTTTGTTAAAATATATCTACCAATATATTGACATTGCATTATTTACTGGCTTAAAAAATAAGGAATATTATATTGTACACGGAGTAAAAGAGTCTCAACTTGTATTTGCACCTCATGCTATTGATAATAATCGATTCGAAGTTAATCATGACCTAGAGCAAAAGGCTGTAGAATGGCGTAAGGACAATTCAATAAATTATGATAGTATTGTATTTCTTTTTGCTGGAAAATTTCATCCTAAAAAAGACCCACTAATCCTGATTAAAGCTTTCAGGGAAATTAATAATACAAATGCTCATTTGGTATTAGCCGGTGACGGAGTATTATATAAAGAAATGAAAAATTTGGCTATGGGGTTGCCTAATATTCACTTTTTAACATTCCAGAATCAGTCGCAAATGCCATTGTTATACCATCTTTGTGATGTGTTTATTCTTCCTTCACGAGGACCGGGAGAAACATGGGGATTAGCCATTAATGAAGCAATGGCTGCTGGAAAGCCAGTACTTGTAAGTGATAAGGTTGGCTGCGGTGCTGATCTTGTTATAGATTCTGAAAATGGATATATTTTTCCGGCTGGAAATTGTATGGAATTGGTAAGCAAATTGAACTTATTTATTAACCGCAGAAATGAATTAAAGCAAATGGGACAAAAATCGCAAGTAATAATACAGAATTGGAATTTTTCAAATCTTGCTGATGTTATTGAGAATCAACTTAACTATAGTCTTTGTTAAATTCATTATTTAAGACCAATATTAATTGGTTTGTCTTTCTTGCGATAGCTTTTTTATTATTCCTAATTCCCGGACTTAGCCTGGTATGCTATTTAGCTCTGGTAATCTCTGTGCATCAATTTCTTCTTTTATTTTATGCGGTAAATTATATTCTTCCTGTTCGCTACATTTTTGGGGTTTTAATGTGCATTCAATTTCTTCTGGGTCCGACACTTGCATATAATGGCTTTGACCAATACCAATACTTTGTTTATAGAATGCAAATTCCGGAGGCAGAGTATTTTTCATATGCCCTTCCAGCGATAATTTGTTTTATAACCGGATTACATATAGGATCCCAGCTTAAAGGAGAGACTTTAAATGTTGATGCAATTACTTCCTTTATTGAAAAAAGACCAAAGCTTCCCGTAACTATGATTGCCATTGGGTTTTTTAGTAGTTTCCTGGCTCAATTTATCTCTTCAGAGATTGGGTTTGTCTTTTATTTACTGGCGGGGTTCAAGTTCATTGGGGTTTTTATGATAATTTGTTCGAACTCCAAAATGAAACTTGCTCCGATGATTATTGTGTATGTTTCAATTATATCGTCCTCACTTGGAGAAGGAATGTTTCATGATCTTATTATGTGGATTCTTTTTTTAGGTTTATTTTACGCAATTCGATATAAACCCAGTACCATTTTTAAACTCATATTTACTATTGTTTTTCTTATTGTTATTACCTTAATTCAAGTTCTAAAAGCTGATTACAGGAGTTCAATACGCAGTGGGGACGAAGCGGGCTTAGAAACATTAAATAAGGCATATGAAGAAAAAGAGAGTGAACAAAGTGGTGGAATTTTTAGTTTAGAAAGTCTAGGACCAGCAGTTACTCGCATTAATCAAGGGTTCATAATAACCAATATTATGAAAACTGTTCCGACGAAAACCCCATTTGAAGACGGGTCTGAAATGGGAAAAATTCTAGAGGCTGCAATTTTACCAAGGATCCTTGCCCCTGACAAATTAAGGGCCGGGGATAGGGAAATTTTCATGAAATACAGTGGATTACGTTTGAGAGAAGGGACTTCGATGGGATTGAGTTCCTTAGGAGATGCATACATTAACTTTGGAATAACCGGAGGGTGTATATGTATGTTGATGCTTGGATTATTATATAATTTCACCTTGATGCAATTCCATAAATCCAGTAAATATTATCCACTTTTGCTTCTTTTTGTTCCGTTGGTTTTCTATTACCCGATAAGGCCAGACTGCGAATTACAAACCATTCTTGGACATTTTATTAAATCTATTTTCTTGATATTTCTTGTGATGAAATTTTGGAAAAAAGCTTTTAGAATTGAAGAAACAAGAACTCTTTTTGCAGTGTGAAAACGATATTCATTTGCATAGATTGGTTTTCACCTGCTTATAAAGGAGGGGGACCGATAGTTTCTATTAGTAATTTGGTTTCAACTTTTAAGGAAGGTGTTCTCTATAAAATAATATGCTCGAATTATGATTTAGGGGATGAGCCACTACAAGGAATTGCTTATGATACCTGGGTAAAATATAATGACAATACCCTTGTCTGGTATGCTTCTAAAAATATCAAACTTATTGCTTTATTAAAAGCGGAAATAAAGAAGACTCCGAACTGTTTGATATATATTAATGGAATTTATTCATTCTATTATAATTTACTTCCAATCCTACTCATTTCGGCAAAAAAGATAATTTCTCCCAGGGGAATGCTTCATCCTGAAGCAATTTCTAAAAAGAAAAATAAAAAGTTATTATATTTAAAAATATTAAAGTTATTAAGAGTAGGCCAAAATTCCGACTTTCATGCTACTACAGCAGAGGAGGCAGAATACTTAAAAAATAATTTTGGGAAAAATATTAATATAGTTACTGCAGGAAACTTTCCAAAGAATATTTTACCACAACCGCGACTGCAAAAGAAAATAGGATACTTAAAATTAGTTTCTATCTCTTTGGTCAGTCCAATGAAAAATCATTTAAATGTTTTATTTGCACTGGAAAACGCTACTGAGCAAATAGAATATGCTATTTATGGCCCTATAAAGGATCAGGCATATTGGAGGCTATGTCTTAAAATAATGAAAGAGTTACCTTCTAATATTTCAGTAGAATATCATTCAGGCATTGTTGCTGACGAAGTTGAGAAAGTATTGATGCAAAGTCATGTATTTATTCAGCCAAGCGAGAGTGAAAATTTCGGGCATTCTATTTTCGAGGCATTGTCGGCAGGAAAACCTGTAATTACCAGTACCAGAACTCCGTGGAATAATTTACAGGAGGCAAATGCAGGTATTAATGTTTCTGCAAAAGATATCAAAGGGCTTACAGATTCTATTCATTACTTTTCCATGATGGATAATGCAGAGTATGAAAAATGGGCAACAGGAGCGCGCCAATATTCCGAAAACGCAATTGATATTGGAATGCTTAAAAGAAAGTATAAAGAATTATTTTCTGTTTGATAAAATAATGTATAGTGACTATTGCCAATAAAAATCTTTTAATATACTTAATGAAATTTGCAAGTGCATTTTGCATATTATATTTTGGAACCCTGCTACTAATTGGCTTGTCTACTCCCGGGGGATATTATAACAGTTATATGGAGAAACTGAATTTTATTGACTGGCTTCGAAGTTCTTTACTACATGGGTCTAAGGCATTGCTTGGATTGTTTGGGTTTGAAACAAATGTTGAAGGTTTGTATATTTTAAGAGCTAAACATGGTGTTGCGGTTCGGATGGTATATCAGTGCATTGGTTACGGGGTCATGAGCTTTTGGGGAGCATTTGTTTTTGCAAATACTGCAAAAATCAGCAAAAAGATAAAATGGATTCTTGGGGGATGGCTTTTGATATGGTGTATTAATGTAATCAGGGTTTCACTACTCTTGGCTGCGATCAACAATAAATGGTCAATGCCCATAAGGATTGATCATCACACCCTTTTTAATATTGCAGCATACACTCTTATATTAATAATGATTTACTTTTTTGATAGATCTCAATTCCGGTTATTTTCTAAGCCGGACAAACTAACTGATATATGATTATTCTTGGAATTAATGCTTATCACGCCGACTCGTCAGCTGCTATTTTTGTGAATGGTGAAATGATAGCTGCAATTGAGGAAGAAAGATTCCGTCGGATTAAGCATTGGGCAGGGTTTCCTGAACTCGCTATTCGTTTCTGTCTTGAAGAGACAGGGATAAGCTTTTCAGATGTGGATTATTACGCCATCGGACGTGATCCTAAAGCTAAATTCCTAAAGAAACTATTATTTCTTGCCACTAATCCTTCAGGCAGCTTTGGGGTAATTAAAGAAAGATTTGCAAATAGCAGAAAAAGCTTGTCAATCGCTGATGAATTATCCAGAATGTCAGGCTTGCCTTCCAGTGCTTTTTCAAATAAGATTAAACAGGTAGAACATCACAGAAGCCACCTTGCATCTGCTTTTTTTGCATCTCCTTTTAGCGAGGCAGCTTGTTTGTCGATTGATGGTTCTGGAGATTTTAGCACAACAATGATAGCAATTGGCCGAGAGAATGATATAGAGGTAATTGACTCAATTGACTTTCCACATTCGCTCGGTATATTTTATACTGCATTTACCCAATTGCTTGGCTTTCCGCACTACGGGGATGAATATAAAGTGATGGGTATGGCTCCGTATGGAGAGCCCAAGTATATTGATAAGTTTGATGATGTAATTCAACTTACAGATAATGGC
>Ga0163162_10002125_pt1 | contig 18615 bp, 17 predicted proteins | sample S55metaG_FD_115310 | JGI IMG/M metagenome (GOLD analysis project Ga0163162, IMG submission 115310) | Switchgrass rhizosphere microbial communities from Kellogg Biological Station, Michigan, USA - S5-5 metaG | ecosystem: Host-associated > Plants > Roots > Rhizosphere > Soil | place: USA...
CTGAGGACCGAACTTGGCAAAGGAGCCACCCGCCAGCTTCGCTCTCAGGACAAAGTGCCTGGTGTAATTTACGGGGGTGCCAAAGAAATTAATTTTTCTGCTCCGGCTATGGCTTTTAAGTCACTAGTGTACACACCAGATTTTCAGTTTGCTGAAATTAAACTTAATGGCGATACGCACAGGTGTATTTTAAAGGATCTTCAGTTTGACAAAGTCACTGACAAATTAATTCATGTAGACTTATTGGAATTGGTGGAAGATAAGAAAGTAATCGCGAGCATTCCGCTGAAATTTACAGGCAGTCCTGTGGGAGTCAAAGAAGGTGGGAAACTTCACATCAAGATGAAGGCTTTGAAAGTAAAAACCTTTCCAAAGTATTTGCGTGAACACATTGATGTCAATATTGACAATCTCGAGTTGAATGGAAATGTTCGTGTGGAGGATGTGCAGGTTGAACATTATGAGATCATGAATTCACCACGGATTCCCGTTGCTTCGGTAACATTAACCAGAGAGTTGAAACAGGAAGAAGCGGCAACAACTACTCCAACTGGTGCCACTCCTGCTGCAGGTACAGCTGCCGCTCCGGCCACGGGTGCAGCAACTCCTGCCGCTACACCGGCAAAAAAATAAACTTGATTCGTTTCAGTATAACCCTGTCGGCAACGCCAGGGTTTTTTTATAATATTTGCTGAACTTCAATGAAATTAGATTTAGGATATAGCCTTCATGAAATTTCTAATTGTTGGTCTAGGTAACCCGGGAAATGAATACGCCCACACGCGTCATAACATTGGTTTTGATGTGGTGAATGCATTTATAACAAAACATGAAGGTGTGTTTAGAGCAGACCGGTTGGCCTATGTATCTGAGGTGAAATGGAAAGGAAAAAAATTTATCTGCATCTGCCCCACCACCTATATGAATCTGAGCGGAAAGGCGGTAAAATATTGGATGGACAAAGAATCAATTCCGATTGAAAATATCCTGGTTGTTGTTGATGAAGTGGCGCTACCATTGAATAAGCTTCGTATTCGTTCAGCCGGAAGTGATGGCGGGCATAACGGCTTGAGAAGTATACATGAATCTTTAGGAACAACTGAATACCCCAGGTTGCGTTTTGGCATCGGGAATAATTATCCGAGAGGTATGCAAGCAGAATATGTTTTAGGCAAGTGGCATAAGGAGGACGAAGCTATTGTTGAACTGAAGATTGGTAAAGCCGTCGAAGTTATTGAAACCTTTGCGGTAGCCGGTATCACAACAGCAATGAACCAGGTAAACAATAAAGAGTTTTCAATCGACTAGTTGTTTTACCCTTGTTATTTGGGCTTTTATTATGATTAATCCAATGTATTACTTATTTTAGCAGCCCAGCTAAATCCTGCTGAGAATCCAATTTCATCTGAATTGCCACTGAATATATGGGATAGCAACCCTGTGAGGTATCCGATGTATTTATTTAAAAAACCACCGAATTTATGAAGATTTTCTGCGTTGGCCGTAACTATGTTGGGCATGCTAGTGAACTGGATAATGAAATACCAGATGAGCCGATCATTTTCATGAAGCCTAAAAGCGCATTGCTCCAGCCCCACACTCCTTTTTACTACCCGGAGTTCACCAATGAGTTACATTATGAATGTGAATTAGTCTTGCGTATCAGCAAAAATGGAAAATACATCCAGGAAAAATTTGCATCAAAATACTACGATGCGCTCACGGTAGGCATTGATTTTACCGCGCGTGATATTCAAAACCAGTTAAAAGAAAAAGGCTTTCCGTGGGAAAAGGCAAAGGCCTGGGATAACTCGGCTGCCGTTGGCAAATGGATACCCCTGGCGAATATTAAAAACAAAAAAGACATTAATTTCTGTCTTTATAAAAATAAAGAACTGGTTCAGCAGAGCAATGCAAACATGATGATCCATAATTTCGATAAAATTGTCTCTTACATCTCCAATTTCTTTTCTGTTAATATCGGTGATCTCGTTTTTACCGGAACTCCAGCGGGCGTTGGAGAAATAGTTGTTGGTGATGAAATGGAGGGCTTTATTGAAGATGAGAGCCTGTTACAATTGGATGTCAAATAACCTCCTTACGATTTTTCTTTTTGTATAAAACTCCTGACATTTCCCCCAGGATATATCCTGCTACAAGGATTCCATAGTCAAGGAATTCTGAATTCCATTGTTTAGTAAGTTACCCAATATTCGCCGCATCGTCAGGCTTCCATCTTCAGGCTAAATGAATACCTTTGCACGGCTCCAATAAATATAAAATCTAAATCAGAAATCGTAATTCTTTATGGCCGCCCGCTCAGATCTTTTTGTAAGTCCGGATTATTACCAGTTGGATGAGTTGTTAACCGAAGAACAAAAACATATTCGCGAAGCAGTTCGTAATTATGTAAAAAAAGAGATTTCTCCGATCATAGAAGATCATGCCCAGCGGGCTGAATTTCCGCAGCAGATCGTTAAACAATTGGGCGACCTGGGTTGCTTTGGTCCAACGATTCCCACACAGTATGGGGGCGGCGGGCTCGATTATATCAGTTATGGTTTAATGATGCAGGAACTGGAGCGGGGTGATAGTGGTGTTCGATCCACCGCTTCTGTGCAGGGATCATTAGTGATGTTTCCCATTTATGCTTATGGAAGTGAAGAACAAAGAAAAAAATTCTTACCAAAACTGGCAGGTGGTGAATGGCTGGGATGTTTTGGATTAACCGAACCCAATCATGGAAGCGATCCTTCAGGAATGCTAAGCAATTTTAAAGAGGCCGGCGACCATGTGATCCTGAATGGTTCAAAAATGTGGATCAGCAATGCACCATATTCACAGGTGGCGGTTGTATGGGCAAAGGATGAACAAGGTGAGGTAAGAGGACTTATATTGGAAAGAGGAATGAAAGGCTTTACCACGCCTACTACACATGGTAAATGGAGTCTTCGTGCATCGGCTACGGGTGAGCTGGTCTTCGATAATGTAAAAGTTCCCAAGGAAAACATTCTTCCAAACATAAAAGGATTGAAGGGACCGCTGAGTTGTTTGACGAAGGCGCGTTACGGTATTGCATGGGGTACAATTGGTGCCGCCATGGATTGCTATGATACAGCCTTACGTTATTCGAAGGAGAGGATACAATTTAATAAACCGATCGGCGGTTTTCAGCTGCAACAAAAGAAGTTGGCAGAGATGATCACTGAGATCACAAAAGCCCAGTTGTTGAACTGGAGGCTGGGAGCACTTATGACTGAAGGGCGAGCAACGCCGCAACAGGTTTCCATGGCAAAAAGAAACGGGTGTGAAGTCGCAACAAACATTTGCCGCGATGCACGCCAACTCCTCGGTGGCATGGGCATTACAGGTGAATACAGCATTATGCGGCACATGATGAACCTGGAAAGTGTGATCACCTATGAAGGCACTCATGATATCCATTTGCTGATCACGGGGCTGGATGTAACAGGGTTGAATGCCTTCCAATAAAGATTGTTAGACTGCTAATTGCTTGATTGTTGATGGTGAGTGATTCAATGACCGTGGAATAGTTTAGCCATTTAACTTCAAAAAACCAGGTGGAATTATGAAGATCTTCTTCATCGGGTTTATGGGTTCGGGCAAGACACACTGGGGCAAACAGCTCAGTGAGAAGCTGCATCTCCCTTTTTTTGATCTTGATGAACAGATCATTTCTCATGAAAAGAAATCAATAACAGAGATTTTTTCGGCAAATGGAGAGGAATATTTCAGATTGCTTGAGAAAGACATATTGCATATCATTACAGAAAGCCATGAAAACTTCGTGATGGCCTGTGGCGGGGGTGCGCCTTGTTACTATAACAACATTGACTACATGAATCAATCGGGCACCACTATCTGGATAAATACATCCATCGAGATGCTTTTTCAGCGGTTAATAAAAGAAAAAGAAACCCGGCCTTTAATAAAAAACCTTTCGAATGAGCAGTTAAAAGGATTCATCATCAAAAAATTCTCGGACAGGAAAATTTATTATGAGCAGGCTGATATTATTATTGATGAAGACCCCGTGAGATTGGAAAACCTTGTTGAAAAGATTTTTCATGCATAAAACCTTTTTATCACTCGGAGCATTATTTGGGGGAATTGCTGTAGCATTGGGGGCTTTTGGGGCACATGGTTTAAAGAAGATCGTTTCGACAGATGTGGTATCTGTTTTTCAAACCGGCGTTCAGTATCAAATGTATCACACGCTGGCCCTACTGGTAATTGCGATTGTTTATGAACGCTTGCCCAATAAATGGATAAAATGGTCGGGGCATCTTTTTTCATTCGGCATACTTTTCTTTTCAGGATCGCTGTACCTGATCACTGCTTTGAAAGCTGAAGAAAGACCGACCCCTGCACTAATAGGGGCCATTACACCAATCGGTGGATTGCTTTTTATTTTAGGATGGCTTAGCTTTTTGATCGGGTTATTCAGACGAAACTGATCAGAGCGGCAGCGTCAATATCGTTTCAGTACCGTTATTATTTTTGATCTCGAAATCTCCGCCAATACTTTCCATTCTTCGTGCAATATTTTGCAAACCATTTCCGAACTGTCGGATTTTGTGAAGGTCGATACCTCTTCCATTATCATGAATTCGTATCGTTAACATTCCACCAGTACGAATATCGATGGTGAGCTCGGTTGCTCCCGAATGTTTTAGCATATTATTCAAGGTTTCCTTTACGCATAAAAAAATATTGCGTCGCTTATCGCCGGCAAGCTCTTTTTCAGGAATGTCCTGGGGTATTGACACTTTACATTTTACCGAAGTACCCTCAAGGTATTCAGTTGAGTAAGCTCTTATATAAGAAATAAGATTTCCCAGCGAGTCATTCTTGCTGTTCATACTCCAGATAATCGCGTTCATTTTATTCAGTACATCGTCGGCAGACTGCGAGATCTTTTCTATTTCGGCGGGAGTATTTTGTTTCATTTTACTCTTTGCCAACTCGCTCATCAATCGTATATGCGTCATTCCTGAACCCAGTTCATCATGCATATCAGCGGAAATGCGATTCCTCTCCTCTTGTTGAGCCGTGATGACAGCCATTTGTTTTTCAAACTCTTTTCTTTCGTTTTCCATTTTTAACTGTTCCCGCTCCCGGGTTTGTTCGATGATCTGTCTCCGGTTTTTATAACTTAAACCTGCCAGGAAAAATAAGAGTTCAAGAAATAATCCCAGTTCATAATAAAAGAGAGATGAGCCAAACACCGAGGGTAAGTTTCTAAACGCACTGCCAACAAGGATTATTAGTTGAGAAAACACCGCGAAAAAGAAATAAAAAAGATTGCCCCAGAACAGGTATCTCAATAATTTGTCTCTCCATTGCCTGATGCAGTAAACCAGGAACACGATCATCATACCAAGCAGCACTATCTTGGTTGCATTTTCAACGCCATTCAGTAAAACAAAATTGTTGGTAAAGAAATATAGATACGAGAAGACCAGCACAGAGATAAGGAGCCCGATAATTCCTGCATTGTACAGCCTGTTCAAAAAAGGATATTTTGAGCGGGTAGATAAGAATTTTTGCATGAAGACCATATAGAAGCCGATGCCGGTGCATTGCATGATGAAATCAAGATAGGCTTCCATAAAAAACACTTCATGACTGACGCGCAGGTCATAATAGGTTTTTGTAAATAACATCCCTCCCAGGAAAAGTGCGTACCCGGTATAAAAAAGAAATTCAGTGGATGCTCCCAGTATATAGTTGGCAATCGAAAAAAGGATCATCATCAATAATAGCCCGCAAAAAATGTAAGTAACAATATTTATGTATAGGTGACTAGATGAAATGTCGAAAATGAAAGTTGACAAATGGGTTTTATGAATAAGCCGGGGTCTTACACTATTCGTATACGTCTTTACAAAACCAAGCTCTGCTAAAAAAGCTGAAGAATCATGTGGTCCCAGGGTCAAAAGTCTGTAGCCCATACTGTCATCAAAAGGAGGCTCGACATTTGGAATACTTGTTAACTTATCCCTGTCAATCTTATAAAGCTGGATGGAAGAATAAAAAAAGCTCGGGAAGAACCAAACCGAGTCCACCTCATCTGAATGGTTCACGGCGTAAAACCGAAGGATCAGTTTGTGATTGATATATCTTGCTGGAATGTCCCTTAACGTCGACCCGCTTTTGAAATTCAGATTAGCATATGAACTTTCAAGGGACGAATTAAAGGGTAAATAAGCACCCTCCGTCTTGTTGCGGATTGACTGGTATGTGAGGATATTATCAAGATCAATATAGACAGAATCGGGAACGGCAGTCTGACAATACAACCAGGCTGGCCAAAAAAAGAGAGCAATAAAGAGAATTTTTTTTGAGAATAAAATATAAATATGTTTTTTTCTCATATTGCCTGTCTCAAAAGTAATGTATAGCCTTTGGTTTTAGTAATGTTCGACATACAACTTTGTGGGTATTTAGTGGTGAGTGGGAGTGGTGAGTGTGTTCACAGATTCCACCGATCCGGGTTTTTCGAAAATCTGTGCTCATTTGTGGAATCGGAGATTTTCGTTGTTCAGGAGAGAGGGTACTCACAGATTACACAAATTTTCACTGATGTTTATGCCTTGCGCATTGTACCTTGTCCCTTCTAATTATTTATCTTTGTTTTCATGGCTAACAAGCAAAAGAAAACATCAAAAAAAAGTCCTCCGGAAAAGCCAAAAAAAACAGCCACTGATCTGCGACCCGAAAAGGAAGAAAAGATTAATCTGAAAAAATTGGCCAGGGATGAACGTACCTGGAAAATAACAGGTGCGGCCTTTATTCTCATTGCTTTATTCCTGTTCATCTCATTTATCTCTTATTTTTTCACCTGGAGTGACGATGAGTCACAGATAAGGAACCAGGGCCTTTCAATTTTATTTGACAAAACTGTTTCGGTTAAAAATTTATTGGGCGTATTGGGCGCAGCTACGTCTTATTTTTTTATAAAACAGGGTTTTGGCGCTGCATCGCTCCTTATCTGCACTTTCTTTTTTGTTGTCGGTGTCAATCTTTTGTTTAGTCAAAAGGTTTTTTCCGTTTGGCGCAACCTTCGATATGTAATAGTTGGAGTGCTCGTCATCTGCGTATCATTAGCCTTTGTTTTTGGCAACAGCGGATTTTCTTATGGAGGTGGCGTTGGCCAAATGATCAGTGATTGGTTGGTTAGATTTCTTGGAAATATAGGAACGGCGGCTTTATTGTTTGTTGCTTTCCTTGCATACATCATCTGGCAATTCAACCCTGTTTTCAAACTGCCCAAAAAATTAAAACCTGTCATCACGGATGACATGGGCACAGAACCGACCGGACCCGAATTTACCGTAGCGGGTAAAACTATTAATGATATCTATGCCGAAACAAACAAGGGGAATTCTTTAAAGGGTGAGGCTAAACTTTTTATCGTCTCCGATCAGGATCAGCAAAATGCCGGCAATGACCTTAAGATCGTCGAAAAAGACTATGAGGAAGAAAACAAAAAGGCCTTTGAAGAGTCATTAGTTTCCAAAGAAGTGGTGGCAGATATCATGCATAGCCACGATATCCCCGGAGATGAACCGATGAAGGTGAAGCCAAAAACAAAGCCTTCGGAAAAACCGGCAGCAGCGTTGGAGTTGGAAATTAAATTCCAGGGAGAGAAACAGGAACAGGAAGCAGAACCAAAGGAGAAAATGTATGAAGAGCTGCCACCCTATGAACCTACTCTTGATCTCAGGGATTATAAATATCCAAGACTTGATCTTCTGGAGACGCATGGCAGCGAGAGAATAATCCAGGACCCAGCCGAACTCGAGGAAAACAAAAATCAGATCATCTATACTCTCAGGAATTATGATATCGCTATTCAAAAGATAAGCGCTACCGTTGGACCTACAGTGACCTTATACGAAATCGTTCCTGCCGCAGGCGTGCGTATTTCAAGAATAAAAAATCTGGAAGATGATATAGCTTTAAGTCTTGCAGCACTGGGCATTCGCATCATTGCCCCGATTCCCGGCAAAGGAACCGTTGGTATCGAAGTACCCAATGTGAAAAAAAGTGTCGTAAGCATGAAGACACTTTTGGCGTCAGAAAAATTTCAGCATAATAATTATAGCCTTCCCATTGCGATCGGAAAGAAAATTGACAACGATAATTTTATTGTGGATCTCGCCAGCATGCCACACTTATTGATGGCGGGTGCTACAGGGCAGGGTAAATCCGTTGGTGTAAATGCTATTCTTGTTTCACTGCTTTATAGAAAACATCCTTCACAACTGAAATTTGTTTTGATAGATCCCAAAAAAGTTGAGTTAAGTCTTTATAATAAAATTGAAAAACATTTTCTGGCCAAATTACCCGGTGAAGAAGATGCGATCATTACTGATACGAAGAAAGTGATCAATACACTGAATGCACTTTGTATTGAAATGGACAACCGCTATGACCTGTTGAAAGAGGCAGGTGCGAGAAATATTCGTGAGTACAATGAAAAATTTGTAAAACGGAAATTAAATCCGCAGAAAGGGCATCAGTATCTTCCTTTCATTGTGTTGGTGATCGATGAATTTGCGGATATGATCATGACTGCGGGAAAAGAAATTGAAATGCCTATTGCAAGATTAGCACAGCTTGCCCGGGCCGTGGGGATTCATCTTATTATTGCTACTCAGCGACCTTCTGTAAATATTATTACGGGTACTATTAAGGCAAACTTCCCATCGCGAATTGCATTTAAAGTTTCTTCAAAGATCGATTCCAGAACCATTCTTGATTCAGGAGGTGCCGAACAGTTGATCGGTAAAGGTGATATGTTAATTTCTCATCATGGTGAGATCACTCGCCTGCAGTGCGCTTTTGTTGATACTCCTGAGATCGAAGAGGTCGTTGAATTTATCGGCGAACAAAGAGGATATCCACAGGCATTCTTATTGCCCGAATATGTCGACGAAAAGGAATTGGAGGGCAAAGAATTTGATCTCGCGGACCGGGATTCTCTTTTTGAGGACGCGGCAAGGTTAATTGTTCAAAATCAAATTGGGTCTACTTCATTATTGCAACGCAGAATGAAGTTGGGATACAATCGTGCCGGCCGATTGATGGACCAATTGGAGGCTTTTCGTATTGTAGGTCCAAGCCAGGGAAGCAAGGCCAGGGATGTATTAGTGAAGACAGAAGCCGAATTAAATGATATTCTTCAAACTCTTTGATTAAACAGTTGTTAAGATGTTCTGTTGAAATGCAACCATCACTCACTATTGCCAATCCTAAAGGGTAATGACCTATATTTGCCGCCCGGATGCGTTTGCCAGGTCTTTAGGCGTGGATTCGGACGGGCGACTCAAAGTATCCAGATAAAAATTGATCCAACGATGAAAAGAATTTGTTTCCTGTTATTGGTGATAGCAACGATCGGAACTTCTCTATTTGCCCAAACCAGTAGTGATCCGGATGCTAAAAAAATCCTTGATGCGGTCAGTGCAAAATTCAAATCATTTAAAGCTATCCAGGCTGGGTTTACCTATAAGGTTGAAAATGGAGATGGAAAAGCGATCTCTACAAAAAAAGGAACAGTTTTCATGAAGGGCACCAAGTACAGGGTGAGCTTTGTTGGCCAGGAGATTTTCTGCGATGGCAGTACGGTATGGACTTATGATAAATCTTCGAATGAAGTAACGATTTCAAAACTGGATGCTTCGAGTAACACACTTACCCCCCAAAAATTGTTTACTGATTTTTATGATAAAGATTTTTTGTATAAACTGAATGGCGAGAAAAAGGCAAATGGTAAGACGTTGCAGGAGATCGAGATGACGCCAAATGATAAGACAAAGCCTTTTCACAAGGTTTACCTGACGATCGATAAAAATGCAAAAACTATCTACAGCACAAAAGTGTTGGAAAAAGCTGGTAACCGCTATTCATATACCGTAAACAACTTCAGCGGCAGCGCTAATGTCCCGGATACTAAATTTGTTTTTAATAAAAACGATTACCCTGGCGTTGAAGAAGTGGATTTGAGATAAAGTGATTCCTCGTTTGTGGTTCCTTGTTACTACTCATTTTTATTAGCCACGTACTGCCAGCTATTCATGATTCATCATGGCCCATTCACTCCTCACCATCACACAACTGCTTTACGAATCTTTACAAGTTGCTTCAGTAAATCCTCAAGAAGATCAAGTTTGAGCATGTTAGCTCCGTCACTTTTGGCGATAGCGGGATTTGGATGTGTCTCGATAAACAGGCCATCGGCACCTGAAGCTATGGCGGCTTTGGCAATGGTACCTATCATTTTCGGATTACCGCCTGTGACACCAGTTGTTTGATTGGGTTGTTGCAATGAATGTGTGCAGTCCATTACCACAGGCGTTCCATGAGTTTGCATAATTGGAATGTTACGATAGTCAACGACAAGGTCCTGGTAACCGAACGTCGTGCCTCTTTCGGTAAGAATAATTTTTTGATTGCCCGCGTTGCGAATTTTATCTACAGCAAACCTCATAGCGTCACCGCTCAAAAACTGCCCTTTCTTCACGTTAACGATCTTGTTTGTTTCTGCCGCAGCAACCAGCAGGTCAGTCTGACGGCAAAGGAAGGCCGGGATCTGCAATACATCAACAAATCTTGCTGCAACGGCTGCTTCCTCATGAGCATGTATATCAGATGTAGTTGGTAAGTGAAATTTCTGTCCTGCTTTTTTTACAATTTCAAGAGATGTTTCATCGCCAATACCGGTGAACGACGAGGCACTCGTTCGATTGGCTTTGCGATAGGACGATTTGAACATGTAAGCAATTCCAAGATTTCTGCACATACCGGCAACTTTTTCAGCGACTTCCATTACCAGTTCTTCGCTTTCCACCACGCAAGGTCCAGCGATCAGAAAAAAATTTTCTTCATCGTATGATTGATCAGCAAATAAAGTACTCAAAAAATTTTCCATGGCGCAAACGTACTGTAAATTATTTTATTCTTTCGTCGGGGTTTGTTGTCGGGAATTTATTTTATCTTGATCGGTCAAAACTAAAAATTATGAGATTATTTCTCGTTGGGGTCTCGCTATTATTAATAGCAGGATGCAAACAAACACCCAAAAATTTTGACTACGGGAAAATTGAAAATGGTGTATATAGAAACAACTATTTCGATTTTGAAATTCCGGTTCCTGCCAATTGGGCTGTTCAAAATAGGGAACAGGTACAAGAGTTACAAAAAACGGGAGAGGAGTTAATAGCAGCAGGTAATAAAGAGCTTGGGGCGAAGGTCAAAGCGGCGGAGATCACAACCGCGATATTGCTGACAGTTTTTAAAAATAAAACAGACGCAACTACCGACAAGTTTAATTCTTCGTTTATTATCCTGGTAGAAAACCTGGGGGGCATGCCGATAAAGAAAGGAAGTGAATACCTGGCGCATACTAAAGAGATCATGCAGCAATCCAACATGTCGTATCAATTTGCACCTGATTATTCTACCGAGAAGATCGGTAATAAGGAGTTTGACAGGATGGATGTTTCCCTTGATGGACAACCTGAAAAAGTTCGGCAATCGTATTATTCGATGATTGGAAAAGACTTTGCGCTTAGTATAATTATTTCGTATGTTAATGATCAACAAAAGGCGGAATTGAAGGATATTATTAGTAAAATCAAATTCAGCTAAGGAGTATAAACAGACAATGGCCAGGGAAAAGATTCTTGTTATAGGCGCTTCCGGTCAGATAGGGGTGGAGTTAACGCAAGCGCTCAGAAAAATATATGGAGCTGCCAATGTAATTGCTTCGGATCTACGAGAGGAAAATGAATTGCTTCACGGAACAGGGCCTTATGTAAGTCTTGACGTGATGAATAAGGAAATGTTGCATGTACAGGTGATACGCCAGAATGTAACGCAGATCTATTTACTCGCCGCCATTCTTTCTGCAACTGGTGAAAAGAACCCCAATCTTGCATGGCACCTGAATATGCAGGGATTGCTGAATGTCCTTGAGATCGCTAAAGAAGAAAAACTAACAAAAGTATATTGGCCAAGTTCTATCGCGGTGTTTGGCCCCACTTCACCCAAGCAGAATTGCCCGCAGCAAACGATCATTGAACCAACGACGGTTTACGGGATCAGCAAATATGCGGGGGAATTTTGGTGTAATTATTATCATTTGAAATATGGAGTAGATGTCCGTAGTCTGCGTTATCCGGGCTTGATCAGTTATAAATCGGCTCCCGGTGGAGGAACTACGGATTACGCTGTTCAGATCTTTCATGAAGCTCGGGAAGAACAAAAATATACCTGCTTCCTGGAGGAAGATACCTACCTCCCCATGATGTACATGCCCGACGCCATCCGCGCCACTATTGAACTGATGGAAGCACCGGTTGAAAAAATTTCAATCCGCACTTCATACAACCTTTCCGGCATGAGTTTTTCACCAAAAGAAATTGCCGCAGAAATTAAAAAGCATATTTCTGAATTTAAAATTGAATACAAACCGGATTATCGCCTCGCTATTGCACAAAGCTGGCCGCAAAGTATTGACGATTCCATTGCAAGAAAAGACTGGGGTTGGAGAGAGGAATATGATCTGGCAGCTATGACAAAGGATATGCTTGATAATTTACAGGCTTAGCACGTCTTTCATACTAAAGATTCCTTTTTTGTCTTTGATATGCTCAGCGGCGAGTACGGCCCCCAGCGCGAAACCTTGCCGGCTATGCGCCGTATGAATGATCTCAATGTCATCAACAGCGGAAGAGTATTTTATTTTATGTATCCCGGGTGCCGGATCGATCCTTTCACTGAGAATTTCAAGTTCTTTAGGGTTGTCGCTTACATGGTTTACCCAGGTTTTTTTTCTTTTTAGATTTTCTAAAATTTGTTCTGCTATCGTTATGGCTGTTCCGCTCGGCGCATCTATTTTTTGAGTATGATGAATTTCAGTGACCTGTACTTCATAGTCTTTTTGATGGGCCATTAACGTCGCGAGCTTTTTATTTATCTCAAAAAAAATATTTACTCCTACACTGAAATTACTGGCATAGATGAAACTTCCTCCTCGTTCCATACAGAGCTTTTTTATTTCATCCAGGTGATCCAGCCAACCCGTGGAACCGCATACAAGGGGCACATCAAACTCTAATGCTTTTTTTACATTATCATAAGCGCTGTGGGGACCCGTAAATTCAATGGCTACATCCGCTGAACTGACATTCTTTTTATTAAACTCTGCGAGGTTGTATTCATCAATTTTCAACACGATCTCGTGACCACGACTGACAGCAATTTCTTCGATCGCTTTTCCCATTTTACCGTAACCGATGAGTGCAATTTTCATCATGTGCAAATGTAGCTAATGTGAAAGGTAAAATTATCTGGCCAGGGGCACACCTTAGGTTACTTTGCTAATGTTTGAAGTTAAAAACAAAACTAACGCCTCCGGTTTTTGCGATCGGGTTATAGTTAGGTCTGATCTTGAGACTAAGATCAGGGCTTATATCAAATGCTTTCAGATGTGCGTCCACCGCGGCATCCACAACATTCAATCCCCAGAAAACAATAAAAAAAACAGCAGCATAGTCAATATATTGTCGGTACAGGTTGCGTCCCGTCCTGAGTGCTTCCGCGTCAATGGGCTTATACTGATCCTTTATTTTAAAATAATCAGTTGAATCCTGGTAAGGTGGAGGTCGGGGATTAGTGGAATCATAAGGCGGAAGGGAAGCTTTGTATTTGGCCGCATAAGCGAACTTCAGGTCTTTATAAGTATACAGATTATTGAAAAATATGTATCCTGTAACTCCAAGAGCCCCCCATACTATAGGGACCTTCCAGTATTTTTTATTATAGATCTGGCCCCATCCCGGAATGATAGCCGACCGGATGGCCGCTTTCCTTGGACTATGCTGAGCTTTGATAAGTGAATCGACCTTTGCAGCAGGAAGTGAATCTTCATACGTCGAATGCCGGACTTTCTGACCTGAAGAAACTGATGCGATGAATAAAAAAATGGGGATTAGCGAAAGCTTTAAAAAACGACCCTGACTTTTTTGAATACGATATTTCAAGGTCCCTAAAGAATATGGGAGATTAGTCAATCGGAATGTCAATTTTCCTGAGAATGCTGTTAAGTTCATCCAACGAGTAATATTCAATAGTGATCTGTCCGCTTCCATTGCGGCTGGGTTTAAGCTTTACACGGGTAGCGAAATAAGACGCTAAATTATCTTCTATTTTCTGGAAACCCTGAGGCATCGAGCTTTTTGCCGTTTTTTTAACACCGGCATCCTGCTTGTACAGGTTGCGCACCAGCGATTCGGTTTGACGAACAGAAAGTCCTTTGTTTTTTATTTCATTAAAAATATAAAGCTGCTTATCAACAGTATCTACGTTGATCAATGCCCGTGCATGCCCCATGCTCAGTTCCCCATTTCGTACGGCCACCTGGATGTCGGGAGGCAACTTTAAAAGGCGAATATAGTTGGTAACAGTGCTGCGATCTTTTCCCATGTTCTCAGCTACCTGTTCCTGCGTAAGTTCAAGCTCATCCATCATTCGTTTATAGCTCAGGGATATTTCAATCGCATTCAGGTCTTCGCGTTGTAAATTTTCGAGCAAAGCCAGTTCCAGCAATTGCTGGTCGTTTGCCTGGCGTATATAAGCGGGAATGTCTTTTAACCCGGCTATTTTCGCAGCACGCAAACGGCGTTCACCAGAGATAAGCCTGTATTTTCCGGTTGATAATTTTGAAACTGTTATCGGTTGGATAATGTCATGTCTCTTAACAGATGAAGCTAATTCCTGCAGACTTTGTTCGTCAAAATCATGGCGGGGTTGCTTTGGATTACCCTCAATATCATCAACGGGAATACGGTTTACACTGGTTACAGATTCAACAACGGTATTTTTCAAATGCCCTGTGCTGGTCTTCAGATCGGCATCAATGCTTTGCAGTAAGGACCGGATTCCTTTTCCCAGGGCATCTTTATTTTGTTTAGGAGCGTTCATTCACGAAATTTTTGAATACTAATGAATATTGGAAAACTGCAATTTCGAAATTTCCCAATTCAAGATTTCACAATTCCAGTATTCTCTCTTCCTGCGTGATCTTTGTCAAGTTGTTCTTCTGAAGAATTTCTTTGGCAAGGTTCAGATAATTTACCGATCCTTTGCTGTTGCCGTCGTATAGGATCACAGGTTTGCCAACACTGGGGGCTTCGCTTAATTTTGAATTGCGGTGAACAATGGTAGTGAAAACTATCTCTTCAAAATGTCGGCGCACTTCACTCACTACCTGGTTACAAAGTCGCAGCCGCCCGTCGTACATCGTCATTAAAATTCCTTCAATTTCCAACGATGTGTTCAGCCTGCTCTGAACGATCTTAATTGTATTCAACAATTTTCCCAATCCCTCTAAGGCAAAAAACTCACATTGTACCGGCACAATTACGGCATCTGCTGCCGTCAAGGCATTTACTGTTATAAGGCCAAGTGAAGGTGAACAATCAATAATGACAAAATCATAGTCATTTCTTACCGGTTCCAGTATATTTTTTAACACCATTTCCCGATTCGGATAATTGATCATTTCAATCTCAGCTCCCACGAGGTCAATGTGTGAAGGAATAAGGTCCAGGTTGGGGATCTCAGTTTTCAAGATCACGTCTCTTGCAGAGGCCTCATTCACCATGCAGTCATATAGACTATGGGTAATATTATGCAGGTCAAAGCCTACACCGGTCGTACTGTTAGCCTGGGGATCTCCGTCGACCAGCAAGGTCCTGAATTCCAGGACGGCGAAACTCGCGGCAAGATTTATCGCAGTTGTAGTTTTTCCTACTCCGCCTTTTTGGTTGGCAACTCCTATTACTCTTCCCATAGTGTACCTGTCTATTTTGAATTTAAATGGGCAATGCAGATTTCAGCTACAATTTTATTGTTTCACCGATTTTCAACAACTGCAACTTTCTTTCATCCTCATCAAAAGCTTTCTTTGCTTTTTCATGGTCAATTTTTATAAACCCAAATGTGTCATAATGCACGCCGATGATATTTTTGCAATCGATCATTCTAGCTGCACGAACAGCGTCTTCATAGCCCATTGTAAAATTGTCGCCTATGGGCAAGACAGCAAAATTTAGTTTTGCCCATTGTGGAATAAGCTGCATATCCAGTGTAAGTGCGGTATCGCCGCTGTAGTAAAAGTTGCCCTCGTCAGTATAAACAATGAAGCCCATAGGGTTTCCACCATAACTACCATCGGGCAAACCACTGCTGTGCTGGGCCGCTGTACATTTTACCCGGAAATCGCCGAAATCCCAACTGCCGCCCGTATTCATTGGATGGGTATTATTAACTCCTTTTTTAAAAAGCCATTCATGAATTTCCCAACTGCAAATAACCTTTGCATGGGTGGCCAGGGCAATAGTAATGCAATCAGCGATATGATCGCCGTGCCCATGCGATTGCAAAATATAGTCAGTTTCAATACTGGCAATGTTAATATCTTTCGCCAACTCATTTCCTGTAATAAAAGGATCGAACAGAAGTTTTTTGTTTTTTGTTTCAACCAAAAAACAGGAATGACCATAATACGTGAATTTCATAGCGGCAAAAATAGATGTTATGCAGGTTCTTAGTTTTGATTTTTACGGATCAGATGCTAAAAAATATGAACGTGAAACTTCAGACATTTTTAAAAGATAATGTTTTTCCGTTCGTCTTATTCTTCATAATCTTGTCTCCTAATGCGCAATTCTATTTTTTGGCTGGTATTCACCGGGATCATGCTTTCGCTGGATTTTTATGTGTTCCAGGCCTTAAGGGTTTTAACAAATTCAGCAGGCGCTAAAACAAAATTGATCATCCATATCCTTTACTGGACCCTCTCGGCGTTAGCGATTACTTTGTTGATCATTTCACCCTATTTACATTTCACTCCTCAAAACCGGGTGGTTAGAAATACTTTTTTCGCACTTATCCTGGGTTTATTCTTTTCGAAGCTCATTGCGGCTATTTTCTTCCTTGTTGACGACCTGCGAAGAGTGATACAATGGGCCGCAGGGAAATTATTTTTCTCAAATACAGAAGGAGAAACTATGGAGCAGGGAGTGAAAATTTCCCGCTCTGTTTTTTTAAGCTGGGCCGGCATGATCGCGGGTGGCGGATTATTCGGTAGTCTTATTTATGGGCTCAGTAACAAGTATCGATACAGAATGCATCGTGTGCAATTGGCATTCGATACTTTGCCTGCTGGTTTCAAAGGGATAAAAATCGTCCAGATATCTGACATCCATTCCGGGAGTTTTACAGACAAGGCGGCCGTAATGAGGGGCGTTGATAAAGTATTACAGGAAAAAGCAGACCTTATTTTGTTTACTGGCGATCTCGTGAATGACCTGGCCAAAGAAATGGATGACTATATGGAGGTTTTTGATAAGTTGAAAGCTCCCATGGGCGTTTATTCAATTTTTGGCAATCACGATTATGGTGATTACCATCCATGGCCAGATAGAAATGATGAACATCGGAAAAAAGAAGAATTGGCCGGCAAACATCTGTTAACTCCTTTGCAACAGGCGAACCTTGACAAGTTAAAAGATGTGCATGCAAAACTCGGGTGGAGGCTTCTTTTAGACGAATATGTTGAATTAGAGAAGAAGGGGGATAAGATGGCTTTACTCGGTGTCCAGAACTGGAGTTCCAAGGCAAGATTTCCCAAATACGGCGATCTTAAAAAGGCTTATGAAGGAAGCCAGGATTACCCTTTTAAGATTTTGATGAGTCACGATCCCTCGCACTGGGAGGCGCAGGTAAAACCAAAGTACCCGGACATTGATCTGATGTTGGCGGGACACACCCACGGGATGCAGTTCGGCGTTGAGATCCCCGGCTTCAGGTGGAGTCCGGTGCAATATGTTTATAAAGAATGGGCCGGCCTTTATGAAGAAGGAAAACAGAAATTGTACGTAAATCGGGGCTACGGATTTATAGGTTATCCCGGTAGGGTAGGTATCCTGCCCGAAATAACCGTCATTGAACTCGCCTGATAGCTGGTCCTGCCCAATAAAATTGAGCTTCCATTCGTTTTAGAACCGGCAAGATTATTGGAATTAAACTTGCCGCTAAAATAAGGGTCAAAAATCCGCCATTGGATGTCTTGAAGCCATAATTCAGCTGCGGATGTATAAAAAATGGTTTTTAATACTGGTCGTAAACCTGTCCGGGATGGCTGTATTCTCACAAATTGCTCCCGGCGATACATCATTGAATAAAGCTGACAGATCTATCATAGACACTTCTCTCGATTACAGTGATATAATGTTTGACGATCTGGAAAAATTTCTTGATTCCATCTTGTCTCCACGTAGCTATATACTTTCCGCATTCTCTATTCAAAAAGGATACTTTAATTACAAAAGTAAAACCGACGTTTTCCTGGAACCAACGCGTAAAGTGGCAATTACACCTTTTTTTGGATACTACGATAAAAGCGGTTTGGGAATTACGGGAATCGCATCATTTGTGAGCGATCAAAAGAAATTCAGATTTTATCAATTGGCGGTGAGCCCTTCGTACGATTATCTGAAAAATAAGAATTTAGCAACA
>Ga0163162_10002126_pt1 | contig 18608 bp, 14 predicted proteins | sample S55metaG_FD_115310 | JGI IMG/M metagenome (GOLD analysis project Ga0163162, IMG submission 115310) | Switchgrass rhizosphere microbial communities from Kellogg Biological Station, Michigan, USA - S5-5 metaG | ecosystem: Host-associated > Plants > Roots > Rhizosphere > Soil | place: USA...
CACGCCTCGGTGCCGCCGGCACCGGCCTGGATGTCGAGGAAGCAGTTGCTCGGGTCGGCCGGGTTGCTGAACATGCGGCGGAACTCGAGCGCTTCGACCGTCTCGCGCAGCTTGGCTGCATCGCCCTCGATCGATCGCAGGCTCGCCACATCCTGGTCGGCCTTGACCATCTCGTAGAGCTCGCGGTTGTCGGACAGGTGCGACTGCAGGTGATCGATCGTGCCGACCACCGTCTCCAGCGTCTTCTTCTCGCGCCCGAGCTCCTGCGCGCGCTTGGGCTCGTCCCAGACTTTGGGGTTCTCCAGCGCAGCGTTGACTTCGTTCAGCCGCAGTGCTTTGCGGTCGTAGTCAAAGATACCCCCGGAGCGCGGCGGTGCGCGCGGTGAGATCGCTCAGCAAGGTGCCGATGGCGTTGACGCGTTCGATGTCCATGGTCGGGTTCTGAAGCAGGGCGCGGATTTTCGCATGCGATGCGCAGGCCTGCTCGGAGAAAGACGGCTCGCCGCCGGCGCCGCCGTGGGCGAGAATCGCGCCGCAGCACGACAGCAGCAGGGGATGCGATTGAGCGATCCGGTCGACGATCCGCACGCCATCCATGTGCATTGGCGCACGATGCGGCCGTTGGCGCTGTGGCTGACCTTGGTCTGGGCGCTGGTGAGCTTCGTGCCGCCGTTCTTCGCCCGCGAGCCGTGGCTGCAGATCGATGGCGCCAGCCTCGCGATGTGGATGGCCGCCCAGGTCGGGCCGCTGGTGTACGTGCTGCTGGCTTGGCTGTACGAGCGGCGCGCCAGCCGACTCGAGGCGCAACAGCGCGCGCAACGTGGCGGCTGACGCGCCCGAGGTCGGCGCGGGCGCGCATCTCGCGCGCCGCTACGTGGCGTGCGCACTGGTGCTTTTGCTGTTCACCGCCGCGATGGTCGTGATGGAGCGCTCGGGGCTCAAACGCAGCTGGATCGCCAGCGCGTTCCTGCTGGTGCCGGTGGTGCTGTACGCCAGCATCGGGCTGGCCTGCCGCACCACCGAGGCGGCGCAGTACTTCGTGGCCGGACGCAGCGTGCCCGCGGTCTACAACGGCATGGCGATCGGCGCCGACTGGATGAGCGTGGCATCGTTCATGGGGCTGGCCGGCCTGCTGTACACCAACGGCTTCGGCGGCTTGGCCTACGTGCTCGGCTGGACCGGCGGCTTCTGTCTGATCGCATTCTTCATCGCGCCGTACCTGCGCGAGTTCGGCCAATACACCATTCCCGACTACCTCGGCGAGCGTTACGGCAGCCATTGGCCGCGCGCGCTGGGCCTGTGCGTCACCGCCGGCTGCAGCCTGATGTACGTGGTGGCGCAGATCTACGGCGTCGGTCTGATCACGGCGCGCCTGACCGGCTTCGGCTTCGAGATGGGCATCTTCGTCGGGCTGGGCGGCATCCTGGTGTGTTCGTTCGTCGGCGGCATGCGCGCCATCACGTGGACGCAGGTGGCGCAGTACCTGATCCTGGTGATCGCGTTCCTGGTGCCGGTGCTGTGGCTGTCGGTCCAGCAGACCGGCTGGCCGTTGCCGCAGTGGGCGCTGGCGCAGCAGCTGAAAAAGGTGAACGAGCGCGAGCGCGAGTTGATGGCCGACCCGCGCGAGCGCGCGGCCGCGGCTGCTTTTCGCGCCGAGGCCGACGCGTATGCGCAACGGCTGCACGACGTGGAGCGCGCACTGGTCGACGAGCGCGTGGCGCTGCAGCAGCGCATCGACGACGCGGCCATGCACGGTGGTGCGTCCGTCAACGAATTGCGCGCGGCGCGGCGCGCGCTGCAGGCGCTGCCGAAGGACGCCGACGCGGCGCGCGAGGTCTGGGCGCGTGCGCGCGAGGCCGACCTCGAGCGCGCGCAGCCGCTGGGCGGCATGCCGCCGCAGGCGCAGATGATCCACGCCGACGACGGCACGCAGGTCTCCAGCGCGCAGCGCTCGCGGCTCGACTTCGTTGCGCTGGTGTTTTGCCTGATGGCCGGCACCGCGGGCATGCCGCACGTCCTGGCGCGCTTCTACACCACGCCCAGCGTGTCGGCGGCGCGCCGCTCGGTCACCTGGGCGCTGCTGTTCATCGCGCTGCTGTACGTGTGCGCGCCGGTGCTCGCGGTGCTGGTGAAGTACGAGGTGCTGACCACGGTCCTCGGCACGCCGTTCGCGGAGTTGCCGCGCTGGATCGTCGAGTGGTCGAAGACCGAGCCGTCGCTGGTGTCGGTGGTCGACATCAACCACGACGGCGTGCTGCAGCTGGCCGAGCTGCACATCACACCCGACATCTTGGTGCTGGCCGCACCCGAGATCGGTGGCATGCCGTTCGCCGTGAGCTGCCTGGTGGCCGCTGGCGGGCTGGCCGCCGCACTGTCGACCGCCGACGGACTGCTGTTGACGATCGCCAACGCGCTGTCGCACGACCTGTACTTCAACATCCTGCATCGCGGCCCGCCCACGGATCGCCAGGTGGCGCTGTCGAAGGTGATCCTGCTGTTCGTCGCCTTGGTGGCGGCCTACATCGCGCTGCAGCGGCCGGCGGGCATCCTGCTGCTAGTGACGCCGGTGTTCTCGATCGCTGCCGCGACCATCTTTCCGGCGCTCGTGCTCGGCATTGCCTGGCCCGCTGCCAACCGCTGGGGCGCCACCGCGGGCATGGCGGCGGGCTTCGGCATCACGCTGTACTACCTGCTGACGCGCTCGCTCGGTGGCGTCGACGAACGCGCGCTGTGGTTCGGCATCCAGCCCGAGTCGGCGGGCGTGTTCGGCGTGCCGGTGGCGTTCGCGGTGCACATCGTGATGAGCCTGGCCACGGCGCAGCGGGCGAAACGCACGGTTGTCGAGGGCGCCGTGCGCCAACCCTGACACGCTTGCGGGGCGGAGCAGCCCCCTGGTTGGGGTATCCTCGCCAGCGAACCCCAGGGAGCGGTCCGTCACGAGCGGATTAGGAAAGTCACACTGGGAGGCCCCGATATGCCGAGCATCCTTACTAAAACCGAGGCCGGGCAACGCGAACTGAAGGACCGTGCGGTCGATCTGCCGCGCAGCGCGCGCACGTTGCTGGTGTTGGTCGACGGCGCGCGCAACAGCGACGAGCTGCTGACGATGGTCAAAGGCGCCACGTCGAAGGACATCGAGGCGCTGGTGCAGGCCGGCCTGATCGTGCAGTCGGCCAGCGGGGCTGCCAAGGCGGCACCGGCCAAGAGCGCTGCGCCCGCGAGCCCCGAGCCCGCGGTGGCACTCGACTACAAGGAGCTGTACACCTGCCTCACCGAGCTGATTCGCGAACAGCTCGGCGTGATGAAGGCGTTCAAATACACGCTCGAGGTCGAGAAGGCGAGCACGGTCGACGATCTGATGGGCGTGGCCAAGCGCTTCGTCGAGGACGTGCACAAGCAGAAGGGCGATTCGGCCGCCAACATGGTGCGGCGTGCGCTCGGCATGACCCACTGACTGTCGCGCCGCGCGGCGTGCAATGGGTCACGCGCACGGATGCGACCTGGCCATTTCGCCGCGCTACTCTGACAACAGCCTTACCGGCGGGCCTGCTCGGTCCTATCGGCTACCCCAATAGCCCGCACGGGCTGCGTCTGCCTAGCATTGCGGTGCGGCTGCGGGTGACGCGGCCGATGCCTGCCAACAACCAGGAGACCTCATGGCCGCACGCATGGAATCGATGGACGCCAAACGGGCGCCCGACTTCCAGAAGGAAGAGAAGCGAGTCATCTTCGCATCGTCGTTGGGGACGGTGTTCGAGTGGTACGACTTCTACCTGTACGCCACGCTGGCACCGTTCTTCGCGGCGCTGTTCTTCCCCAAAGGCAATGCCACCGCCGCGCTGTTGTCGGCCTTTGCGGCCTACGCCGCAGGCTTCCTGGTGCGCCCCTTCGGCGCTCTGGTGTTCGGGCGCGTCGGCGATCTGGTGGGCCGCAAGTACACGTTCCTGGTCACGATCGTCGTGATGGGCGTCTCCACCTTCGTGGTGGGGCTGCTGCCCACCTATCAGAGCATCGGCTGGGCGGCGCCCATCCTGCTGGTGAGCCTGCGTCTGCTGCAGGGCCTGGCGCTCGGCGGTGAGTACGGCGGCGCGGCCACTTACGTGGCCGAGCACGCGCCGAACAATCGGCGCGGCTACGACACCGCTTGGATACAGACCACGGCAACGATCGGCTTCTTCCTGTCGCTGGCGGTGATCGGCGGTGCGCGCACGTTCATGGACCCGAAGGATTTCGCCGAGTGGGGCTGGCGCCTGCCGTTCCTGGTGTCGCTGATTCTGCTGGTGTTCTCGGTGTACATCCGGCTGAAGCTGCAGGAGTCGCCGGTGTTCCAGAAGATGAAGTCCGAAGGCAAGGGCTCCAAGGCGCCGCTGACCGACAGCTTCCTGAAGTACCCCAACAACAAGTACGTGCTGCTCGCGCTGCTGGGCGCCACTGCCGGGCAGGGCGTGGTCTGGTACACGGGCCAGTTCTACGCGCTGTTCTTTCTCAGCATCACGCTGAAGCTCGACTACCTGACGACCTACACGCTCGTCGGAGCGTCGCTGCTGCTGGGCACGCCGTTCTTCATCTTCTTCGGCTGGCTGTCCGACAAGATCGGGCGCCTGAAGATCATCCTGGCCGGCTGCCTGATCGCTGCGCTGACGTACTTCCCGCTGTTCCAGGGCTTGACGCACTACGTGAACCCGGCGCTCGAGACGTACGCCGCCAAGACACCGATCATCGTCACGGCGCCGCCGGCGACCTGCAACTTCCACTTGTTCGTCGGGCCGTGGAGCACGTTCTCGGACTGCGACAAGGCGAAGGACTTCCTGACCAAGCAGGGCCTGTCGTTCAAGTCGACCGACGCCGCCGACGGCCTGACCGTCAAGATCGGCGACAAGGAGCTCAAGGGCCCCTGGGACGAGAAGGCCGCGCAGGCCGCGCTCAAGGACACCGGCTATCCCGGTCCGGCCGACAAGAGCAAGGTCAACTACGGCATGACGCTGTTGATCCTGTTCGTCATGCTGATCTACGTGACGATGGTGTACGGCCCGATCGCCGCGTTCCTGGTGGAGTTGTTCCCCACGCGCATCCGCTACACGTCGATGTCGCTGCCGTATCACATCGGCAACGGCTGGTTCGGCGGCATGCTGCCGTTGACGGCCACCGCGATGGTGGCGGCTTCCGGCGACATCTACTATGGCCTGTGGTATCCGATCATCGTCGCACTGATGACGCTGGTGATCGGCGCGCTGTTCCTGCGCGATCGCAAGGACCACGACATCCACCACGAGTGACGAACCCGTTGGCAATTGAAAACGCCCGCTTCGAGCGGGCGTTTTTTCTGTTGGCGCGCGCGCAACCGCCGCTACGCCATGATGTTGACGCCGCCGTCGATGTACAGCGTCTCGCCCGACAGCCGGCGCGCGTACGGCGTGGCCAGGAAGGCGCAGGTGAAACCGACATCCATGATGTCGACCAGCTCGCCCAGCGGCGCGCGCTGCGCGGCCTCGGTGAGCAACAGGTCGAAGTCCTTCAGGCCCGAGGCAGCGCGCGTCTTCAGCGGCCCCGGCGAGACCGCGTGCACGCGAATGCCGCGCGGTCCGAGCTCGTAGGCCAGGTAGCGCGCGCACGCCTCGAGCGCCGCCTTCACGGGCCCCATCACGTTGTAGTTGGGCACCACCTTGTTGGCGCCGTAGTAGCTCATCGTCAGCATCGTGCCGCCGGCGCTCATCAACGGCACCGCCAAGCGCGCCATGCGCACGAACGAGTGGCAGGAGATGTCCATCGCCTGGCCGAAGCCCTCGGCCGAGCTGTTCAGCAGGCCGCCCTGCAGATCGTCCTTCGGTGCCCAGGCGATCGAGTGCACGAAGACGTCGAGCCTTCCCCAGCGCTCCCGGATCGCCGCGAACACCGCGTCGAGGTCGCCTTGTCGCGACACATCCAGCGGCAGGAACAGCGGCGCACCGAGCCCGCTCAGCAGCGGCTCGACGTAGCCCTTGGTCTTCTCGTTGGCGTAGGTGATGGCCAGCTCGGCGCCGAGTTCGTGGAACGCCTTGGCGCAGCCGTAGGCGATCGAGTGCTCGTTGGCGACCCCGCACACCAGCACCTTGGCGCCCTGCAGGATCTGTCGGTGCGGCTCATGGGGCATGCGTGGCTCCCTGCGTGCCGGCCAGCACGGCCTGCGTGTGGCGCGCGATCATCACTTCCTCGTTGGTGGGGATCACCCACGCGGCGACGCGGCTCAGCGGCGTGCTGATGCGTGCCTCGCCCGCCTGGTGTGCCGCCGGGTCGAGCTGCACGCCGAGCCAGGCCGCCTGGCGACACACGCGCTCGCGGATCGGCGCCGCGTGCTCGCCGATGCCGGCCGTGAACACCAGCGCGTCGATGCCCTGCGCGGCCGCCGCCAGCGAGCCGATCTCGCGCGCGATGCGGTAGCAGTAGAGCTCGACCGCGAAGCGCGCGCGCGGGTCGTCGCTGGCCAGCAGCTGTCGCATGTCGCTGGACACGCCCGACACGCCGAGGAGGCCGGACTGCTGGTACAGCAGCCGCTCGATCGCGCGCGCGTCCATCTTGAGCTCGTCGATCAGGTACAGCAGCACGCCGGGGTCGAGGCTGCCGCTGCGCGTGCCCATCGGCAGGCCGTCGACCGCGGTGAACCCCATCGTGCTGGCGACGCTGCGCCCGCCCACCAGCGCGCAGGCGCTGCTGCCGTTGCCGAGGTGCGCAACGATCGTGCGGCCCTTGGCGGCGGTGCCATCGACCTTCGGCAGCACGCTGGCGATGTACTCGTAGGACAGGCCGTGGAACCCGTAGCGGCGCACGCCGAGCTCGGTGATCGACGCGGGCAGCGCGAATGCCTGCGCCAGCTCGGGCTGGCTGCGGTGGAACGCGGTGTCGAAGCAGGCCACCTGCGGCAGGTCGGGGCGCAGCTGCGCGACGATCTCGATCGCCTTCAGGTTGTGCGGCTGGTGCAGCGGGGCCAGCGGCGTCAGCGAGCGCAGCGAGGCCAGCAGCTCGGTGGTGACGCGCGCCGGCTGCACATGGTGCAGCCCGCCGTGCACCACGCGATGGCCGGCGGCCAGCAGTCGGTGCCCGTCGCCATGGTCGCGCAGAAACTGCGCCAGATAGCCGATCGCGCCCTCGTGGCCGAGCGCCGCGCCGTCGCCCCAGCGGTGCGAGGCGATGTCGGCGCCGCGCGCATCGAATGCGCCGAAGCGCGGCGACGTGTACAGACCCTCGATCTGGCCGCGCAGCACCAGCGCCAGACTGGCGCGCGCGTCGAAGGCGCTGAACTTCAGGCTCGACGAGCCCGCATTGAGCACCAGGATCAGATCGGCCACGCGCTCACTCCACCGCCTTGGCGCTCTCGCGACGTGCCTTGGCCACCAGCGCGGCCACTGCACATGAAGCCAGCCGCGTCATCACCGAATCGGCGCGGCTTGTGAGGATGATCGGTACGCGCGCACCCAGCACGATGCCCGCGGCATCGGCACCAGCCAGGAACGACAGGCTCTTGGCCAGCATGTTGCCGGCCTCGAGGTCGGGCACCATCAGCACGTTGGCGCGCCCGGCCACCGGCGAATCGATCTGCTTGATGCGCGCCGCCTCGAGGTTGATCGCGTTGTCGAGCGCGAGCGGACCGTCGACCACCGCGCCGGTGATCTGGTGACGGTCGACCATCTTGCACAGCGCGGCCGCCTCCACCGTCGAGGGCACCTTCGGGTTGACGGTCTCCATCGCCGACAGGATCGCGACGCGCACCTCGCTCACGTTCATCGCGTGCGCGAGGTCGATGGCGTTTTGCAGGATGTCGACCTTGTCCTCCAGCGTCGGCGCGATGTTGACCGCGGCGTCGGTGATGATCAGCGCCTGCTCGAGCGATGGCACGTCCATCACGAAGCAGTGGCTGACGCGGCGCGCGGTGCGCAGCCCGCCCTCGCGCTTGACCACCGCGGCCATCAACTCGTCGGTGTGCAGGCTGCCCTTCATCAGCGCCTCGGCTCTGCCTTCGAGCACCAGTTGCACCGCCGCGGCGGCGGAGGCCTGGCTGTATGGCGCGTCGACCAGCTCGATGCCGGTGATGTCGAGATCGCAGGCGCGCGCGGTGGCCTCGATGCGGGCCCGCGGGCCCACCAGGATCGGCGTGATCAGGCCCATCTTCGCGGCCTGCAGCGCGCTTTCGAGCGAGCTGCGGTCGCACGGGTGTGCCACCGCGGTCGGCGTCGGCGCCAGCGCCTTGCAGTACTCGATCAGCCGCTGGTACTTCTCGTGCTTGATGCTCATCCGGAGCCTCCTGTTCGCGATACGTCGTGCGAGAGCGGCCGCGTGAGCCTCAGGCGCGCACGAGGGTGGGGCGCCGTCGTGGCGCCTTGTCGGTCAGCAGGCCGCGGATGCTCGCCAGCATCGAGGTTTGTGCGGCCGTCGGGGCGCGGCCCATCACGCGGCGGTCGGACTTCAGCTTGTCGAGCAAGCGCACCAGGCGCGCGCGTGCGTTCGGCTCGGCCAGCAGCGCCGGCAGCGACGCCAGCGCCTCCTCGGGCTCGTGGCGCACGATGATCTCCTGCGTGCCACGCACGCGCCGCCAGTCGTGCAGCGGCATCTCGGGCAGGAAGTCGGCGTAGTCGCCGAGCAGCTCCTGGCGCAACTCGAGGCGCGACAGCGGCAGCGGCTCGTCGCTGCGCGTCAGCAGGAACGCCACGCGCGCCAGCGCTTCGGTGTAGCCGCCCTCGTGCATCGACGCCAGCGCGGCCTGCACCTCGGGCTGCTCGCGGCTCTCCACCACCGGCGTGCTGCGCGCGGCCGGTGCCTCGTCGTTGTAGAGCGCAAACAGGTTCGCATAGACGCTGAAGAACTGCGCCTCGGTGGCCGCGTCGCGCATGGCCCGGTAGTGGTCGAGCGACGCGCTGACCAGTTCGGCGCCGTACTTCTCGGCCTTGCGCAGCGGATGATCGTGGTCCAGCACCTGGCGGTGACGACGTGCCGCGTCGGCGGCCGGTGCCAGCCACGCAAGCCACGGGTTGAGGCTCGAGATCGCCCAGTTCTGCATGCGCAGCGGATGCAAAGTGCGCAGCGCCTGCGCGCTCGCTTCGTTGGACAGGGCCTGCACCAGCGGCTGCGCGAACAGCTCGTAGGCGCGCTGGTTGAAGTCCGACAGCGCGGCCACCGCCTTGAACGGCTGCTCGTCGACGCGCGCCAGGAAGTTGAGCCGCTGGATGATCTCCTCGAGCCGGTGCTCGCGGAACTCGACGTCGTATTCCACGGGGCCGGCGGCGTTCTTGCGCTCGGTGAGCGCCATGCCGTACACGCCCGGCGGCAGCAGTTCGATGGTCTTGAGCACCGAGACGATCTGCGTGTGCTCCTTCTTGGCCACTTTGCCGGAGACGAAGATGCCGAGGTGGCCGATGTCCTGGTGCAGCAGCCCGACGATCACCTGGCCGCGCGACTTGATCTCCTCGGTGCTGCCGTAGACGTCGGCCACCCAGTTGAAGGCCTGCTGCGGCGGCGTGATGTTGTCGCCCATCGACGCGAACAGCACGATCGGCGACTTGATCTCGCGCAGGTCGAACGATTTGCCGTCGACACCCTTGGTGTCGCCGCTCCACAGCTTGTTGCCGACGAACAGGTTGCGCGTGATCCATTCGATCTCGTCGCGGTTCATCAGGTAGTAGCCGCCCCACCAACGCTCGAACTCGAGGAAGCGCGGCGGCTCGGTGTCGGCCTTGTCGAACAGGTGGTAGTACTTGTCCCACAGGCTGTTGGCCGGGTTCAGGTTCTCGAAGTTCTGCACCAGGTGCGCTCCGTCGAACTTGCCGTGGCCGAGGTCGGCGGCCAGCGACGACAGCCAGGTGCCGCCGAGCAGACCGCCGGCGTAGCGCATCGGGTTGTCGCCTTCGCCCTCGCTCCATGCGCCGCTCCAGTACGACATCGGAGCGCCGTTGATCACGATCGGCCCGGTGTCGTCGGGGTCGGAGGCGGCCAGCATCATCGCCGCCCAGCCGCCCTGACAGTTGCCGACGATCGCGGGCTTGGCTGACTTGGGATGCAGTGCGCGCACTTTCTTGACGAACTGCTGCTCGGCGCGGCACACGTCGAGCAGCGTCTGCCCGGGTTCGGGATCACGGAAGAAGATGACGAAGTACACCGGATGGCCGGCGCGCAGCGCGACGCCCACCTGGGAGTCGTCCTTGAAGCCGCCGATGCCCGGGCCGTGGCCGGCGCGCGGGTCGATCACGATGTAGGGCCGGCGCTTGGCATCGATCGTCACGCCCTCGGGCGGGGTGATGCGCAGCAGCGCGTAGTTCACCGGCCGCTCGAACTCGCGGCCGTCAAGCACGAATTCATAGTCGAAGTGCAGCACCGGCTTCAAGCCCTGCGCGGTGTTCTCGAGGAAGTTGTTGCCGCGCTGCCAGAGCGTGCCCCAGAACAGCAGCGCGCGCTGCGTCGCGTCCACCGCATAGCGGTAGCCGGCGGTGGGGTCGAGCGCCAGCGCCTGCGCGGCCGACTGCGGCGCCACGTCGCGGGTCGCGTCGGTGAGCCGCTGTTGCAGGCGCTGGTTGGCCTTTTGCACGCGCTTTTGGTAGACGCGCGCCACCTTGACTCCGACCTGCTGGCTGCGCGCCAGCTTCGACCCTGCATCCATCTGCACTCTCCACGGCGAACCGCATGCGCCGGCGGCAGTGCCGACAGCCCCCATCGTGCCAGACTTTTGTGCGATGCAACAGAGATGGCCGACAGTGCGCCTGGGCTTCTTGACTCGTCAGGAGCGCCCTAGACGGCCAGTGACCATGGCGCCGACAGCTGCATGGCGCAGTTGATGATGCCCACCATCGAGTAGGTCTGCGGGAAGTTGCCCCACAACTGGCCGGTCTTGGTGTCGATGTCTTCCGACAGCAGCCCCATCGGGTTGCGATGCGCCAACAGTGTCTCGAAGCTGGCGCGCGCCTCGTCGATGCGGCCGATGCGCGCCAGTGCATCGACGCGCCAGAACGCGCACACGTTGAATGCCGTCTTGGGAACGCCGAAATCGTCGGCCGCCTCGTAGCGCCGCATGAACGGGCCGTCGGCCAGCGAGCGTTCGAGCGCCTCGACCGTTTTGATGAAGCGCGGATCGCGCGCCTCGAGAAAACCGACCTCGGCCATCAGCAGCACGCTGGCGTCGAGGTCTTTGCCGCCGAAGCTCTCGACGAACGCCTGGCGCTGGTCGCTCCACGCCGAGCGCAGGATGCGCTCGCGCACCTCGTCGGCGCGCGTGCGCCAGTGCGCCGCGCGATCGGGCAGTGCCAGTGCCAGCGCCGCCTTGGCGAGGCGGTCACATGCCGCCCAGCACATCAGCGACGACGAGGTGTGGATGCGTGCGCGCGTGCGCAGCTCCCACATGCCGGCATCGGCCTGCGCGTGCAGCAGCCACGCTTGCTCGCCGACGCGCTCGAGCAGCTCGAAGTCGCGCCGGTCGGCACGCCGGAACAGCCGATGGTCGTGAAACGCCTGCGACGAGCCGAGCACGATGTTGCCGTACACGTCGTGCTGAAAGTGCTCGAAGGCCTGGTTGCCCACGCGCACCGGCCCCATGCCGGCGTAGCCAGGCAACGAGGTGACCACGTGCTCGGTCAGGTCGCGCTCCAGCGCGATGCCGAACAGCGGCTGGATGTGGCCGTCGGTGCTGCGCACCACGTCGTGCAACCAGCGCAGATAGTCTTCCATCGTGCCGACTTCGGACAGCGCGTTCAGCGCGCGCACGACGAAGAAGGCGTCGCGGATCCAGCAGTAGCGGTAGTCCCAGTTGCGGCCGCTGTGGGGCGCCTCGGGCAGGCTGGTGGTCATCGCCGCGACGATCGCGCCGGTCTCTTCGAACTGACACATCTTCAGCGTGATCGCGGCGCGGATCACCGCATCCTGCCACTCCAGCGGCAGCGCCAGGCGGCGCGTCCAGTGGCGCCAGTACAGCGACGTCTGCTCCTCGAAATCGCGCGCGGTCTCGTCGATGCCTCCCGACAGCGTCTCGTCGGCGCCGATCAGCAGGCTCACCGGCGAATGCAAAGAGAACCAGGTGCCGTCAGCGACGTAGGTGGGTGGCGCGCTGGTGTTCAGGCGCAAGGTCGTCGACGGCAGCACGTAGCGCAAATGGTTGCTGCCGCGCGTCAGCGCCGGCGCCACGCTGCCCCATTCGCCGCGCGGCCGCACGATGATGCGCACGCGCGGATGCCCGTGCAGTGGCTTCACGCGACGCACCAGTTGTGTCGGCCGGAACAACCGCCCGTGCAGGTTGAAGCGCGGCGCGAAGTCGACGATCTCGATGCCCTGGCCCGAGGTGTCGAACAGCCGCGTGCGCACGATCGCGGTACCGGGGTCGTACGACTGCTCGGTGCGTTGCAATGACTCGATTTCCACCGCACAGTAGCCATCGTCGGCGTTGGCGCTCGACGGTCCGAGCAACGAATGGAATACCGGGTCGCCGTCGAAGCGGGGCACGCACCACCAGACGATGCGCGCGCGGCCATCGAGCAACGCGCTGACGGCGCAGTTGCCGATCATCGCGAGGTTCAGATTGGTTTCGGCCGGGGCGCCGATGCGCGTCTCGGTGGCGTGCGCGTCGGGACGCTGGTTCAGGGCACTCGCGAGATCGACCATGAGTAATGTTTGCTGCACCATTTACCGACTGGTTTGCTCACCGAAGCAAGCGATCAGTCGGGTCTTTGCTGAGGACGAACAATAGCCACCGGATGAAAACCTTACAACTCCAGCTGCGGTTCCTGATCCCGCTGCTGGTTGCGCTGGTCATCGCCGCCCTCGTGGTCTTGCCGTTGATGGACCAGCTGACACTGCGATGGTTCTCGCGCGACCTCAACACCCGCGGCACCCTGGTGGCCGGTGCGTTGGCCGACGCGATCGACGATGGCGTCAGCAGCGGTTCGTCGGCGCGTCTCCAGGCACTGTTCGATCGCGCGGCGCGCGACGAGCGCCTGGTGGCGATCGGCCTGTGCTCGAACGACGACGTGCTGGTGCGCCACAGCGCCAACTATCCCACCAGCCTGAAGTGCCTTGAGGCGCGCGAGATTGCGCGCCGGCCCGATCAACGGCTTGAGCTGCCGACCGGCGCGGTGCACGTCGGTGTGCATCCGGCCAGCAGCGAGCGGGCGAACGCCGGCACGCTGGTGCTGTTGCACGACCTCAGCTTCGTCGACCGGCGCAGCCAGGACACGCGGCAGTACCTCATCATCTTCATCATCGGCCTGGGCTTCGTGATTTCGCTGATCACCATGGTGGTTGCGCAGCTGAGCTGGCGCGGCTGGGTGTCCGGCATGCGAGCGATCCTGCGCGGCGAGGGGTTGGTGCGGCCGCTGCTGCCACCGCCCGAGCTGCAGCCGGTGGTCAGCGAGGTGCGTGCGCGGTTGCGCGACCTGGAGGACGAATTCCGGCGCAGCGAGGGGCTGGTGACGCAGTGGAACCCGGAGCGCCTGCGCTCGCTGCTGCACACCCAGCTGCGCGGCGACCAGGTGATCGTGGTGTCGAACCGCGAGCCCTACATCCACGAGCGCGGCCCCAACGGCATCATCGCCAAGCGGCCGGCCAGTGGCCTGGTGACGGCGGTGGAGCCGGTGATGCGCGCCTGCTCGGGTACCTGGATCGCGCACGGCAGCGGCAGTGCCGATCGCGAGGTGGTCGATGCGGGCGATCGCATCGGCGTGCCGCCGCAGGCACCCGACTACTGGCTGCGCCGCATCTGGATGACCGAACAGGAGGAGCAGGGCTACTACTACGGCTTCGCCAACGAAGGGCTGTGGCCGCTGTGCCACGTGGCGCACGTGCGGCCGGTGTTCCGCGAGTCGGACTGGGAGGCCTATCGCAAGATCAACCAGCGCTTCGCCGACGCAGTGGTGCAGGAAGCGCGCGGCGAAGACCCGGTGGTGCTGGTTCAGGACTACCACTTCGCGCTGCTGCCGCAGATGATCGCAGCGCAGCTGCCGCGCGCCACCATCCTCGCGTTCTGGCACATCCCGTGGCCGAACCCCGAGTCGTTCGGCATCTGCCCGTGGCGGCGCGAGATCCTGCAGGGCATGCTGGGCGCCACCATCATCGGCTTTCACACGCGCTTCCACTGCCGCAATTTCATCGAGACCGTCGACCGCTACCTCGAGGCGCGCATCGAGCACGAGCATTCGTCGATCTCGTACCAGGACAAGGAAACGCTGATCGAGAGCTACCCGATCTCGATCGAATGGCCGACGCAGCAGATGAGCGCGGTGTGGCCGCCAGCGTCGGAGTGCCGGCGCCGTGTCTTCGAGCGCCTGAAGCTGCCGGTTGACACCTGTCTGGCAGTGGGCGTGGACCGCTTCGACTACACCAAGGGCATCCTCGAGCGCTTGCGCGCGGTGCAGAGCCTGCTCGAGACCCACCCCGATTGGCGCGGCCGCTTCGTGTTCGTGCAGGTGGCGGCGCCCACGCGCAGCGAGCTCGACGAGTACCGCACCTTTCGCGAGCGCATCCAGCGCGTCAGCGACCGCATCAACCAGCGCTTCGGCAACGAGCACTACCAGCCCATCCACCTGCTGGTCGAGCACCACGAGCGCGACGCGCTCAACGAGCTGTTTCGCGCCGCCAACATGTGCGTGGTGACCAGCCTGCACGACGGCATGAACCTGGTGAGCAAAGAGTTCGTCGCCGCACGCGACGACGAGCAAGGCGTGCTGATCCTGAGCCGCTTCGCCGGTGCCGCGCGCGAGCTGACCGAGGCGCTGATCGTCAACCCGTACCACGTGGAAGAGCTGGCCGATGCGCTGCACCGCGCCGCGACGATGCCCGAGCCCGAGCAGCGTGAGCGCATGGGCGCATTGCGCATGACGGTGCGCGAGTACAACGTGTACCGCTGGGCCGGCCGCATGCTGGCCGATGCCGGGCGCTGGCGCATGCGCGCACGCATCGAGGCGCGCGTGCAGCGCTACATGCAGGCGTGAGGCCCCCGCGCACGATGCAGCACCTGTTCACCCCGGCCGGCGATGCCGATCTGATCGCGGTGATGACGCACCAGCCGCTGCTGGCGTTCGATTTCGACGGCACGCTGGCACCGATCGTCGCGCGACCGTCCAACGCGCGCGTGCCGATCGCCACGTTGCGCCGCCTGCGCCGCCTGACGCACTGGGCGCCGCTGGCGGTGATCTCGGGCCGCAAGGTCGACGACCTGCGGCCGCGCCTGGGCTTCGAACCGACGCACGTGGTGGGCAATCACGGCGCCGAAGACCCGCAACGCGCACATCCGCCGGAATGGCGCGCCGCCCTCGACGGCGTGCGCGAGCGGCTGCGCGCCGCTGCGCCACAGCTGCAGAACGCCGGCGTCGGCATCGAGGACAAGGGCGCGTCGCTGGCGTTGCACTACCGGACGGCCGACGATCCCGCGGCCGCGCTCGTGCTGATCAGTCGGCTGCTCGATCCGCTCGACCCGGGGCTGCACGTGTTCGGCGGCAAGATGGTGACCAACGTGGTCTCGGCAGCGGCCGACGACAAGGCCGCTGCGCTGCGCAATCTGGCGCAGCGCACGCATGCGCACGCGGTGTTGTACCTGGGCGACGACGTCAACGACGAGACCGTGTTCGCCGCCGCCGAGCCGATGTGGCTGACGGTGCGCGTCGGCCTCGACCACTACCCGACCGCGGCCCGGTATTTCATCAACGGCCCGCGCGAGGTGCCGCAGCTGCTCGACCGCATCCTGCAGCTGATGGGCGCGCCGCCGGAGTCCGACTGATCACGGTGTGTCGAGAAAGCGCTCGAGCGCCGCGGCCAGCGCCAGCGGCTGATCGAAGTGCAGCATGTGGCCGCACGCGGCGAGCCGCGCCCGCTGCAGCTGGCGCACGACGCCGATGCGCGCATCGAACTCGCTGCGCGGATAGCGGTGGCCCCACCAGCGGTCAGGGTCGGTCTCGTCGCCTTCGATCCACAGCGTCGGGCATGCGATCCGCTTCCAGCCTTCGACGATCTCGTCCTTGCGGTACAGCGATGGGTTCACGCGCTTGTGCGCGGGGTCGCCGAGCACATGCCACTGGCCGTCGTCGCGGCGCTCGGCCCAGTGCTCGGCCAGCCAGCGCGCGCGCTCGGGTGCCAGGCGCGGATTGTTCTTGACCAGCCGCGCCGCCACGTCGGCCAGGCTGGCGTAGGGCCGCAGCCGCTGCGGAGTCTTCAACTCGTCGAGCCATTGGCGCAGCCGCTCGGGCGCCTGCTCGGGCTTCGACTCGGGCAGGCCGAAGCCTTCCATGTTGACGAGCCGGCGCAAGCGCTCGGGGCGCGCGCCGGCGTAGGTCATCACCACGTTGCCGCCCATGCTGTGGCCGGCCAGATCCACCGGCTGCTGCGGCGACAGCGTGTCGAGCAGCGCGTCGAGATCGCCCAGGTAGTCGGCGAACCAGTAGCTGTCGGTGAGGGGCGGTGCCACGGTGCGGCCGAAGCCGCGCCAGTCGGGTGCGGCGATCGCGCGCTCGCGCTGCAGTGCGTCGACCACGAACTGCAGCGACGCGCCGACGTCCATCCAGCCGTGCATCCACACCAGCAGCGGACGCTCGCGCGTCGCCGCGCCGATGTCGCCCCACAGGTTGACGTGGTAGCGCAGGCCGCGCACCGGCACGAACTGGCTGCGCGGCGTGCGGCGCGCCACGTAGGGGGCAGGGTCGCTCATCGCCGCGCACTGTAGTGCAGGCCGGCACGGGGTGCTGTCGGCGCGGTGACAGAATCGGCGCATGAGCAACCCCAACAAGCATGCGTTGCGCGCAGCCGAGCCGCGCGACGTGAGCGCGATCGTCGGCCTGATCCGCGAGCTGGCCGACTTCGAGCACCTGACTCACCTGCTGCGAGTGACACCGGACTCCCTGCACCCGCACCTGTTCGGGCCCGAGCCGGTGGTCGAGTGCGTGGTCGGCGAGGTCGATGGCACGGTCGTCGCGTTCGCGCTGTTCTTCACCAACTTCTCGACTTTCCTCGCCAAGCCGGGGCTGTATCTGGAAGACCTCTACGTGAAGCCCGAGCATCGCGGGCGCGGCCTCGGGCGCGCGCTGCTCGAGCACCTGGGCGCGCTGGCGGTGCAGCGCGACTACGGGCGCTTCGAATGGAGCGTGCTCGATTGGAACGAGCACGCGATCCGTTTCTACCAGGGCATGGGCGCCACCGTGATGCCCGAGTGGCGCATCTGTCGCGTCACCGGCGAGGCGCTGCAGCGCTTCTCGGGATGAATGGCCCAACCCCGAAGCGGCCTGGCGGCCGCCTCCCCTCGACGGCGCAACACCAGCGTCCGGGCAAAGCCGGATCCGCGGTGTCCGCGTGGAAGGCGAGTGACATGACGGACCGCTATCGAGCCATCTACGACGACTTTCGCTGGCACGTTCCCGAGCGCTTCAACCTCGCCGAGGTGTGCTGCGCGCGCTGGGCGCGCGCCACGCCCGATGCCGTGGCAATCCGCGCCGAGCACGAGAACGGCACGCGCCTGCGCGTCAGCTACAGCCAGCTGCAGCGTCAGGCGGGCCGCGCCGCGAACCTGCTGCGCGCGCTGGGCGTGCAACGCGGCGATCGCGTCGCGATCGTGCTGCCGCAGCGCATCGACACCGCGGTGGCGCACATGGCGGTGTACACGATCGGCGCGGTGGCGATGCCGCTGTCGATGCTGTTCGGCATCGACGCGCTGCAGTACCGGCTGCACGACAGCGCCGCGGTGTGCGCGATCGTCGACGCCGCTGCGCTGGCCAACGTGCAGGCCGCGCGTGCCGATTGCCCGGCGCTCCGGCACGTGGTCACGGTCGGCGGCGCGCACGCGGGCGGCGACGTCGACTGGATCGACGCCCTGCGCGCGTACAGCGAACGCGTCGATGTGGCGGACAGCGCGGCCGACGACGCGGCGGCGCTGATCTACACCAGTGGCACCACCGGCCCACCGAAGGGCGCGCTGATCGCGCACCGCGCGCTGATCGGTAATCTCACCGGCTTCGTGTGCAGCCAGAACTGGTTCCCGCAGGACGACGCGGTGTTCTGGTCGCCGGCGGACTGGGCGTGGACCGGCGGGTTGATGGACGCGCTGCTGCCGACGCTGTACTTCGGCCGCGAGATCATCGGCTACCAGGGTCGCTTCGATCCATTGAAGGCGTTCGAGCTGATCGAGCGCTACGGCGTCACGCACACCTTCCTGTTCCCGACTGCGCTGAAGGCGATGATGAAAGCGGTGCCTGCGCCGCGCGAGCGCCATCGGCTGCGGCTGCGCGCCATCATGAGTGCGGGCGAGGCGGTGGGCGACACGGTGTTCGCCTATTGCCGCGATGCGCTGGGCGTCACCGTCAACGAGATGTTCGGGCAGACCGAGGTGAACTACCTGGTCGGCAACTGCGGCCGCTCGCTCGACGGGCGCGGCCGCGCCGCCGCCGGCTGGCCGGCGCGCGCCGGCAGCATGGGGCGGCCGTATCCGGGCCATCGGGTCGCGGTGATCGACGACGACGGCAACGAATGCGCGCGCGGCACGCCGGGCGACGTGGCAGTGCACCGGCGCGACATCCACGGCGAGCGCGACCCGGTGTTCTTCCTCGGCTACTGGCACAACGACGAGGCGACTCGTGCCAAGTTCACTGGCGACCCCGACGACAGCTGGTGCCGCACCGGCGACA
>Ga0163162_10002127_pt1 | contig 18607 bp, 14 predicted proteins | sample S55metaG_FD_115310 | JGI IMG/M metagenome (GOLD analysis project Ga0163162, IMG submission 115310) | Switchgrass rhizosphere microbial communities from Kellogg Biological Station, Michigan, USA - S5-5 metaG | ecosystem: Host-associated > Plants > Roots > Rhizosphere > Soil | place: USA...
CAGACGCTGTTGATCTGGCCGTACGCAGTGGCGCCTGCGATTGCCGCCGTGTTGTGGTCGTTTTTGTTCAATCCGAGCATCGGGCTCGTGACGTTCGCGCTCGCGAAGTTCGGCATCGTGTGGAATCACGCGCTCAACGGCTCGCAGGCGATGTTCCTCGTGGTGCTCGCGTCGGTGTGGAAGCAGGTGAGCTACAACTTCCTGTTCTTCTACGCGGGGCTCCAGGCAATTCCGCGCTCGCTGATCGAAGCCGCCGCGATCGACGGCGCCGGTCCGGTGCGCCGCTTCTTCGGCATCGCACTGCCGCTGCTGTCGCCGACGAGCTTCTTCCTGCTCGTCGTCAACCTCGTCTATGCGTTCTTCGACACCTTCCCGGTGATCGACGCCGCCACGGGCGGCGGTCCCGCGCAATCGACGAAGACGCTCATCTACAAGATCTTCACCGAAGGTTTCCAGGGCCTCGACATCGGCAGTTCGGGCGCGCAGTCGGTGGTGCTGATGGTGATCGTCGTCGCGCTGACGGTCGTGCAGTTCCGCTTCATCGAGCGCAGGGTGCAATACTCATGATCGAGAATCGCCGCGGTTTCGACATCTTTTGCCATGCGGTGCTGATCGCAGGCGTCGCGCTCGTCGTGTTTCCGGTGTACGTCGCGTTCTGCGCGGCCACGATGAGCGAGAAAGAAGTGTTCAGCGTGCCGCTTTCGCTGATTCCGAGCACGCATCTGTTCGAGAACATCGCGAACATCTGGACGCATGGCAGCGGCAACGCGGCGGCGCCGTTCGGGCGCATGCTGGCGAACAGCCTCGTGATGGCGCTCGTGATCTCGGTCGGCAAGATCGCCGTGTCGATGATCTCCGCCTACGCGATCGTGTTCTTCCGCTTCCCGTTCAAGAATCTCGCGTTCTGGCTGATCTTCGTCACGCTGATGCTGCCCGTCGAGGTGCGGATCTTCCCGACCGTCGAAGTCGTCTCCTCGATGCATCTTTCGAACACGTACGCGGGCCTGACGCTGCCGCTCATCGCCTCGGCCACGGCGACGTTCCTGTTCCGCCAGTTCTTCATGACGCTGCCCGACGAACTGATGGAAGCGGCGCGCATCGACGGCGCGGGCCCGCTGCGTTTTTTCTGGGACGTCGTGCTGCCGCTATCGAAGACGAATATCGCGGCACTGTTCGTCATCACGTTCATCTATGGCTGGAACCAGTATCTGTGGCCGATCCTGATCACGAGCCAGCAGTCGCTGCAGACGGCGGTGGTCGGCATCAAGAGCATGATCGCCTCGGGCGATACCGCAACGGAATGGCACCTCGTGATGAGCGCCACGCTGCTCGCGATGCTGCCGCCGCTCGTCGTCGTGCTGGCGATGCAGCGCTGGTTCGTGCGCGGTCTCGTCGATTCGGAAAAATAACAAGGAGCGTTCTGGAACATGATTCTCGAAATTGCACAACTGCCGGTGAAATCCGGCGAGGAAGCCGCATTCGAAGCGGCGTTCGATGAAGCGCAGAAAATCATCGCCGCGCAGCCCGGCTACCGCTCGCACGAACTCGTGCGCGGCGCCGATGCCGACAACGGCTCGCGCTACGTGCTGCTCGTGCGCTGGGATTCCGTCGAGGCGCACGACCCGGGCTTTCGCAGCTCGGCGGACTACCAGAAGTGGCGCGCACTGCTGCATCGCTTCTACGAACCCGGCATCGCGGTCGCGCATTTCGCGACGGCCGCTGGCGCGCTCAAAGGCTAGCCGATGGCCGCGCTGACTCTCAACGCCGTCAAGAAGACCTACGACGGCAAGCAGTTCGTGCTGCACGGCATCGACGTGGCGGTCGAGGACGGCGAGTTCGTCGTGATGGTCGGGCCGTCGGGCTGCGGCAAGTCGACATTGCTGCGCATGGTCGCGGGGCTGGAAAGCGTGTCGGAGGGCACGATTTCGATCGGCGACAGGGTGGTGAACCGGCTGGAGCCGAAGGACCGCGACATCGCAATGGTGTTCCAGAACTACGCGCTCTATCCGCACATGAGCGTCGCGCAGAACATGGCGTACGCGCTGAAGATCGGCGGCGTGGACCGCGCGACGATCGACAGGCGCGTGGCGAACGCCGCGCGCATACTCGAACTGGAACCGCTCCTCGGGCGCAAGCCGCGCGAGTTGTCGGGCGGGCAGCGGCAGCGCGTCGCGATGGGCCGCGCGATCGTGCGCGAGCCGGCGGTGTTTCTGTTCGACGAGCCGCTGTCGAATCTCGACGCGAAACTGCGCGTGCAGATGCGCCTTGAGATCCAGCGCCTGCACGCGCGCCTGTCGACGACGAGCCTCTACGTCACGCACGACCAGATCGAGGCGATGACGCTCGCGCAGCGCGTGATCGTGATGAATCGCGGGCACGCGGAGCAGATCGGCGCGCCGACCGAGGTCTACGAGCGCCCGGCGACGGTGTTCGTCGCGAGCTTCATCGGCTCGCCAGCGATGAATCTGCTCGAAGGCCGCGCATCCGATGACGGTTCTGTGTTCGAAGTGGCAGGCAACGGGCCGAAACTGCCTCTCGCCGGCATGCAGGGCATGGGCCGCGAGATGAACGGGCGCGAGTGGATCGTCGGCATCCGGCCGGAGCACATGACGCCGGGGCAGCCGGGCATCGCGCACGTCACGCTGAATGTGGACTCGTGCGAGTTGCTGGGCGCCGATAATCTGGCTCATGGCAAGTGGGGAAAGCACGATGTGGCGGTGCGTCTGCCACACGCGCACCGGCCGGAGCCCGGCTGCGCGCTGCAGGTAGCAGTGCCCGCGCACCGCCTGCATTTCTTCGACCCGGCGACCGGCCTGCGCGCCAACTGAAGGGGGGCTCATCATGAGAACCTGGCCTTATCCGCGCATCGTCGCGCATCGCGGCGGCGGCAAGCTCGCGCCCGAGAACACGCTCGAAGCCATCGATGCCGGCGCGCGTCTCGGCCTGAAGATGATCGAATTTGACGCGAAGCTCTCGGCTGACAATGTCGTTTTCCTGCTGCACGACGACGACGTCGACCGCACGTCGAACGGACGCGGCCCCGCGCGCATGATGACCTACGCGCAGTTGAGTGCGCTCGACGCCGGCAGCTGGTTCGACGGGAAGTTCGCGGGCGCGCGCATGCCCACGCTCGAACAGGTGGCCGCGCGCTGCAAGGCGCTCGGGCTCGCGGCGAACGTCGAGATCAAGCCGTGCCCGGGGCGAGACGAGGAAACGGGGCGGCTCGTGGCACGCGAGGCGGCGCGTCTGTGGGCCGACATGGAGCCCGCACCGCTCTTGTCGTCGTTCTCGTTCGCGGCGCTCGCGGCGGCTCGCGACGCCGCGCCCGACCTGCCGCGCGGCATGCTCTACGAAGAGATTCCCGACGACTGGCGCGCGCAGACGGCGGCGCTCGCGTGCGTGTCGCTGCACGCCGATCATCGGCGGCTGAACGAGCGCCTCGTGGCCGACATCCGGGATTCGGGGCTGCGCATACTCGCCTATACCGTCAACGATCCCGAGCGCGCGCGGTTGCTCGCACAGTGGGGCGTCGATGCGATCTGCACGGACCGCATCGATCTCATCGGGGCAGATTTCGCCGATTAGCGAAACCTCGAACGATCATGCAAAAACGCGCGCCGGAACGTGGTTCCGCCGCGCGTTTTCTTTATGCAAGTCAGCTTCAGGAGCGGACTCGCGCCAGCAACACGCCCGCGACCAAAGCCAGGCCGCCCACCAGGGCGATGGTTTGCCATGGCTTTTCGTGAAGGTAGGCGTCGGCGTCCGAGAGTGCGGCGCCGGCACGCTCGCGCACGGCCTGATGCGTGTCATTCAGACGCGCCCTCGCGGTATCGAGGCGCTTGCTCAGTTGCGCGCGCAGCGCCGCGACATCGGCTTGCGTGCCGTCCGAGAGCGTCTCTTCCAGTTCCGACAACAGCGTGCGCAATTCGCTGCCGATGTCTTCGGCGGCTTCTCGGCCATGGCGCGCGATGCGACGGGCGCGACGGCTCGTGCTGCTCCATGAATCTCCGATGGCGTCTCGCGTATTGGGAAGTGCGTTCATAGGATCGCTCCGTCGATGGATGAGTCGTGGATGGGCCGCTCGTTGCGGCGGGGAAACGACTAATACAGCAAGTTCGATGCCGATTCGCGGCCGGCGTTCCCTTCGGCGGTTTCGTGCGGCGCGTGGCCGCGGCGACTGCCCCGATGCCGGGCAAGCTTCGCGCGAAGAGTGCGTAAGAAATGCAATCAGCGCTCGCGCGTCAGTCACATTTACACGTGCTCACGTGGCAAGCCCAAAAATCAAAACGCCGCCAGGCAACAAAAGGCACGGCGGCGTTCGATCATTCCACATCTGTGATGCGGACGCGATGCAAGTACGCTTATCAGGCGTCAGAAGCGATAGCCAACACGCAGATAAGTAACGATCGGATTGAGCGTAATCTTCGCCTCTGATTTAACGTTGAGCGTGCCGACCGGTGTTTGCGCCTGCGTGTTGAGCTTTGCTGTGGCCTTCATCGGAATGAATGAAACAGAAAACCCTGCGAACCAATGTTCCGTGAATGCATACGTGAAGCCGGCATTAAAAACCGGTGCCCAAGAACTATCCGTGTCGACGTCGGTCGGACCATGCAGCACGCCGTTCTGGAACTCGCTGTTCGTGATCTTCGCGTCGGTGAACCATGTACGCGTGACGCCCATTCCGACATACGGACGGAACTTCGCTTGCGGAGCATTGAAAAAGAACTTGAAGAGAAGCGTCGGGCTCCACTGCTTCGCGGTACCGATCGTGCCATAGCGTGCGAACGAGCCCGTGCCGTTCAAGTCGAACTTGGGTGGCACACCCATTTCGAGTTCGGTTGCGACATGGTCGGTGACGAAGTATCCAACGGTGAAGCCGATGGTGTCGGCATCGGAAAGACCGGCTCCCGTGTTCGGCACGGTGATATTGACCGGAGATCCGCCTACACTTGTTTCTTTGAGTGGTGTGCTGCTGTCCTGCGGTGCGAGGTGAAACCAGCCTGTCGTGACGTAGATAGATCCCGCTGATTGGGCATGCGCTGCAGTCGATACCAGTGCAAACGCCGCTGCTCCTGTAATGGCTTGTTTTATTTTCAATTTGTGCTCCTCCAAAAAGCACGCTCATTATGAACACAACATTTCAAAGTAACCATAGCGAAGCCGTAGAGCATTTTCCCTAGGCTGGAAGCGGCTTCAGGACTAGGTTGCGCGGCGTTTGGCATTGCTTTTTTCGACTGTCGGTGCGACCAAGAGGACCCCTACGGGTGAACACTAACGCGACCAACGGATAACCCAGCATGGCACGGCTTGCACGACTCTATGTTCCCGAACAGCCGCAGCATGTCATCCTGCGCGGTCTCGACCAGCAGCCCGCTTTCGTCGACGACCAGGACTACGAGCTCTTCATCGACTGCCTGAGAACGGCGTCTCGCGATCACCAGCTTTCCATTCACGCCTATGCACTGATGCCCGGCGCCGTGCACCTGCTCGTCACGCCACGCGACGAATCGAGCCTGCCCAAGGCGATGCAGGCGGTCGGCCGTCGCTACGTCGCGCATTTCAATCGCCGTTACACGCGGCGCGGCACACTTTGGGAAGGCCGCTATCGCGCAACGGTGATCGAGGGCGAGCGTTACTTCCTGCTTGCGAGCCGCGTCGTGGAGATGGCGCCGGTGCGCGCGCAGCTCGCCGCGACGCCGCAGGACTACAAGTGGTCCAGCTATCGGCATCACATCGGCCTCACGCTCGACAGCCTCATCACCGACCATCCGCTCTACTGGTCGCTCGGCAATACGCCGTTCGAACGTCAGCACGCTTACAAGGAACTGTGCGAGCAGCCGCTCGACGAACGCGAAGCGAATCGTCTCCTGCAAGCAACGCTCAAGGGATGGGTGCTCGGCAGCGATTCGTACCGGGAATGGGCAGGGCGTGCCGCGAACCGGCGCGTGTCGCCTCTGCCGCGCGGCCGGCCGAGAAAGGTGCGTGAAACTCCCCAGACTCAATAACGGCGCGGTGACGGAAAGCTGTAGCGATTTATGAAACGGTGTCTCGAAATATCGCGGCGCCGTTTTTATTTGTTTGCTTACGATATGGCACTAATTAAATGGGGCATCTTTGCACCATATCGATAATAGGTGTCAGATCATCATGTTTTATTTGCCATCCTTTTGATTCGTCGCGTATATTTCGATTTCCGGCGGTTTGGGGCGCAGCGCGCCCGGTGCACGACCGGCTTCGCGGCTTCGAATCGAGTCTCAAACGAAGGCGCGGGCGACAAAAACATGGTTCAACGGCCGATTGGCCCCTCACAGAAGACGGTGTCCCCATGAACGATCAACAGCAGCCGCTCATCGGTTCGCTTCCCGCCGCGCAGGGCATGTACGACCCGGCGAACGAGCACGACGCCTGCGGCGTCGGCTTCGTCGCCCATATCAAGGGCAAGAAGAGCCACGAGATCATTCAGCAGGGTCTCAAGATTCTCGAAAACCTCGACCACCGGGGCGCCGTGGGCGCCGATCCGCTGATGGGCGACGGCGCGGGCATCCTGATCCAGGTACCGGACGGCTTCTATCGCGAGGAAATGGCGAAGCAGGGCGTGACGCTGCCGCCCGCCGGCGAGTACGGCGTCGGCATGATCTTCCTGCCGAAGGAGCATGCGTCGCGTCTCGCGTGCGAGCAGGAACTGGAGCGCACGGTGAAGGCCGAAGGCCAGGTCGTGCTCGGCTGGCGCGACGTGCCCGTCGATTCCACGATGCCGATCTCGCCGACCGTCAAGGCGAGCGAGCCGCTGATCCGCCAGATCTTCATCGGGCGCGGCAAGGACATCGTCGTGACGGATGCGCTCGAGCGCAAGCTGTACGTGATCCGCAAGACCGCGAGCCACCGCATCCAGGCGCTGAAGCTCAAGCACGGCAAGGAATACTTCGTGCCGTCGATGTCGGCGCGCACGGTGGTCTACAAGGGCCTCCTGCTCGCGGGCCAGGTCGGCGTGTATTACCGCGACCTGCAGGACGAGCGGACCGTCTCGGCGCTCGCGCTCGTGCACCAGCGCTTCTCGACCAACACGTTCCCGGCGTGGGAACTGGCTCACCCGTACCGGATGATCGCCCACAACGGCGAAATCAACACGGTGAAGGGCAACGTCAACTGGCTGAACGCGCGTACCGGCGCGATCGCGAGCTACGTGCTCGGCGACGACCTGCCGAAGCTCTGGCCGCTGATCTACCCGGGCCAGTCGGACACGGCATCGTTCGACAACTGTCTCGAACTGCTCGTCATGGCCGGCTACCCGCTCGTCCACGCGATGATGATGATGATTCCCGAGGCGTGGGAGCAGCACACGCTGATGGACGACAACCGCCGCGCGTTCTACGAATACCACGCCGCGATGATGGAGCCGTGGGACGGCCCCGCAGCGATCGCGTTCACGGACGGCCGCCAGATCGGCGCGACGCTCGATCGCAACGGCCTGCGTCCGGCGCGCTTCCTCGTCACCGACGACGACCTCGTGATCCTCGCGTCGGAGTCGGGCGTGCTGCCGATCCCCGAATCGAAGATCGTCAAGAAGTGGCGCCTGCAGCCGGGCAAGATGTTCCTGATCGACATGGAGCAGGGCCGCATCATCGAGGACAAGGAACTGAAGGACAACCTCGCGAACGGCAAACCATACAAGAGCTGGATCGACGCCGTGCGCATCAAGCTCGATGAAATCGAGCCGAAGGCCGAGGAAGTCGAGACGCAGCGCCGCGAAGCCGCCGCGCTGCTCGACCGCCAGCAGGCGTTCGGCTATACGCAGGAAGACCTGAAGTTCCTGATGGCGCCGATGGCGCAGTCGGGCGAAGAGGCCGTCGGCTCGATGGGCAACGACTCGCCGCTCGCCGTGATGTCGAGCAAGAACAAGACGCTCTATCACTACTTCAAGCAGCTCTTCGCGCAGGTGACGAACCCGCCGATCGATCCGATTCGCGAAAACCTGGTGATGTCGCTCGTGTCGTTCGTCGGCCCGAAGCCGAACCTGCTCGACACCACCAACATCAACCCGACGATGCGTCTGGAAGTATCGCAGCCGGTGCTCGACTTCAAGGACATCGCGAAGATCCGCGCCATCGACAAGTACACCGGCGGCAAATTCAGCTCGTACGAGCTGAACATCTGCTATCCGGTCGCGTGGGGCAAGGAAGGCGTGGAAGCGCGCCTCGCGTCGCTGTGCGCTGAAGCCGTCGATGCGGTGAAGTCCGGCTACAACATGCTGATCGTGTCGGACCGCAAGATGGATCGTGACAACGTCGCGATTCCGGCGCTGCTCGCCACTTCCGCCATTCACACGCACCTCGTGCAGCACGGCCTGCGCACGAGCACGGGTCTCGTCGTGGAAACCGGCTCGGCGCGCGAGACGCACCACTTCGCGCTGCTCGCGGGCTACGGCGCGGAAGCCGTGCACCCGTACCTCGCGCTGGAAACGCTCGCGCAGATGGCGGAAGGCCTGAAGGGCGACCTGTCGGCCGAGAAGGCGATCTACAACTACACGAAGGCTGTCGGCAAGGGCCTGCACAAGGTCATGTCGAAGATGGGCATTTCGACGTACATGTCCTACACCGGCGCGCAGATTTTCGAGGCGGTCGGGTTGTCGAGCGATCTCGTCGAGCAGTATTTCAAGGGCACGGCATCGAAGGTCGGCGGCATCGGCATCTTCGAAGTGGCGGAAGAAGCGATCCGCCTGCACCGCGACGCATTCGGCGACAACCCGGTCCTCGCGACGATGCTCGACGCCGGTGGCGAATACGCGTACCGCGTGCGCGGCGAGGAACACATGTGGACGCCGGACGCGATCGCGAAGCTCCAGCACTCGGCGCGCAGCAACTCGTACCAGACCTACAAGGAATACGCGCACCTGATCAACGACCAGACGCGCCGTCACATGACGTTCCGGGGCCTGTTCGAGTTCAAGGTCGATCCGCACAAGGCGATCCCGCTCGACGAAGTGGAGTCGGCCAAGGAAATCGTGAAGCGTTTCGCGACGGGCGCGATGTCGCTCGGCTCGATCAGCACGGAAGCGCACGCGACGCTCGCGGTCGCGATGAACCGCATCGGCGGCAAGTCGAACACGGGCGAAGGCGGCGAGGACGAGAAGCGCTATCGCAACGAACTGCGCGGCATTCCGATCAAGAACGGCGACACGATGAAGTCCGTGATCGGCGACGAAGTCGTCACCGACATCGCGCTTAAGGATGGCGATTCGCTGCGCTCGAAGATCAAGCAGGTCGCGTCCGGCCGCTTCGGCGTGACGGCGGAGTACCTGTCGTCGGCGGACCAGATCCAGATCAAGATGGCGCAGGGCGCGAAGCCCGGCGAAGGCGGCCAGTTGCCGGGCCACAAGGTGTCCGACTACATCGGCAAGCTGCGCTACTCGGTGCCGGGCGTCGGCCTGATTTCGCCGCCGCCGCACCATGACATCTATTCGATCGAAGATCTCGCGCAACTGATCCACGATCTGAAGAACGCCAATTCGTCGGCGAGCATCTCGGTGAAGCTGGTGTCGGAAGTGGGTGTCGGCACGGTGGCCGCCGGCGTCGCGAAGGCGAAGGCCGATCACGTCGTGATCGCGGGTCACGACGGCGGCACGGGCGCGTCTCCGCTGTCGTCGCTCAAGCACGCCGGCACGCCGTGGGAGCTGGGCCTCGCCGAAACGCAGCAGACGCTCGTGCTGAACCGCCTGCGCGGCCGTATCCGCGTGCAGGCCGACGGCCAGATGAAGACCGGCCGCGACGTCGTGATCGGCGCGCTCCTCGGCGCGGACGAATTCGGCTTCGCGACGGCGCCGCTCGTCGTCGAAGGCTGCATCATGATGCGCAAGTGCCACCTGAACACGTGCCCGGTCGGCGTCGCGACGCAGGACCCGGTGCTGCGCGCCAAGTTCACGGGCCAGCCGGAACACGTCGTGAACTTCTTCTTCTTCATCGCCGAGGAAGTGCGTGAAATCATGGCGCAACTGGGCATCCGCAAGTTCGACGACCTGATCGGCCACGCGGAACTGCTCGACATGAAGAAGGGCATCGAGCACTGGAAGGCGAAGGGCCTCGACTTCTCGCGCATCTTCTATCAGGTGCCGCAGAAGGGCGAGATCGCGACGCGCCATGTCGACGTGCAGGATCACGGCCTCGACCGCGCGCTCGACCATGTGCTGATCGAGAAGTCGAAGGCGGCGATCGAGAAGGGCGAGCACGTCTCGTTCATCCAGCCGGTGCGCAACGTCAACCGCACCGTGGGCGCGATGCTGTCCGGGCTGATCGCTAAGAAGTACGGCCACGACGGCCTGTCGGATGACGCCATCCACATCCAGCTGAAGGGCACGGCCGGCCAGAGCTTCGGCGCGTTTCTCGCGAAGGGCGTAACGCTCGATCTCGTCGGCGACGGCAACGACTACGTCGGCAAGGGCCTGTCGGGCGGACGCATCATCATCCGGCCGACCAACGACTTCCGCGGCAAGTCCGAGGAGAACATCATCTGCGGCAACACGGTGATGTACGGCGCGATCGAAGGCGAAGCGTATTTCCGCGGCGTCGCGGGCGAGCGCTTCTGCGTGCGCAATTCGGGCGCGACGGCGGTTGTCGAAGGCACGGGCGACCACGGCTGCGAATACATGACGGGCGGCACGGTCGTCGTGCTCGGCGAGACGGGGCGCAACTTCGCCGCGGGCATGTCGGGAGGCGTGGCATTCGTCTACGACCCGGACGGCTCGTTTGCCGGCAAGTGCAACAAATCGATGGTCGCGCTCGATCCGGTGCTGCAGCAGGCCGAACAGGAACGCACCGTCGACCGCGCACTGTGGCACACCGGCCAGACCGACGAGGCGGTGCTCAAGGGCCTGATCGAGCGTCACTTCCAGTTCACCGGTTCGCCGCGCGCGAAGGCGCTGCTCGAGAACTGGGACGCGTCGCGCCGTCAGTTCGTGAAGGTGTTCCCGACCGAATACAAGCGCGCGCTCGGCGAACTCGGCGCGAAGAAGGCGAAGCAGGCGCTCGCGGCGTAAAGCGGCGGCAATCGGCTGATCGACAGAAGGGCTCTCCGGTGCACGGCGCCGGGGAGCAAGTTCCTCACCAAATACAGAGATAGAAGAGAACCACATGGGCAAGGCAACCGGTTTTCTCGAGTTCGAACGCCGCCACGAGGCGTACGAAGCACCGCTGACCCGCGTCAAGCACTACAAGGAATTCGTCCACGCGCTCTCCGACGAGGACGCGAAGATCCAGGGCGCGCGCTGCATGGATTGCGGCATTCCGTTTTGCAACAACGGCTGTCCGGTGAACAACATCATCCCGGACTTCAACGACCTCGTTTTCCAGCAGGACTGGAAGAGCGCGATCGACGTCCTGCATTCCACGAACAATTTCCCCGAATTCACCGGCCGGATCTGCCCCGCGCCGTGCGAGGCGGCCTGCACGCTCGGCATCAACGACGATCCGGTCGGCATCAAGTCGATCGAGCACGCGATCATCGACAAGGCCTGGGCCGAAGGGTGGGTCGCCTCGCAGCCGCCGAAGCACAAGACCGGCAAGAAGGTGGCGGTCGTCGGCTCCGGGCCGGCGGGGCTCGCCGTGGCGCAGCAGCTTGCGCGCGCCGGACATGACGTGACCGTGTTCGAGAAGAACGACCGGATCGGCGGGCTGCTGCGTTACGGCATCCCCGACTTCAAGCTGGAGAAGTGGCTGATCGACCGCCGCATGCGCCAGATGGAAGCCGAAGGCGTGACGTTCCGAACGAACGTGTTTGTCGGGCGCGATCCGCTGCCTTCGCATATCGGCAACACGGCGAAGGAAACAGTGACGCCGGACCAGTTGCGCGACGAGTTCGACGCCGTCGTGCTCACCGGCGGCTCCGAAATGCCGCGCGATCTGCCGGTGCCGGGGCGCGAGCTCGCGGGCATCCATTACGCGATGGAGTTCCTGCCGCAGCAGAACAAGGTCAATGCCGGCGACAAGGTCGTCGACCAGCTGCTTGCGAAGGGCAAGCACGTGGTTGTGATCGGCGGCGGCGACACGGGCTCGGACTGCGTCGGCACGTCCAACCGGCATGGCGCGAAGAGCGTCACGCAGTTCGAACTGCTCGCGCAGCCGCCCGAGGAAGAGAACAAGCCGCTCGTCTGGCCGTACTGGCCAATCAAGCTGCGCACGTCGTCGTCGCACGAGGAGGGCTGCGAGCGCGACTGGTCGGTGGCGACGAAGCGCTTCGAAGGCAAGAACGGCAAGGTCGAGAAGCTGATCGCGGTGCGTGTCGAGTGGAAGGGCGGCAAGATGCAGGAAGTGCCGGGCACCGAATTCGAGATGAAGGCCGACCTCGTGCTGCTCGCGATGGGCTTCACGCAGCCGATGTCGCCGGTGCTCGAAGCGTTCGGCGTCGACAAGGATGCGCGCGGCAACGTGCGTGCGTCGACGGAAGGAGAGAAGGCCTACTACACGTCTGTCGACAACGTGTTCACCGCCGGCGACATGCGCCGCGGCCAGTCGCTCGTGGTGTGGGCGATCCGCGAAGGGCGCCAGTGCGCGCGGTCAATCGATGCCTACCTGATGGGGCATAGCGAGTTGCCGCGGTAAGGGTTGGCGTCTTCGTGGGAAAACGAAAAAAGCCGGGTCGCGCAAGCGATCCGGCTTTTTTGTTCGACTTGGCGTGAGCCGAACGGCTCAAACCTCTTCCAGCGCCCTTTCGATCTCGATCTTGTAATCATGGAACATCGCGACCGACTCGCGATGCGCGACGCTCAGAATCGCGGCCTTCGGCAGCCGCTCGACGAGCGTGTTGTAGAGGCGCAGCTCGTTATCGGCGTCGAGTGCGCTCGTCGCTTCGTCGAGGAACACGAAGTCCGGCTTGTGCAGCACGACGCGCGCCGCGGCAAGCCGCTGCTGCTCGCCGGGTGAAAGGATCTTCGCCCAGTGGCCGGTCTCTTCCAGCCGGTCCGCGTAGTCATCCAGATTGCACGCGCGCAGCACTTCGCGCGATTCCTCGTCACTGAACGTGCCGCCGGGCGACGGATAGCTCAGCGCCGCCTTGAGCGTGCCGATAGGCAGATAACTCTGCTGCGGGATGAACATCATCTTCGCGTCGACGGGCGCGTCGATCGTGCCGTCGCCGAACGGCCAGAGACCCGCGAGCGCGCGCATCAGCGTGCTCTTGCCGGCCCCCGACGGTCCATGTACGAGCCAGCGCGAGCCCGGCTCCACCGAAATATCCGCGACCCGCGCGAGCGGCGTGCCGTTCGGCAGCGCGAGCGAGAGGCCGGTTGTCGTGAGCGCGTTCGTGCTCGTGTAGTGCAGGTTGATGCCGCCGTGCGCGGTGGCGGGCGAGATGGATTCGCGAAGGTGCGTCGAGCGCATCACGCGCTTGAATTCACGCAGACGATTCACCGTCGCGCGCCATTCGACCAGCGTCGAGTAACTGTTGATGAACCACGAGAACGAGTCGCTGACCGTGCCGAATGCCGACGAAATCTGCATCAGCACGCCAAACGAGAACGCGCCCGCGAAATAGCGCGGCGCGGCGACCATGATCGGGAAGATGATCGCGATCTGGCCGTAGAAGCTCAGCACGAAGGTCATGCGCTTCGTGTACTTCATGATCATCCACCAGTTGTCGCGGATGCGCGTGAAGATACTCTTCGCGTTGGCGGTTTCCGTCGCGATGCCGTCGTAGAACGCGATCTGCTCGGCGTTCTCGCGCACGCGGATCAGGCCGAAGCGGAAGTCCGCCTCCACTTTCTGCTGCTGGTAGTTGATCGATACGAGCGGATGGCCGACCTTCTGGATGATGAGCGACCCCGCGATCGCGTACAGCGCAGCGGCCCAGACCATGTAGCCCGGAATCACGAGCGGCGTGCCGAACGCGGTGAGCGTGAGCGCGCCGGCGATGGTCCACAGGATCGTGATGAACGTGACGAGCGTGACGAGCGTCGAGAGCAGGTCGAGCGAGAGCGCGAGCGTGGTGGTCGCGAACGACTGGAGGTCGTCGCTGATCCGCTGGTCGGGGTTGTCGGCGAGCCGGTCGCGTTCGATGCGGTAGAACGCGCGGTCGCCGAGCCATTGCTCCAGATAGCGGTTCGTGAGCCACTGGCGCCAGCGAAAGCCCAGCATCTGCCGCAGATACCGGCCGTACACGGCAAGCAGGATGTAAGCGAACGCGAGCCCGGTGAAGATCAGCAGAAGGTGCGGAAAATCGTGGACGTTCTTGCTTTGCAGGGCGTTGTAGAAATCCGCGTTCCAGCGATTGAGCCGCACGTTGATCCACACGACCGTCATGTTGATCGCGATGATCGCAACCAGCAGGCCCCACGCGAAACCGCGTTCTTCCGAAACCCAGTAAGGCTTGATCAGGCTCCATGCCGAGACATTGTCGGCGTTTTGTTGCGTGCTGTCGGAGTTGGTGTTGGTCATGAGCTTCCTGAGGATGAGCCGGCCCCACGGCGGGTGGAACGCCGCACGCCGCCCCGGCGGCGCGCAACAGAAGTAAAAAGTGCTGATCCGCGCGTGATCGAATCACGCCGATTGTTTCCGGGTTCGCTTAACTGCCGCTTAAGCTCGCGCGAACCGGGCGCAAACCGTGTTGGCGGCATTGTGCCAGAGTGCCGCAGCCGACGATAAAAGCCCGGGAATCTCCCGTTTGCGGCGGCTTTGTCTTTTGTGCTTTAATGGCTATCGACGAAACAGGGGTGCTTCGCATGCGGTGTCTGCAGGAACGACGCGCGGCGAGGCTGAGAGAAACCCTTTGCACCCGATCCGGGTAATACCGGCGAGGGAAGTTTCCGGAAAACGTACCGTTTTTCCAGTTTCTTCCAGTATTTTCAATCCGCCGGGCTCGAGTGTTCCCGATGCTCCGCGCGGTCTCGCCGCTGGTTTCGTCCTTTGGATCGTGCGTCTGCCGCACCTGAAGGAAAGGCTCGAAACCGGGTTCCCCCGCCATCGATCTTCCCCGCGTGCCGCAGCCGGTTGCTGAGGAGGCGTCGCATCGTGAACACTATTGAGCAGGCCGCGCGTCGATTCGCGCATCTTCCGGCGCATGTGCCCGATTTCGCCGTCGTCGGCGGAGGGCTGTGCGGGCGGCTCGTCGCGTGGCAACTCGCGGGCGCGGGGCATCGGGTCGCGCTCTACGAACGTGGCGACGCAATGGGCACGCAGTCGGCGGCGTGGGTCGCGGCCGCGATGCTCGCGCCGCTTGCGGAAGCGTCGAGCGCGGAACTGCTGATCACCGGACTGGGCGCGGCCTCGCTCGAACGCTGGCCGACGCTCATCGCCGAGCTTCCCGCCCCCGTCTTTTTCCAGCGCAACGGCACGCTCGTCGTCTGGCACGCAGGCGACCGCGCCGAAGCGCCGCTCTTCGAGCGACGCCTGCGCGCGAACGCGCCGGCCGCCCTGTTCGACGACGGCTTCGTCAAGCTCTCCGGCGCGCAGGTCACGGCGGCTGAAGCGTCGCTCGGAACGCGCTTCGCGCAGGGCTTCTTGCTGCCGCACGAAGGTCAGCTCGACAACCGGCAGGTGCTGTCCGCGCTCGCGGCGGGTCTTGCCGAGCGCGGCGTGGAGACCCACTGGAACACAGCCGTCGACAACATGCCCGACGCGCGCTTCGTGATCGACTGCCGGGGCCTCGGCGGCAAGCCGGCGTGGCCCGCGCTGCGCGGCATCCGCGGCGAAGTGGCGCGCGTTCATGCGCCGGGCATCGGGCTCACGCGGCCGGTGCGGCTGCTGCACCCGCGCTATCCGCTCTATATCGCGCCGAAACAGGACGACCTGTATGTGATCGGCGCGACCGAGGTGGAAGGCGAGGACATGTCGCCCGTCACCGTGCGCTCGGCGCTCGAATTGCTGAGCGCGGCGTTCGCGGTGCATCCGGGCTTCGGCGAGGCGCGCATTCTCGAACTCAACGCGCATTGCCGGCCGACGCTGCCCGATCACCGGCCCGCCATCGTCTGGGACGGTGCGCGGACCTTGCGCGTGAACGGCCTGTACCGGCACGGCTTCATGATCGCGCCGGAAGTCGCCGACACCGCCTGCGAACTCGCCAGGGCGCTCGCCGCGCGGAGCGTATCCGGCCCCGATTCCTTCGACGACTTCCGCCACCGCGCGCGCTGGCCCGAACTGCTGCACTGCGAACACGCCGTGCCCGTGATCTAGAGACATCGCCATGAACATCCATATCAATCAGCGGCCGTTCACATTGCCCGAACCGGCCACCGTCACCGACGCGCTCGCCGCCTTCGGCGCGAAGCCGCCGTTCGCCGTCGCGGTGAACGGGCAGTTCGTCGCGCGCGGCGAGCATGGGTCGAAGGTGCTGAGCGCGGGCGACCGGCTCGACGTGGTGTCGCCCGTCGCGGGCGGCTGAATTTCACACAGGATCGAATCATGACCAGAATCACCACCGCCGACGCGCTCACGCTCTACGGCGAGGCGTTTCCGAGCCGCATGCTGCTCGGCACGTCGCGTTATCCGTCGCTGCAGTCGCTCTCCGATTCCATCGACGCCGCGAAGCCCGGCATGGTCACGGTCGCGCTGCGCCGCCAGTCGGCCACCGGCGAAGCCGGCTTTTTCGACGTCCTGAAGCGCCACGGCGTGGCGCTCCTGCCGAACACGGCGGGCTGTCAGAGCGTCGACGAGGTGCTGACCACCGCGCACATGGCGCGCGAAGTATTCGAGACGCCCTGGATCAAGCTCGAACTGATCGGCGACGACTACACGCTCCAGCCCGATCCGATCGGCCTCGTGGAGGCCGCGTCGAAGCTGGTTCGCGACGGTTTCAAGGTGCTGCCTTACTGCACCGAGGACCTCGTGATCGGGCGGCGGCTGCTCGACGCCGGCTGCGAGGCGCTGATGCCGTGGGGCGCGCCGATCGGCACGGGCCGTGGCGTGACCAATCCGTACGGCCTGCGCACCTTGCGCGAGCGGCTGCCGGACGTGCCGCTGATCGTCGACGCGGGGCTCGGCGTGCCGTCGCATGCGTGCCAAGTCATGGAATGGGGTTTCGACGGCGTGCTGCTCAATACGGCCGTCTCGCAGGCGACGTTTCCGCCGCAGATGGCGCGTGCGTTCGCGCTCGGCGTCGAAGCGGGGCGCACGGCCTACCTCGCTGGCCCGATGGCCGAGCGCGACAGCGCGCAGGCGAGCACGCCGGTCGTCGGCATGCCGTTCTGGCATCAGGACGGGAGCGCCGCATGAGCCTGCTGAATCGCGAGATTTTCTGGCCGCCGGCGGACGAGTTGACCGAAGTCGCCGAGCGCATCCGCACGCGCCTGGGCGACTGGCCCGCGGCGGCCTCGCCGTGGCGCATCTGTCTGATGACGCCCGACGACCACGGCGCGAACGACCTGATCGTCTTCACCGAAGATCATGGCGACGACGTCGAGCGTCTTCTCGCGGACAACGCCGCGGTGCTGGAAACGCACGGCTCGCGGGCGGTGCTGCGTCTGAAGGGCGCGCGCTACGTGCTGGAGGGCGAGCGCTCGGACGACTGGCTGGCGGCGCTGGCGGCGTTTCTCGACTGCAATTTCGAGCCGCACGACGCGCTCGTGCTCGCGCTCGCGTGGCGTTCCGGCGACGAGAGCCGCGAGGACGCCTGGCCGGTGGATTTCGCGACCTTCCCGAAGGCCGCCGATTTGCCCGCTGCGCCGGACGTGGCGTTTGCGGCCTGCCCGGAGCGGCTCGGCCTGTATCCGGTGCTGCCGAGCGCCGAATGGGTCGAGCGCGTGCTCGACCTTGGCGTGAAAACCGCCCAGCTTCGGCGCAAGACGACCGATTCCGGCGACCTTCAGCGCGAAATCGGGCGCTCCGTCGCGGCGGGGCACAAGCATGGGGCGCAGCTTTTCATCAACGACCACTGGCGCGAGGCCATCGCGGCGGGCGCCTACGGCGTGCATCTCGGACAGGAAGACGTGGAGACGGCCGACCTCGGCGCGATTGCGCGGGCCGGCCTGCGGCTCGGCCTCTCGACGCACGGCTACTACGAGATGCTGCGGGCGCTGCATTTCCGCCCGAGCTACCTCGCGCTCGGCGCCGTTTTCCCGACTACCACCAAAGTGATGCCGACCAGGCCGCAGGGGCTGGCGCGGCTGGCCCGATACGTGCGTCTGCTTGACGGGCGCGTGCCGCTTGTCGCGATCGGCGGGGTGAGCGGCGAGGTGCTGCGCGACGTGCTGTCGACGGGTGTCGGCAGCGCCGCCGTGGTGCGCGCCGTGACCGAAGCGCCGGACACCGCGGCGGCGGTTTCTGCGTTGCAACAAGAATTCGCGCGATAATGCCAAAAATTCGGAACAATTCGCCAGTCGGAGGCTAGGGCAAGCACCAGTTGCGCACAGGCCCTATAATTCGGCCTCTTGCGTAAAAGGACCCCTAGCCTCCGTGCCTGTATCCACTGAGACTCTCCTCGAGCTTCGCGACGTCGACTTCGGTTACGGCGACCGGCTCGTCCTGTCGAACCTGAACATGCGTTTCACGCGTGGGCAGGTGGTCGCAGTCATGGGCGGATCGGGCTGCGGCAAGACCACAGTGCTGCGGCTGATCGGCGGGCTCGTCAAGGCGAATCGCGGCCAGGTGCTGTTCGGCGGACAGGATGTCGGCGCCCAGACGCGCGAAGG
>Ga0163162_10002130_pt1 | contig 18568 bp, 18 predicted proteins | sample S55metaG_FD_115310 | JGI IMG/M metagenome (GOLD analysis project Ga0163162, IMG submission 115310) | Switchgrass rhizosphere microbial communities from Kellogg Biological Station, Michigan, USA - S5-5 metaG | ecosystem: Host-associated > Plants > Roots > Rhizosphere > Soil | place: USA...
GCCCGGCAACCGAGCCCCCGGTCGCGCGCAGGGAGCCGGTCGTCCGTCCCGAACCGGCAGCCATGGTAAATCAGCCTGTACAGACGGCCCAGACTGCCCCGAGGACCAATGGCTATGCGTCGGCCGGTACCATCCCGGCCAATCGCTTCTACTCCCCACTGGTGCTGAACATTGCCGCCAATGAAGGCGTACCGCTGCATGAACTGGAGAATATCCCGGGCAGTGGCAACGAAGGGAGGGTCACCAAAAAGGACATCCTGCAATATGTAGAGGGGAAAAAAGTCGGAAGACCTTCTGTCGCCGGCCAGCCCGTCGCAACACCCCGGACAACGGTTGCTCCGGCCGCCAGTCCCACTTCCATTCCCGGCGGCCCGTCCATCGGTGCTCCATCCGTCACCACGGTACCCAGCGGCAACGTGGAGATCATAGAGATGGACAGGATGCGTCGGCTGATAGCCGACCATATGGTCCACAGCAAGCACACCAGTCCCCATGTCACCAGCTTCACCGAAGCAGATGTAACGAACCTGGTGCACTGGCGGGATAGAATGAAAAAGGACTTTGAAAAAAGAGAAGGCACGAAGATCACCTTTACGCCCCTCTTTATCGAAGCCATCGTACGTTGTATCAAAAAATTCCCGCTCATCAACTGCTCCATCGAAGGAGACAGGATAATCATAAAGAAGGATATCAACATCGGCATGGCTACTGCCCTGCCCAATGGTAACCTCATCGTACCCGTGATCCGTCAGGCAGACCAGCTGAACCTGGTAGGATTGGCCCGGCAGGTGAATGCCCTGGCCGACAGCGCCCGGCAGAACAAGCTGCGGCCGGAAGATATCCAGGGAGGCACTTTCACCATGACCAATGTCGGTACATTCGGCAGCCTGATGGGTACGCCCATCATCAATCAGCCTCAGGTGGCCATACTCGCCGTCGGCGCTATTAAGAAGCGGCCGGTGGTGCTGGAAACGCCGGATGGCGACGCCATCGGCATCCGTCACATGATGTACCTGTCGATGTCCTACGATCATCGCATCGTCGACGGTAGCCTGGGAGCCACCTTCCTGACTGCCGTAGCCAATGAGCTGGAGCGTTTCTCCCCTGACAGGGAAATTTAATTTATATACTTAAACGCAGTTTTCTCCGTTAAAATATTAACAGGAACATGCTTCCTGCTGTGACTGCTTTTTCGTATATTCATTAAAAGGTCATCCAATGAAGACACTTTCCGAAACCTGGTTCGCAGATGGGTATATTGACTTCGAATTGAAGAAATACACGCTGTTGGCTTATCTGCAGGAGATCCATCAGCAATTCTCCGAAAACAAACTCTACCCCCAGCTCTCCGATATTATCTTTCATTACAATAACCTGGTGGCTTTCCGGGAAAACAAGAAGTATCTCCAGGAACAGTTCCCGAAAAAATTGACGGGTATACAGATCGAGAAGCTGCAGGTGCTGTACGAGCTGCTCATAGAAGACGATGAAATGATGCAGGAGCTGGAAGATATCATTAATTATGCTTCCGGGGAAATGAAGACAGCCATCAGCAATGGCACCGAGATCTATGAATTCGTGGAAGACAAGCTCATCATCTTTCCCGTGGGACTGATCCCGCTGGACAATAATGAAGGATACTTTTTTCTCAGCGAAGGGAGCTACTCCGATACGCGCGTTTATCAATACCGGCTGAGCTTTTTCGAAAAGCATGATGAGCGTTACCGCAGCATCCGTACCGAATACATCGATAGCTGGACACGTAATATTGTCAATACTTACGAGAATATAAAGGCCGAGCTCATCCGGGTAAAGTCATATTTGCCAAATCCCGCTGTCTATTCCATCGAGACGGAACTGAAATTTCCCGTGGATGAAACGCTGCTGCCCATCGCCAAACGCAGTCTGGTGAGGTATATCAGTAAGCCGGCGGCGTGATGGTTTTCTTCGCCTGCCTTCTCCAAAGCCTTATCATCTGCAATCCTATAGAAAGGATGATAAGAGAGAACCCGATATAAAATCCTCCCTCCAGATATTTATCCTCTCTGAACAATACAAAAGCCAGCAGAATGCCATATACAGGCTCCAGGTTATAGCTGAGGTTCACCGTAAAGGCAGAGAGCCGCTTCAACGCATACATGGAAAGGTTAAAGGCCAGCACCGTGCACGCCAGGCTAAGCACTAATAACCAGAGCCAGTCCTGCAGATCAGGCAACATCTTGACCGTGGGTGAAAATCGCAGATAAACAGGCAACAGCATACTCAGGAAGAGGAACCCTCCCGTGAGTTCATAAAGGGTAACAGTAGTCGCAGGAACTTTCTCCAGTATACGTTTATTCAGGACAGGAAAGAGACTGCCCAGCAGCGATGACACCAGGCCGATGATTATACCCGTCTTATAATGAGGGTCCACCTGGAAGATGAGGAAGATGCCGGCGATGACCATCAGTCCCAGGAACAATTCCACCCAATCCACCCGGTGCCTGAATACCAAGGGCTCGATCAGCGCCGTAAAAAACCCGACGGAGGAAAAGCACAGCAGTCCCACCGAAACATTGGAGTATTTGATGGAGCCATAAAAAGCCACCCAATGCAGCGCAGCAATGGCCCCTACGCCAAAAATGCGGACCATATCCTTACGTTGAATGCGGAAAGTCGGACGACGGAGAAGCGCCAGCAGCCAGAGGGCAAGCGCTGTCAGCATCAGGCGATACCAGACCAGGAGCCCTTCATTAAGGTTGATCAGCTTGCCTAAAACACCTGTAAGACCAGCGAGAAGGACGGCGATGTGCAGCTGGATGAATGCTTTCCTCAAGTTATTTGCTTTCAGCCATTGCTTCCTGTGAGAATCGTACGGAAGATGATGCCTCGTTCTTTACACGATTGCGGTAGTTTTTGAACAGGGATTGCCAGCGTAGGTTCAGCACGCCCAGGATACCTTCTTTGACAATCCCCTTATTCATTTTAGAGACCCCGAATTTGCGGTCTTCGAAGATGATAGGAACTTCTTTGATGGTAAAGCCCAGCTTCCAGGAAGCGAATTTCATTTCGATCTGGAAGGCGTAGCCGACAAAGCGGATCTGGTCGAGGTTGATGGTTTCCAGTACCTCTTTCCTGTAGCATACAAAGCCCGCGGTCGGGTCCTGGACAGGCATCCAGGTAATAATGCGCGTATAGATAGAGCCCCCTCTCGACAGTAAGATCCTGTCACGGGGCCAGTTGACGTTTCCTCCGCCTTTTACATAGCGGGAACCGACAGCGACATCCGCTCCCTGGAACTTGCAGGCCTCATACAGCCGCTCCAGGTCATTGGGATTATGGGAGAAGTCGGCATCCATCTCAAAAATGAACTGGTAATTGTTGCGAACCGCCCATTTGAACCCATGGATATAGGCTGTACCCAGCCCTTGTTTGCCCTGGCGCTCTTCCAGGAAAAGCAGACCGCCATACTTCGCCTGCAGCTGCCGGACGATGGCTGCAGTGCCATCCGGGGAGCTGTCGTCAATAACCAATACATGGAAACCCTGATCCAGCAGAAATATTGTTTCCACGATATTGGAAATATTTTCCTTTTCGTTGTACGTAGGTATGATAACTATCTTTTCCAAATGGCTATGTAATTCGATGTAAAGATACAATTTTCGGGCTTAAACGGCCCTTCGCAGCCCTCATTAGCCCTTTTTTAACATGGTTCTGTTAAATATTTCTGTCAGCTTTTGCTTCGTATGGAGGGGAAAGTCCCCTTTCATCATCCAATCGTAATATTGCGGCTCCGCTTTGAGGATTTCCGCTACAGAGCGCCCCTTATGCTTACCAAAATTGAACACTTCTGTCCCGTTTTCCATGATAAAGCGGCGGGCGAAATCCACTACCTGCTCTTCCCCGATGCACTTTAATATAGTTTCAATATTCGTGCCTAGCTGTGGGTATTTTACCACCTGCGCCACCAAAACTTCCCAGGTGGCCGTGGCGTCCGCTTCAGCACCGTGGGCGCCTTCCAGTTCCTTATTACAGTAGAACCGGTAAGCCGCGCTGAGGGTCCGCTGCTCCATCATATGAAATATTTTCTGCACATCAAGCAATCTCCGGCCTTTTCCGTCGAATTCCATTCCAATCCGCAGGAATTCCTCCGCCAGCATGGGTATGTCAAACCGGTTGGAATTATAGCCTGCCAGGTCACAATTATCCAGGAATTGTTTGAGCTCATTGGCTACCTGTTTGAAAGTGGGTGCGTCTTTCACCATTTCATTGGTGATGCCGTGTATGTCCACAGAGGTGGCTGAGATGGGCATTTCCGGGTTGAGTAGTTTGCGCTTTATCAGCTGCTTACCATCCGGCATGATCTTTACAATAGCAATTTCAACGATGCGGTCAGTCCCAAAATTGACGCCGGTAGTCTCCAGGTCAATTATTGCAAGGGGGCGTGTAAGTTGTAGCATTCCTTCTTTAATAGTAATTATAATATTCCCTACTGTGTGATCTTGTTAGCAAATGTAATGAGGTCCAACCCATCGTAATTTCCCGAGCTCATCAGTAGCAAGTTAACATTTTCGTAAGATTGTTTCATCAACCACTTCAGTAATTCTTCTTTTTCATTCATGACAACCAGATCCTTTTTCCCAAAGCCGGCTGCCACCTTTTCCTGGGATAAGGGAGGCAGGCGCTTCAGCTCCAGCGCATGCCGCGAATAGAATACCACCGCCTTGTCCGCCGGATCCAGGGCCCCCTGGTATTCCGACAGGAACTGCTCGCTCAGACTGCTGTAAGTATGCAGTTCCAGCACTGCTATCAGCCGCCTGTCCGGGAATTGCTTCCGGACGGCTTCCATGGTGGCTTTCACTTTGGAAGGAGCATGCGCGAAATCACGATATATGTTAAGGTGATCGTTCCTGTTCAGCAGCTCCAGGCGCTTTGCCGCCCCGCTAAAGGCAGTAATACCCTTCAGGAATTCGGCAGCCCCGACGCCCAGCTCCTTGCAGGCGAGGAATGCCGCCTGCAGGTTGAGCAAATTATGCTCTCCAAAAACCTTAAGGGGACCGGAATGCCCTTCCAGCGTAACAACTGTTATGCCGTTTTCGATCCGGTTCAGCGGAATGCCATAAGGTATCTTCCGGACCGGGGAAGGATGTGCTTCCACCAGCTGCCTGAGTACAGGGTCCGTCTCATTGTAGATCAATACCCCCCCGGCCTCTATTTTATCGATAAAGATCCTGAATTGTTCAAGATAGATCTCGAATGTGGGGAAGACGTTGATATGGTCCCAGGCAATACCGGTAATAATGGCAATATGCGGAAAAAGGAAGTGGAATTTAGGTCTTTTTTCCAGGGTGCTGGCAGGATATTCATCCCCCTCGCAGACGATGACGGGCGCCCGGGTGATATTCACCGACTGGGAAAAACCCTCCAGCCGGGCCCCTACCAGGTAATCGAAGTCCTTGCCGGCGTTCTTCAGAACATTCATGATCATGGAGGTAGTGGTAGTCTTGCCGTGACTGCCGCCGACGACGACCCGGGTTTTATCCTTGCTTTCCTGGTAAATGTATTCCGGAAAAGAATAGATGGCCAATCCCAACTCCTTAGCCCGTTGTAATTCAGGGTTATCCGCCTTGGCATGCATACCTAAAATAATGGAATTCAATCTATTATGAATCTTCTCAGGGTACCAGCCTTCGGCGGCCGGAAGCAGCCCTTCCGCTGCCAGGTTCGAATAGGCAGGCTCGAAGATCTCATCATCGCTGCCTGTCACGATATATCCCTTTCTTTTAAGAGCGATGGCCAGCTGGTGCATGACGCTGCCGCCGATGGCGATAAAATGTACGTTCACGTATTTTTCTTATTTGGGTTAAATGTATTCAAGGCCAGTTGATTAGCAAAAAAAATCCTAAGAAGCCCTTCCAGGCTTGCAAGAATCATTTTTTTGTATTTACTTTGTATCACTGATTCGCAGTTATTCTTTCTCTATCCTTCGAAACTCCCCCAACTACATCCGGATCCCTTCCTCTGAATTACCTGGTCCCAATTCCTCATTATAGCCAGGCAATCTACTTTTAACTCTAAATACCTCTTAAAATGAGAAAGATTATCATGATCCTCGCCCTTGCCCTAGCCGTTGCAACTGCATTTACCTCCTGTGCATCTTCCAGGGGTGGTTGTAATATGAGCAGAGGCTTCAGTGGCTACGGTGCAAGCCGTTAATCCAAGTTAAACTCCTATTTAATACTTTATATGGAAAGGTTGTCCCCTGGGATAACCTTTTTTTTATTGCAAAAATGATCTTTTTTGCTTCACGAGCGTTATTACACCGACACAATTGATCATTATATGAACTGGATATCATTACAGACTGAAACCCAACTGGAAGAGATTCGCCAACTGTCAGCGCAACGTCCCCAGGTGATCTTTAAGCACAGCACCCGCTGTTCCACCAGCGCCCTGGTCAAGAGTCGCCTGGAACGGGGTGCGCAGCCCTGGGATATTGATTTTTATTTCCTCGACTTGTTGAGCTATCGCCCCATCTCCAATAAGATCGCCGACAGCTTTCAGGTGCCTCATGAGTCTCCCCAGATCCTGGTCATCCGCAATGGCGAATGTATCTATGATGAAAGCCACCTGGGCATCAGCATGGATGAGATAATGGAGAAAGCCGCCTGATAACTAATAAGGATTCTGTCCAATGATATTGCCCGCAGCAGAATAACGGCAGACGAGAAAGTCCTTCTCTCCGTTGGATGCCAGTGCGCATCCCACCTTCGTCGTATTCTTCCATACTACTTGCGTATAATGTCCCACTACAGCACGTCCTTTGCTGCAATCGGGAAAGACGCCATAAACAAAGTCTTTCTTCTCGTTGCCCCAGAAGTCTACCATTTGAACATAGGTAAAAGCGCTCGCAGTGCCCCACCAGATATTTTCTCCCTCGCGTCCCCGGATCGACCGGTCATGATCTCCTTTATCGATCTCAGCAAGATGGTTTGCCCAGGCTTTAGCATCTTTAGCCAGATCGGCCGACCATTCGAGGAATGATAATTGCAACTCACTTCTGAACACATTATGTTCTTTCAACATGGAACGAATAAAAACCGAATCCTTCTCCACCGGCGGAGTGGACTGTGCCCTAAGTCCGGGTCTCATTAAAAGCATGCAGAAAAATAATAAATAGCGCATCATACACTAAACGTATTCATGGAGTCCGTAGTACGAATAAATCATTAAAATCTCAGTGTTAACCTACTCTGACAGACCAAAACGATTACGGGTAATCATTTAGTATTGATTATTTTCCAGGAACGTTTTTGCTATTGCAGCAATTTTACCGATCTTTAAAACCAGAATCTTATCCCTCTTGATCACTACCTTATTACTATCCAGCAACCTTTCCTTATTACTCTCCGTTCCGTTTCTGAATACCACCTTGCCTATCTAATTATTTTACACCAAGAATCAAACAAATCGCCCGGGTATCCCCTTGGGTAAACCTTGAACTTTTATGAATAAGAGACAGGTCGTACTGGAGTCTATCTCGGCCCTGCTGATAATGCTTTTTCTGTATGCGAGCATAAGTAAATTCCTGGATTTCCAACGTTTCATCGGCGAGATGAATAACCAGCCGTTACCTAATTCATGGACTCCATTCCTTGTTTTGACTGTTCCCTCTCTTGAAATAGCCATTTCCCTTGCATTGATCTTTGAGCGTACACGTATGGTGGGTTTGATCGCATCACTTGTTTTAATGACCCTGTTCACCATTTACACAGCTGTTATCCTGCTGCACTTCTTTGATTATGTGCCCTGCTCCTGCGGAGGCGTGATCAGGAAGCTGAGCTGGCCGCAGCACCTTGTCTTCAATCTTTTCTTTGTTGTCTTATCGGTCATTGGCATTATCCTCCAACGTAGGAGTTTCTTTAAATCCATATTAATCACCAAAAACAGTTTCGTATGAAAAAGATCAAGTTCATGATCATGACCCTTGCTATCGCATTTAGTATTGGTGGCGCTTTCGCTACCGCACCCCGACCAGCGCAGGAATGTCAAGCCGCAACGCAGTATTACCTAAATGGCGGCGCATATGTGCTTGCTGGCAGATTGGGCATCGATTACATCTGCAATACGCCGTCTTCCGCAGTTTGCACCTATTACAAGGTAGGGACCACCTACATGCCCTGCATGTGGGGGAATTATTGTACCTCCAATTGCAAGGCAGGAAACCCCACTCCCAAAAAAGCCAGGAACTAAGGCTCCGGCCCGGTATACATAGTGCCGGGTAAACTAATTTAGACCGAAAGGCATCAACAGATAGACATGACCGATAGCATACGGCATAGGTATCACTGATGCCTTTCTTACATTCCTTCTTAATAACCAGCCCTTCCCCAATTCCTGGACCCCCTTCCTGGTCTGGACCATCCCTTCTCTTGAAATGGTGATCGCCCTTGCATTGATGTTCGAGCGCACCCGTTTACCTGGCTTGATCGCATCCTTTATTTTAATGACGCTTTTCACTATCTATACCGGCTCCGTCCTGCTGCACTTTTTTGCCTATGTGCCCTGTTCCTGTGGCGGTGTCATCCGGAAACTCAGCTGGCCGCAGCACATGGTCTTCAATCTTTTCTTCGTAGCCCTGTCCGTCCTGGGCATTGTCCTCCAACGCAGGAAGTTCTTTCCATCCATATTCATCACTAAAAAAAATCTCGTATGAAAAAGATCAAATGGACGCTCATGACCTTGGCTGTTGCACTCAGTATTGGCGGCGCGCTCGCCACCCGCCTGCACCAGGACTGCCAGGGAGCAATTCAGTACTATTACAATGGCGGCTATGTGTTGGCTGGTAGAATAGGCATCGATTACATCTGCAATACGCCTTCTTCCGCAGTTTGCACCTATTACAAAATAAGAAGCACATACACACCCTGCATGTGGGGCAATTATTGCACCTCCAATTGCAAGGCAGGAAACCCTGCTCCCAAAAAAGTAAAAAATTAGGAAATCTAATTAGGATCGATCGTAACCCTGTTGTCATTATCCTTCATCCCGCTCAGCCTTAGGACATCCGAAGGAAGATAAAAAATATAGTTCGGACTGGAAGGCGGCAATTGATATACCTGCCCATTCATACCATGGGATTGTGTAATATTGGCGCCTTCCTTATTTAATCTTCGAATATCCGTCCACCTTAGTCCCCGGAAAGATAGTTCCTTTCTTCTTTCCACCAGGACACTGTCCAGTGCTGCCGATGCAGAGGCAGCCACGATGGGATTATAAGGAATGGAATCCTGTCTTACCCAGCGATGTTGCAGCAAGGTATTCAGATCGGCTAAAGCTGCATCTCTATTTCCCGCCCGGGCAGCACATTCGGCCCTGATCAAATAAACCTCATCCACTGCCAGGCCGCTAAAGCAATAGGATTTGCCGGAATAGCTCCCTTTCAAATATGGCAGACCGGTAAAACCCCCAATCCTGTAAAAAATTACCCGTCGCAGGTCCCCCGGAGCATAGGAGGCATATAAATTGGAATCCACAATGCAGGTGACTTTAAAATTGCCGCCGACCAATACTTCTGAACCTGTATAAAGAACGCTTTGATACAACGTTTCCGGATTTAATTGAGGAACAATTGGATTGGATTTAAGGTCGAGTAAATGGTAATCCATCAGCGTATTGTACAATTGAAGGCTGTTGTTTGCATAAGCTCCGGCTTGGGAATAGACCTGCATGCTCAGACAAACCCTGGCCAACATCGCCAGTGCGGCAGGCCTGGAAGGGCGGTTAAGATTGGCTGTGGGTACAGCCTGCGGAAGCAGACTATCTGCCTGGCGAAGGTCCGAGAGTATCTGGTTATAAGTATCCTGGACATTGGCGCGTTCATATTTCAGGTTGACGTCCGATTTCAGGCGCAGGGCAATGCCCAGGTCCATGGACGCGGTGGTCGCATCGTATACGGGAGCAAAGAGCTGGGCTAAATTATAAAAAGCATAAGCCCGGATGAAGTGGGCCGTCCCCTTGATCCTGTTCCAATCCTGCCGGTTGGACTCATCCACCTTGATCTTGGGCAACTCATCCAGCACTACATTGGCATAAAACACCTGTTTGTAAGGCAAGTCCCAATCCGGGACCTGTGTCTGGCCGCCATAAGTGTCCTGTGCCCAGGTATAAGCATTCTGCGACTTCGCCGTCAGCCCCACCCAGGTACTGTACAGCATACGATAATTGTCCGAAGACAGCTCACCCAATTCCGGCGTCTCCTGCATCACATATTGGTCATCGAGCAGGGCCTGAAAATCCGCCAGGGTAGTAGGCACCACCAATTGCGAATTGGGCTTTTTATCCAGGAAAGCCTTCTTGCTGCAAGCAGGCAGGATAACTACACCCGCCAGCAGCAGTGGGATGATTAGTTGCCAGGAACTTGATCTTTGCATACAACACTTAATTTAAAATCCCAGTTTACACCCCAGGGCCAGCGTTCGGGGATTGGGAATACTGTTGACATAATCAGGGTCGATGCCCTTGTGATTAGCTTTCCAAAGGATTCCGATATTGTTTGCATAAAGATAAAAGCGTATCGCCTGTACGGGAAGCTTAGCATAGGACTTCTTGGGCAGATCATAACTAAGTCGGATATCCTGCAGGCGAACATGATCACCTTTTTCGATCAGCACCTCCGAATTGGCATAAAATTGATCCCGGCTGTTATTGAGTGGAAAAGGCCGGGACGGCACGCTCGTCGCCTTTTCGTCCCCTGGTTTTTGCCAGCGAAGCGCATAATCGGAGCTGCCTTTTGAAATTCCGCTGTATACGCCGGCATACTCAATCGAGTTCCTTCGAAACCTATATCCCAGCTTGAAAACAATATTGAAGGACAGCTCAAATTGCCGCCAGTTGAATGTGTTGCGCCAGCTGCCAAAAAAGGTCGGATTGGCTGGCCCCTTATAGATGAGGCTGTCCACGGGATAAGTAATGAACTTACCATAACTGGTATCCGGCTGCCCATGGAAGTTACCCAAAGGGTCGCCGGAACGAGGATCCAGCCCCATCCATCGCAAAGCATAGATAGAGTATAAGGGTCTGCCCAGCAAAGGATTGATGGTGCCCGTCTTTGTATAAGCTTCTACGGAAGCCTGCGCAGCAGCATAACGCGTGACTTCGTCCCTTACACGACTCAATAACCAGTCGGTGCTCCACCTGAATGGCCCTATCAGGTTCCGGGTATGCAAGGTAAGATCCAAACCATGAGCCACCATATTGGCGGTATTACCCGTAAACTCAGTCACGCCGGTGGTAGGATCCATCACGGTCTGGCCGATCAGGTCTTTCCCGCTCTTGATATAGTATTCGAAACTACCTTCCACCCGGCCATTCCGGCTGGCAAAATCAAGGCCCACATTGAAAATATTGATCTTCTCCCATCGCAGGGAAGGATTGGGTGGATTAATAATATTGCCAAAAGGTGCCGAATAATCATTCAATAAACCATTCAGTTGAGCCGTAGTATAAGCAGATACGGACCTGTCCACATTCCCATTGGCGCCGTTGGTGACCCGCAGCTTCAAAAAAGGCAGCCAGTCCACCCAGTAAAATTTCTCCCGGGAAATTTCCCATGCCAACCCCGCCGACCACAACGGTACACCTTTCTGGTTAGTTTTCACGCCAAACAGGTTGGACTCATCTCTTCGGGCACTTGCCGAAATAATATATCGTTGGCGGTAAATATAGGACGCATTGGCATAGTAGGAGATGAAACGATCGGAGGTACTGTAATGCTGATCCTGATAAGGAATTTTAGCCGGGCTGGGAGTGTAATACTGAGGATAATATTGAGTATAATCTACTGAGTCCCCCGTATGCGTACCGGGATTGTATCCATAGAGACGGGTGCCGTCAAAATGTCCTTCCACATCTCTTAATTCCCAGCCGGCAAGTACATTCAACTGGTTATCCGCGTCAAATGCGTGGTCGTAATTCAATTGAAGACGCACATTGTGCGCGTCATAGCTGTTGATCAGTTCATCCATGATCCCGCCCTTGGGTATAGGCCAGGAAAGCTTGCCATTCGAATCCACCTGTGTATAGGAATTAATGAGGTCGCGGGCGGTGTAAGTCTGAAGGCTTTGAAAATTCTTCGCATCCGACTTCCCATGCTGATATTGATAATAGGCATGCGCGCTCAATCCTTTTAAGATCGTATACTGCAAACCAATATTCAGACGATAGTCCGTAAGCCGTGTCCTGTAATCCGCATTCCGCAGTTCATCCAATGGCCGGTAATGCCAGTCTAACAACTGCCCGCTCCCCACTGTGTCTACATAGGTTTGACGTAACCCTACCGGAACAGGCAAGGCATTCCCATTTGCCTCTGCCAACTTGAGATAAGGATATGATGCATTGATAACACCACTATTATTATTCTGCACCCAACTCGACACAAACGTAAGATCCGTACTGAGCTCCAGCTTCTTCGGAATGATGCTCCAGGTATTACTTCCATTAAGCGTTAAACGATTGTATTGATTCCTTACCAGGTTACTCAAATCCTTATTATATCCCGCAGAAACAAAGTAATGGTCCCGGGCGCTCCCTCCGCTAAAATTCAACGCATACAGCTGGTTCAAACTATGCCGGTAAAAATATTTCCCCAGGTCCTGCCGGGTATCCACCTTCGCCAGGGCATCCAGCTGCGCCTGCGCATCAGCAGCGGAAATAACCCCATCCCTTTTTTTGATCAGGATCTCTACCACCGGAGATAACACAGGATGAGATGAATTCATTTCTTTCTGCTGATAAAAGCTGCTGTCAAACAAAAACTCCTCCACCCCAATATAATCCTTCGAGCGCATGATCGGCTGATAATACAGATCCGGCTTCTCCCCTGCCATCACGCTCGTAGTAAAATTCCACTTCTTCGCCTGGTTATACTTCCCCTTCTTCGTCGTCATCACAATCACCCCATTACCCGAAAAAGCCCCCCAGATAGAAGCCGCCGCCGCATCCTTCAGCACCGTGATCGTCTCGATATCCTCCGGATTGATATTATTTATATTCCCACTGTACGGAAAATTGTCCACCACGACGAGTGGATCGGGACTACCATTGATCGTGCTCCGCCCCCGGATCGTGATCATCGACTGGTTCGTCCCCGGCACAACATTCTTATTGAAGATCAAACTGGAAGTCACGCCATCCAGCCTGTCCAGTACATTTGTCGACACGGCCCTTTCGATCACGGTATTGGTGACATTGCTATAGCTGCCCGTAGCCCTTTCCTTCGGCACCTCTTGGTATCCATTATGCGCCACCACTGCACCGGCCAGCTCGATGATCCTTGCCTTCACCTCCACAACCATCTCCTTCTCCCCATTATAAGGCATCTCTTTCGTCTCATAGTTGATGCTGCTGAACACCAGGCTCGTGTCCTGCTTGCTCAGCATGATGCTGAAACCACCGCTCTCATCGCTGATGGCGGAAGATGACCTGCCCGTACCCTTGGAGAAAATAGAGGCACCCGGCACGGCCTCCTGCTTCTCGTTGCGGATCACCCCCCGGAGTATATAATCTTTCGTCCTGATAATATGAATGGAAATAGCGCCGTCCACCATCTCATAGCGCAGCGGCTGCCCACGGAAACAGATCTCCAGCACGTCCTGAAATGGCATATCCTTGACGGAGATCGTCACTTTATGCGCTAACTGCGGCCACGCTGCATCCCCAAAGTAGGTGATACCCGTCTGCTTGCGTATGGCAATAAGAATTTTTTCTAAAGATGCATTCCTTTCCGAGAGCGTTACCTTCGTGGAGATTTGGCAATAGCCGGTTATGCTTCTCTGTAAGCAGGCTATAAGCAGTAAGAAAGCAACCGGTTTCATCGAACCCATTAGGCGAAGGTTTGAATAAATAAAGTTACAGCCTGCGAATCATGAGTAAATATAAGAAAAATACTTATTTCTTACCCATGACGGCGGCTGTAACTGGCGGACTCGGTTCAATGGTTATGGACAATATGGTGCTCTATTGTAAAACTGTAACTACTTTGCCTTGTAATGAACAACGTATATTTTGGTGCGCTAATTGATTCAAAATCTGTTGGATATTGGAATGCCGTGAGAAATTTCCGGTAAATTGACGCTCCGGTATTCCCGACTGATAACGAATCTCAACATCATAACAACGGGAGATGGCCTGCATAACACTGGAAAGAGCATCATCCCTGAATTCAAGACTCCCATTCTTCCAGGATAGGACATGATCGATGTCAGCACCCTTCAGAAGCTTCATCGGAGGGTTCGCTCCCGATGTAGGGTATACTATTTCAGCTTGTTCGCCCGGCTTGAGCTGTAAGATCTCTGTACCTCTTACCACTTTCACCGCACCGTCTACAAGAGTTGTCTTGCTGGAAGACTCCTCATCATAGGCTTTCACGTTAAAATGTGTTCCCAATACCTCGATCTCGGCTCCCTTGATCTTGACATGAAAGGGTCTCGTAACGCTGCCCGTCACCTCAAAATAAGCCTCCCCTGTCAATTCCACCGTACGCTCGGACCCGCTGAAGCTGGCAGGATACTTTAACGTGCTGGCGGCATTCAACCAGATCTTACTGCCGTCAGCCAGCGCAAATTCCTGCTGCTGCCCACCGCGGGGAACCGAAAATATCTTATTAAGAACCCCGGCAGGATTGTCAGCAACCGCTGCCTGTTTATCTGTCGAATGATTGTACCACAAATATCCCCCCGTAACCAACAGCAAAACAGAAGCTGCTGCTACCCACATGCGCCTCCTCACTATCCGGCCAGTATTAAATCTTCTCACCGGCGCTAATTTCTCCTCTTCATCAGCATGGTCCAGTTTCTGTTCCAGCTGCCCCATCCATTCTGCCGAAGGAGCAACAGCAGCCAACGACCACTGCTCGAATAATGCCTCATGTTCGTCTGCAATAATTCCCAGCTCATCGATCGAAGCGTCCTGGAGCCACTGAAGAAATGTCGCGTATTCCTCCGGGGTATATTCCCCTTTAACGAAATGTGCAACAAATAATCGGGCATCCTTTAAGATCATAAAAATAAGGTGTTATGATAAAGACACCCACGGATGGAGAGGGGATACCCCGGAAAGCATATTTTTTTCAAAAAATTTCTGAAGAAAGTTCAAATAAATGAAAATCAAATGCTTAGAACATCAAAGAGTGAAAGGAACACAAACAGGACAACCGATATCTCCGCATGATCGATCAAATATTGACGCACAAAGGCGGTAGCCTCATACAACTGCTTCTTCACAGCCGCCCGGGATATACCCAGCTTGCCGGCTATCTCATCCAGGGTAAACCCCTGCTCGATACGCAGCTTCAGGATCTCCCGCCGCCTGGGCGTCAGCTTATCCATCCCCTCCGCCGCAATATGATAATATTGCTTATACAACACGGCATGCTCAGAATGGTGCATAGACGTGGATTCCATCCCTTCGTCCAGCTCCCGGGTCTGCTGCTGCACTTTTAACGACCGGAAATAGTTGAACACCGTATTCCGCGATACGATGAAAATATAATCCTTAAAGCTATCCACCGTCGCCAGCCGCTGCCGCTTCTCCCACATCTTTATAAATATGTCCTGCGTCAATTCATCCAGGTTATCCCTGGAAGGCACAAAAAGACGCACATACTGCTGGACGATCTTATAATAATGCCCGTACAACTGCCTGAACGCTTCCCTGTCATCTTCGGCTACACGATGAAGCAATTCTTTTTCATTATGTATAAATTCAATTGGCACAGGATATTAGCGTGTGGTTGTCCTTAAAAATAAGAGGAATGGTAGAATACGGCAACTATCGGGCCACGCCTTACTGATAGATAGATAATAATTAAAAGGGGACCGAGGTAATGACATATTGGGCGTGAGGGGTTCTTATTCTTAAAAATAATAAGATATTCCCGGTTAACCCGCTTTTGCATAAAAAAATGCCCCGGCCGGTAATTCCGGCCAGGGCAGCACCTCTAAAATAATATCTTTAATCCAGGGGCGTGGCATCCAGGATCACGACTTTGGCAAGAATATCGCCATTGGGCATGTCGGGCGCAGAACCGTCGATCGTCCGGAACCCTATGTATACATTCCCCTTGGAATGGATCGTATTGTAAGTAACCCCCGTGATCTCTTCCGGCAAGGCATCATACGTGTTCCCTCCATCAAAAGAAAGGTAAACGATCACACCCCCATTGGCAACGATCTTGTCATCAATTTCCGGCACGCTCAGATTTGTCGCATACTGGTTCAGCGGCGCGGAGGTCCCGCCCGTATAGGTATCCACCTTCCAATCACCCGGATGAATAGTATAAACAGCAGAAAAGCCCTGGTCCACTACTTCGGTAGTATGTTTTGTACAGGAGCCCAATCCAATAAGGGAAACGAACAAAGCGGCGATCATGGTAGTCCTGGTCAATGCGGTGTGTTTTGTCATACTAGGTTTTTTAATTCTTATTAAGCGTTAATACAATGCAAATAATCGGCCTGTTATTGTGTTCAGACATGTTAAAAAAACAAAGGTTTAATTAAAAGAGGATTAAAGCTGTCCCATCAGGATCCGGATACCCACTAACCCGAGGGAAACAGCCAGGGCCCGCTCGATGGCCCGCCCCCGTATCCGGTGAGAAAAATAAGCGCCGGCCTGAGCACCGGCAATCGCCCCCAGCCCCAGGCAGATTACCATCCGCTGAATGACCGGATCATGATAGCTGCCCTGCGCTATATGCACCACTACACTCACCAGAGACATGACAGCCAGTATGAAATGAGAGGTCGCAGTCGCAACATGCACCGGGAACTGAAGCCAGTTGATCAAAGCAGGCACATGAATAATGCCTCCCCCGATACCCAGGATCGGTGAGATAAATCCCACCACCAGGCTGATCCCCCAGCCAATATATCGGTTGAAAGAATATCGATACGTCTCTCCCTTCCGGTCCGTCAGGATACGCACCTGGGTAGATCTGCCATATCCCTTATTCACTGGTATCTTCTTATAGTCCTTCCTCTTGAACAATAGGTAAAAAGCAAGAAGGATCAGCAACCCCCCGAATACAATAGAGAATAAGGATCTTGAGATCATCCTGGTGACCATCACCCCCAATATGCTTCCCGGTATGGTAAAAGCTGCAAATTGTATGCCCGCCTTATAATCCACCCGCTGCGCCCGCGCATAAGCCAATGTGCCCGAAATGGCATTACAGGCGACGATCGCCATGGAGACGGCAGTGATGGTGTCCGGCGCCAGCGTAGGATACAGGAACAACAACACAGGTACGAGGATAAACCCTCCCCCGGCCCCTATCAGCGTGCCGAGTCCACCCACCAATAACCCTATAGCAAACAACAACCAGACGGATTCTGTCATGTAATTATTGAATTATTTCCATACGAGCACTAACATGCCCGCGAAGATAAGGATAGCCGCCAGCATTACCCGCAATGTCAGTGGCTCACGAAGAAAAAGAAAGGACAACAATATGGTAAAAACGATACTTCCCTTATCGATCACACTGACCTCGGACACTTTGCCCATTTGCAAAGCCCGGTAATAAAACAGCCAGGATAAGCCCGTGGCAATGGCCGACAAAATAAGAAAAAGCCAGTTGCTGCGTGAAAGCCCCCCTACCTCCCTTCCATGCCCCCGGTACAGCACGATCCCCCAGGTGATCAGAAGGACCACGGCAGTCCGTACAGCCGTGGCAAGATCGGAGTTCACATCCTTCAACCCGGCTTTCGCAAAGATCGCCGTCAGGGCGGCGAAGAATGCAGACAACAACGCATACACCAGCCACAATGGAAGATTCAGCATAGATCCCAAAGATAACCGAAAACTTATTTTCCCTTGTTCTTTAACAGCAGGAAAGGCGGCCCCTTCTTCCAGTCCGTAGCCCCCCGGTTGAAAACAGGCCCCACGCTGCAATTGGCCAGCAATACATCCGCCCACCCATCCCCATCCACATCCTGCACATCCATGGTGATCCATCTGCCCACTTCGGTGCCCGGCACTATATGGGGGTCGAAATGCAAGCCTTTATTGTTATGCAGGTATATAAATCCCTCCCCGGGATGATGACTGTAATCCGCAAAATAGGCTATGGCCGCGATATCCGGTAAGCCATCCCTGTCAAGGTCAGTGGCTATGGCCCGGTAACAGCCGTTCATCGGGAAAAAATATTGTTGTGTAAAATGGACAGCGCTGTCATTGATAAAAACATAGATCCCGTGATAAGGCTTCAGCACTGTGGAGAAATCCCCGTTGTCTCCGCAGGTATACAGAACATCTTTCCGGCCGTCACCATTGAGATCGGCCAGCTCGAAATACGTAGAGCCGTAACTGGGAGGGAAGCGCAGCACCTCCTTTTCGGAGAATTGCCCCCCACCCTTATTGGTGTATAAGAATATGCCTTCCTCCCCCTGCGCAAACAATACCCAGATATCGGGCAGCCCGTCATGATCATGATCCTCTATCACCGCGCGGATGGCGCCCGGCATATTACGCAATACATGTTTTGCATAGGACCCGTTACCCCTGTTTTCCAGCCAGCTGAGCTCCCCTTTGA
>Ga0163162_10002131_pt1 | contig 18566 bp, 22 predicted proteins | sample S55metaG_FD_115310 | JGI IMG/M metagenome (GOLD analysis project Ga0163162, IMG submission 115310) | Switchgrass rhizosphere microbial communities from Kellogg Biological Station, Michigan, USA - S5-5 metaG | ecosystem: Host-associated > Plants > Roots > Rhizosphere > Soil | place: USA...
ACAACGTCGTTGGCATCGCGCGAGTACATCGTGGGCGGCACGTTCACCGGTGTCGTACGGGGCGCCGGCCGCGGCAAGCTGATAGGTGGGACTCTGGAAGCCGGATACCGGATCGGCTGCGGGATCATATTGGACAGCTTCGGTCCGACCGGCCGGCTCGGTTTCACACCGCTGATACGAATTCCGTTCACCGCTCCCACTGCCGGTTTCGGATTCGACATCTCCGCCGGCGTCCAAATGATTGCGAGACCTGGTCAGGTCAACATCGTCTCGGTGGACAAGAAGCCGGTCAAGGGCGGTGATTCACAGATCGCCATCCACGGCTTCCGGATCCGAATCGATGGTTGCGCAGGCCAGTCGTTCATCCAGTCGTACGCGACACTCACCGGCTCGACCGAGTCCAATGACGACGTCACCACCTATCTGGGTGTCGCCAAAGTCGTTTGAGCGCATGCGACTTCAGCAGATCACGAGAGGCGCACGAGGCATGTTCATCCGATTGGCAATTGTTACCGCCATGTGCATCATGATGGCGCTCGCGACTAGCTCGCTGGCCGCGGCAGACCCAGAATCTGGACCTGTGCCGGTCACCGATGATGCTGCGCCGTTGCCTCCCGACGGTGCCGTGCCTTCGGAGGCACCGTCGATTTATCACGCACCTGACGGTTGGACATTGACGGTCGGCGCCAGTGGCGAAACGCAGCTACCGGTGCCACCGTTGACGACCGCAGTGTCTTCGCGCGAATATCTCGTGGGTGCCACCTTCACTGGATCGGTAAGGGGGCCGGGCAACTCCGACGTGATCGGTGGCACGTTCGAAGTCGGCTACCAGGTCGGCTGCACGGTCACCTTCGACAGGATCAAACTGTTGGGCGAGGCCGGAATCGGAGCGTCGGGTTCGACTCTGGGAGGGTTGGTGCCCACGGGCGTCGCATTCCCGATACGGGGGTCGATGGAGGTAGCGCTGAAACCCGGCGAGGTCCTCAACGTGCCGGTAGACAAGAAGGCGTTCAAGGGCAAAGACACGCAAATCACCGTCAGGAACATCCACGTCAAGCTTGACGGTTGTGTGGGTCAGTCCTTCCTTCGGTCCTACGCGGTGCTCACCAGCTCGACCGACACGACCGACGACATCGCCAGCTACTACGGCCTGACCAAGATCGTGTGATGGCGAGCCCTTCACGGAAGATGTTTGTAAATAAGCGTTTTCGAACACAGAGGACCTGGCAACAGGGAGCTCAGGCGGGCCGTTTGCCACCAGACGCACGGAGGAGCAGGCCATGACCGCACGGCAGATCGTAGGGATTGCAGCCATAAGCTGGACAACGATCTTTGGCTCGGCGCTGGCCATTACGCCCGCCGCGCTCGCTGACCCCACCAATGCCGAGGGCCCCGAAGTCCAGAGCCCGCCTGTCGTGACCGAAGGTGACGCGATCGCAAGTGACGCCGCAGTGACCGCGTGTGGGCAATTCGCCAACGCGATGAACCTGGCTGCGGCAAACTACTCGGATTTCGCAGACGTCACTGCGGGTGACCGTTGGAATTACAGCGATCCTGAGGTGGCTTCTGCCAACGTGACAGGAAGGACGGCGCTACGCCAAGCCGCCGCCGCGGCTGCCGAGGCCTCGCGTAGGCCTGGTCTCCAGGTAGAGATCGCCAATCCCATGCGTTTGTGGTCGCTGCATGCCACCAAGCTCATGGTGATCATGGGCCTGCGAGGAACCAACACTATGACCGACGGTACGGCGACTCAGCTCAACGACGACGCGAATGCCGTCCAGATCGCATGTGCCGCAGCGGGAACGCACGCGTGAGCGCTCCGCGCAGCTCGTCTCATCGGGTAGATGAACTACCAGGTCATACTCGGGAGGTAGTCGTGCACGGTGGGATTTTCGGATCTGTTTCGTCGGTAAGCGGCGGCGCGGACGACCCGAACAGCACCTTGAGTCCGGGGTCGCCCAACTGCCGCGAGTTCGACTCTCCACCATTGGCGGCTACCCGGGACGATAGCCGCCACCGTGGAACCGGCGCCCACGCCGGGCTCGGTTGGGCGACGTGTCGGTTCGGAGAGCGCACGGGGGTCTAGTACTGGGCCCACACGCCATAGGGGATCAAGGGGTCGGTGCCATAGGGCAGGTACGGGTTCGCACCACCGTTCACGGTTTCCTGCGGGTAGACCCGGACGGGTCCGGGTAGCGCCACGGGTCCCGGCTGCACCACGGTGCCGCCGTGGTTGTCGGCCAGTGCAGCGCCGGCCAGGCCGATGGCGAGGGCGGCCACCGCGTTCGAGACCACTGCTGAGATCATGACCTTCCGCATTTGGATACCTCCTGTTGTCTCAGAGACGAGTCGTCATAGGCCTTAAGGCCGTGCGACACGCGGAGCCCTAATTATGCCCCGATTCGGTGGGGCACCTAAGAATTCCCCGATACTCCCAACAGCATCAGTATCCTATATAAAATGTCCGCGTCGCCATGATATCTGCAGATAAAAAGAGGTACTGTGGTAAACGCATGTCAAACGACTGCATCGGTATCCAATTCAAATTGGAACTAGACAGGCACGAAGCGCACCGGTGCCAATCAATGAAGTTCAACCTGTTCGGCTGTCAAGGTATGCCCTCCATGAACAGATAGAACTTCGGCCTCGATGAGAACGCTGCGTTCTTTACCGGCATTGCCTTTGACATGCATCACTGCGGCGCTGTCGTCGGTGGCGCGGACCTCGCCACAATCGAGCTGGCGGCTCACCGGCGCGCACGCCGCCAAGTAGAGGGCTCCAAGGGAGGAGCATCGTAGGGACGAACGCGCCCAACCGCCGATGCGCAAGCGGACGCATGGGTGGTGATATGAACGGCCCGAACACATTTCATCGTCCCCGACACTGGCAGGGGTCACATGCGGACAGATAGACGATGCCGCTCACCTAGGACTGGGGAGCTCTGGGGGTGCTCTTTCAAGATACTATCTGTCTCACTCTTGACGAAGATCGATAGTCGTCATCAAGCGGTTGTTACCAATCGCGCGCGCCGAAAAAGAGTACTGGCCCTGCATCTTTCATCATCACCGTCACTGACAGAGGCCACACACAGACAGAAAGACGATGCCGGTCACCTAGCACCAGCGGTCCCCGGGTTTTTCAATTAGATACGATTCGTCTCACTTTTTGCTTGACAAAATGTGATGGCCATCATAGGTTTGGCTCGTGCTTCGGCCCGGCGGAAAGACAAGAGCCTGGCTCTCCCGTCTGCGAGCCGCAGCGGCTTCATGACGCACGATCTGCACCAAATATATTGGGCACGAATGCTTTTCATGATCGCATTGGCCCGTCCATAACTGAGAACACCGTCGAACACCGATGGCCGTCAGCACCTTGAGCATTCGGCCCGAGACCAAGGGACCTGCCATGACACAAAATGCCGAATCTCTCATCGCGCCAGTAGACCCTGCTGCTCACAGGAAGCCGGCAAGTATGCTGCGCGTCGCATCGGCCAGTTTTGTCGGGAGCCTGATCGAGTTCTACGACTTCATCATCTACGGTGTTGCCGCTGCGCTCGTTTTCGGAAAGGTGTTCTTTCCGGCCTTGGGAACCGCTGCTGCGACGGTCGCCGCCTTCGCGACGCTCGGCGTTGCCTTCATCGCCCGGCCCGTCGGCAGCGTCATCTTCGGGCATTTCGGTGACAAGCTCGGTCGCAAGCGGACACTCGTCATCACGCTCCTGATGATGGGCTTCGCCACAGTCGCAGTCGGGCTGCTGCCCACAGCCGATCAGATAGGCGTCGCCGCACCGATCATTCTCGTTGCGCTCCGGATCATCCAAGGGCTGGCCGCCGGCGGCGAGTGGGCGGGCGCCGCGCTGTTTGTTACCGAGAACTCGCCGAAAGCCAAACGCGGCTTCTGGGCGACGGCCGGCCCACTCGGCGGCGGCTTCGGCGCCGTCCTGGCTCCGCTGACCTTTCTCCTCGCCGGCCTGGTCCTCACCGATGAGCAGTTCATGAGCTTCGGTTGGCGGATCCCCTTCGTGTCCAGCATTGTTCTGATTGCCGTCGGTCTCTACATCCGGCTCGCGATGGAGGAAACTCCTGTCTTTGCAGCGGAAAAGACCAGCGGGCTGTCGAGAGTTCCGCTGTTGGAGGCCGTCACGTGCCAGCCCAAAGAAATCATCTTGGCGAGCGGCGCGGTGATTCTGTCGCCCACCTTCGGATACCTCGGTGCCGCATACCTCGTCCACTACGGTGCTGAGGAACTGCACCTCGGCCGCAGCCCCGTACTTCTGCTGAGCGGTCTCGGCGCCTTGGCACTGTGTTTCGGTGTCGTATTCGGCGGAGCCTACAGCGACAGGGTCGGGCGCCGCCGCGTGCTCATCGGAGCCGGAGCCTGCGGCGTGGTATGGGCTTTGGTGCTGTTCCCGATCCTCGATATCGGCGCAACCTGGACCTTCGCAGTCGGAATAGGCATCACCATGCTCATCGCCGGCGTCGCGCTCGGACCGGTGAGCGCAATGATGTCCGAACTGTTTCAAACGCGCTATCGATACACCGCAGCCGGACTCAGCTACAACATCACTCAGATCATCGCCGGCGGGATCATGCCACTCCTGGCGGCGTGGATCGTCGCATCCTTCGGTGGATTCGCATTCGGTCTGGCGCTCGCAGCTTTGGCATTGACCAGTGTGCTCAGCGCAGTCACCCTCAAGGAGACCAAGGATCTGGAGATGAATCGCGCCTAAGGCGCGCTTCAGACTTCGTGCCTGAGCGGCGCAGCGGGTGGACATAGCAGCGCCGCCCTCCTGAGAGGCGGGCGGCGCGGTTGGTTCGGTCGATGGTCGGCGGCTAGTGCTGGGCCCACACGCCATAGGGGACCAACGGGTTGGTGCCAAAGGGCAGGTACGGGTTCGCACTACCGTTCACGGTGTCCTGCGGGTAGACCGGGACGGGTCCGGGTAGCGCCACGGATCCGCGCTGCACCACGGTGCCGCAGTAGTTGTCGGCCAATGCAGGGCCGGCCAGGCCGATGGCGAGGGTCCCCAGCGCGCTGGAGACCACCGCTGCAATCATGACCTTCCTCATTTCGATACCTCCTGCTATCTCTAAGGCGAGTCGTCGCAGGCCGTGAGGCCTTGCGGCACGTGGAGCCCTGATAATGCCGGCCTGGGTTGGGCCGCCGAGGTTCCTCGATAATTAACAGTAACATAGGCTGGCTATATAAAGTGACCGAACCGGATGTGAGATGTGCTGCTAAATACCCAGATTGGAGTGCTGTGTCTCACTTACTACATCTTGATGTGATGTAATGCGGCCAGCTCGGCCAGCATCGGGTCGCGCGTTTTGAGTGCCTCGAAGATCGCGGCGTGGGCGGCCGCAACGGTCTCTCGGCGGGCGTGGGGATAGTCGGCGTCGAGCATCGTTTCCGTCGAGCAGGCTGATCAGGGAGTCGACGATGTTGCGCTGGAGCTCGTCGAGCTGCGGTCGTCATTCGGCTCGCGGCACGCGCTTTATGCAATGAGAGGTGCGTTCGCACATGATAATTCGAATTATCGTGGTAACCGCGATGTGCGCGGTGCTGTCACAGTCGCGCCGCCCGCCTCGGCGGATCCGGTACCACCACCACCGCGGCCGGCGTCTGCTGACGCCCCACCGCCCCCGCCGGACGGCGCAGTAGCGTCGGAGGCGCCATCGTCGGTAGACAGCCGGACGGCTGGCGTTTGACGATAGCCGCTCGGCTGGGGGGACGGGGTTCTCTGGTGGCGTCGCCCGCGGCCGAGCCGCCAGCCAGAGACGTTAGACCGTTGCGTCGGTCGGTGCTTGCGCCAGCACGCCAGGGGCGGAGCGGTGGGTCGAGTTCGTGGCGGTTCCCCGAGGGCCCCCATGCGGCAAGCGCTATACACAGGACGGCCAAGCCGCAGGCCCACGTCAAGGCCGGACTCATGGATTGAGTGTTCAGCGCGCAGGCCGACGTAACGGACACCGACCGCCTCGTGTGATGCGATCGGCGGCGCACTCTTGTCAGGACTTGCTCCAGCCGTATAGGCTTGAGACGAAGTGTCTCGCATCCGCGTATGGTTTGCAGCGGGCGCATTGGTCAATCGGACGCCAGGCTGGCGTACCAACGAAGAAAGCAGGCGGCAGTGACCCCAGTTCGACGGTCGCGTCGCGATCATCACCGGCGTCAACGGAGTGGAGAGAGCATGACGGTCCTCTGCCGAAGATCAAACGCATGGCCACGCCACTGTTATATGTGGTGGGCATCCCGAACCGTTCGACGTGCAGGTCCGACTCGTCACTGCGCCCGTGCGCGCGCGTTTATATGGTCGCAACCAGGCCTATAAATACTTTGCTGTGAGCGACGGCTCTCGCCGATAAACTAACACATAAACGACGTCTAAATCGTGAATCGCTGAATTACGTAAACGCCCCCGGTAGTTAAACGCAGCCCAACTTCGGCGCTATAGTGGCTAACAAACATTGCACGGTGCCCCAACCGCCCGAGGGTGTCAGCTGAGTCGGGCGTCAGCTCTGGTCGTGTTCACGCACTTCTCTGCGGCGAAAACGCTCCAACTGGAAAACGCTCCAACTGCGGTGATATCGGCTCACGAGCCGGCGGGCCAGCCGACCGAGAACCAAGCGGTAGGCGTCCAGCCATCAGGCTCACGCGGAGATGTTCGCCGATAACAGAGCCCGATTCTGTCTGGTTAGCAAACTGATTGGTCAACATCCGGGACACCTTCGTGATGTCGAAATTCGCCCTTGCAATCTATTGTGATCAATCTGGAATGTGGTGTACGGTACATCAAATTCACTATTGTGTTACGCATCACAAGTTTGCGGTGACGACGCGATTGTGGATAGTTACCGAGGGAACCCCACGGCATCGGCACCACACGGAGGCATCAATTGTCCACGTTGCTCACATCGCCCACCCGCCCCGCGGGGAGGGCGAAGTCACGCGGTCTGCTTGTCCAGGCCCTCCCCGTCCAGCAACTAGTCCCTGCTAACGATTAGGCACCGTCATGCTTCGTTATGTCGTCACCGTCGCGACCTGTGTAGTGATCGGCTGCTCGGCTGCACCGGCCGCGGCCGACTCGGGCCCTGCGCCCGCGGCAAATGGCTCGACAGATCCTGTTGTCGACGCCGGCCCTCCGCCACCACCGGTGGATGTCGGCCAGGTCGAATCCACACCCCCGGTCACCACCAAGTCTCCGGATGGCTGGACGTTGACAGTGTCCGCCCACGACGAGACTGAAATGCCGGTGCCGTCGCTGACGAACGAAGCCGCCACGCGTGAATACATCGTGGGCGGTGTGTTCAACGGCTCTGTTCACGCCCCTGCCGGGGCGGGCGCCCCGCGGGGAACCTTCGAGGTGGGCTATCAGATCGCCTGCGGAGGAGACCTCAGCACGACCCCCGGCATCGCGCTGTCCGGGAGCATTGGCCTTCTTCCTGCAGCGGGTCTGACTGTGAATCTCAAACCGGGTGTGGTCAACATCATTCCGGTGACCAAAAAGCAGTTCAACGGCGGCGATCCGTGGGTGATGATCAGCGGGTTCTCGCTGAAAATCGATGGCTGCATTGGCAAGTCGTTTCTCCGCTCCTACGCGACCCTGACCAGGTCGACCGACACCTCAGACGTGATCCAGTCGTACTACGGCACAACCAGAATCGGCTAGGAGCACCCCGAAGAAATGGGTGAGACGTTGTGGGGCGCGGTCACGACCCAAGAGGTCACTGCGGCGGGGACGTCCATCACGTGGACATCGACGCAGGCAGTCCTCCAACATCCGCGGAGCGCCCTCGGCGGAGGCATGAAGCCTCCCCGTTTCGGGACCCGCAGCCTGTAGCAGACAGAGGATGAAATGAAGCGGAACTTCAGCGAATCAGCGACTGTCGACGCACACCGCGCTGACGGCATTGCTGCGCGCCCGCCTGGTCCCGCATCGCGGCGAGATGCAGGCGTGTTCACCAAAGGCTTTCCTGTGCTACATGGGACTGCCGCCACATTTTTCGTTTGTATGTCGATTGGGTTCGCCGGCGTCGCACCGGCCGTGGCCGACCCGCGCGCCGTGCCCGTCGCAAATGGCCCGACAGATCCTGTCGCCGACGCCGGCCCTCCTCCACCACCACCGGTGGATGACGGCCACGTCGCATCCGCGCCGCCGGTCACCACAAAGTTTCCCGATGGCTGGACGCTGACAGTGTCAGCCCACGATGAGACTGAAATGCCGGTGCCGTCGCTCACCGACGAAGCCGGCACGAGTGAATACATCGTGGGCGGCGTCTTCAACGGATCTGTTCACGCCCCTACCGGGGCGGGCGCCCCACGGGCAACATTCGAGGTGGGCTATCAGACCGCCTGCCAAGTCGACACCCAACCACCGGCGCATCTGACTTTTGGCATCGGCCCTGACATGGCAAGCGATCTGTCCCTTTTCGGAGCATCAGTAGTCACCACGGTTCCGGTGGACAAGGCGGACTTCAACGGCACCGATCCATGGGTGATGGTCAGCGGGTTCTCAATCAAGATCGATGGCGGCGTCAATGGCCATACGCACTTGGAGGACGCTTGCGTCGGCCAGTCGTTTATCCGCTCCTACGCGACACTGACCGCCTCCACCGACACCTCGAATGTCACCGTGTCGTACTACGGCACGATCAAAGCCAGCTAAGGCGGTCGATCACATGACGCGTTAAAACAGCGGTCCGCGAGAGCGCGCAACGAGCTGTCAGTTCCGTACTCCGAGTCGGATGTCTGTCAGTTCCCTACTCCGAGTCGGATGTAGGGGTTAGCTCCGGGGCTGACAGTCGGCAGCTGATCGGCCGGGCCACCACTGAACTGCACGCCTCCACTGGTGAACGATGAGCTGGTAGGGGTGCCCTGAGGGCCTCCGGCGACGCAAGCGCTATTCATCGGAATGTCGTTTCCGGTGCAAACCGGGGCGTAGTACTGGTAGTCCGCGACGGCGGGGCTGGCCAGTTCCAAGGACACGGCAGCCGCCGCGCCGGCGGCCATTACGGCGAAAGCGGACTTGAACATTTCTGTGCCTCCTCGTGCTGTGAGTTGGAGGCGCGGGCCGTACTGTCCGCGGGTCTAACTCCGATCGGCTGAGGGGTTTCTTAGCCCCTCTAGCTTGTTCAACGGCGAGGTTAGACGGTTCTGTTCCGATTGGCGGGAAGTTTTGCAGTGATACGCGTGACGTTAAACGGTTGGTGCGAAAACCGCGATGCAATCGTCGGGTAGTCGACCGCTTCGTGTGATGCGAATCGGCGTCCGCACTCTTGTCAGGACTTGCTTCAGAAGACTAGGCTTGAGACGAAGTGTCTCGCATCCGCGTATGGTTTGCACCGGACGCACTTGTCAATCGGACGCCAGGTTGGCGTACCAACGAAGAAAGCAGACAGCAGATGACCCGACGCTTTGTTGGCCACGTGGCGGTGGTGACCGGCGCAGCCGCTAACCCTCTCACTCGGGGGAGGTGATCCAATCATGTACCCAGGAAGACATGCCGTCCAGGCTCCCGATCGTCCGGCACTGATCATGGCTGAGAGCGGGGACGTCACAACGTATGGACAGTTCGAGGCTGTGGCCAATCAGATGGCGCACCTGTTCCGCAACAGCGGTCTGCGACACCGCGATCACATTGCGCTCTTAATCGAGAATGATCCGGCCCTGCTGACGGCGAGCGCGGGTGCAGAACGGACCGGCCTCGTCTACACGCCGATCAGCCATCACCTTTCGAGTGAACAGATCGCCTACGTCGTCAACGACTGCCGGGCCGAGCTGGTCGTGGTTTCGGCGAAGACGCTTCCACTTGCGCTGAACCTGCCGCAGATGTGCCCCAAGGTGAACCGTTGGGTAGTGGCAAACAGTGACGCAGCGGAGCTTCCGCACCCGTTTGAGGCGTTGGACTCTGCCCTGGAAGGCGAGCCGTCCACGCCAGTCTCCGATGAGCGTCTCGGTGTGGCCATGCTGTATTCCTCTGGCACGAGCGGTCGGCCAAAAGGCATTTACCGACCGTTCCCCGACGTCGCGCCCGGGATTGAGACTGGGCGAATGGCGTTCGCCCAGAAGCTGTTTCGCATGCGGCCGGGCATGGTCTACCTGTCGGCCGCGCCGCTGTATCACTCCGCTCCGCAGTCGGCTGTGTCCAGCTGCATTCGGATGGGCGCTACGGCTGTGATCATGCAACGGTTCGACGCGGCCGAGTTCCTAAGAGCAATCGAAAGATACGGAGTCACCCACACTCAGGTGGTTCCAACCATGTTCTCGCGTCTGCTCGCACTCCCCGACCAGCAGCGGCTGGATGCCGATTTGAGCTCGCTGGAGTGGGTCATTCACGCCGCAGCGCCGTGTCCCGTTCCTCTCAAAGAACAGATGATCGACTGGCTGGGTCCGATTATTGCCGAGTACTACTCCTCGACCGAGGCGAACGGTGCGACGACCTGCGACTCGTTGGAATGGATCGCGCACAAAGGCACGGTTGGCCGCGCGATCCTGGGCGAGGTCTGCATCCTCGACGACAAGCGAGCACCCTGCCCCCCCGGCGCGATCGGAGAGATCTGGTTTCGGGGGGCGACAAAGTTCGAGTACTTCGGCGACCCCGACAAGACCGCTGCGTCCAGGGATCCCAGCGGCGAGATGAGCACGGTCGGCGATGTTGGCTACCTCGACAGCGACGGATACCTCTTCCTCACCGACCGGATGTCGATGATGATCATCTCGGGCGGTGTGAATGTCTACCCCCAAGAAACCGAGAACGTGCTGATGATGCACCCGAGCGTCGAGGACGTCGCGGTGATCGGGGTGCCGCATCCGGACCTCGGTGAGGAGGTGCGCGGCGTCGTGCAGGTACGAAACGGCGTCATTGAGTCAGCTGACCTCGCCGCCGAGCTCGTCGACTACTGCCGAAGCCGCCTGTCTCACATCGCCTGTCCCAGGTCAATCGACTTCGACCGCGAACTGCCGCGGTCGCCGACTGGAAAGCTACTCAAACGGCAAGTGCGTCAACGGTATTGGCCGCTAGACAGGAGTGCTCAGGATGGTTGACCAGCCCCACCCATTGTCGAGGCCGACCCAGAACACGCGAGCCCATGGCTGCTGAACCACGGATTAAACCGTTGCCGCGGGCGCAGTGGGATCCACGCACGTCCGCGATCCTCGAGCAGATGCCCTTACGAAACGGTGATCAACCGCTGGGCATCTTCACAACATTGGCCCATCATCCGCGGTTGATGCGTGCGTTCATGGTGTTGGGGGACTTCTTGCTGACCAAGGGCGCGCTACCCTCGCGTAGTCGCGAAATCTTGATCCTACGAACGGCCTGGAACTGCGGTTCGTCGTTCGAGTGGGGGCACCATGTAGGTTTCGCCCGTACTGCTGGTCTCAGCGATACCGAGATCGCCGCGATCGCTACGGCTCACCCATCGCCCGATTGGCCGGCCCACGAGCAGCCGCTCTGTGCGGCCGCGGACGAGTTGCACTCGAGCAGTCAGCTGTCCGACCAGACCTGGGCAGCGTTGCGGGCGGTGCTCAGCGACGAACAACTGGTTGAGTTACCGATGCTTGTCGGCAACTACGTGATGGTGTCGTATCTGCTAAACGCCCTTCGGGTGGCCAACGACTCCGGGGTCGAAATGCCCGACCGGCCCGGTCAATGCTAGCGATGACCCGGCAAGCCCAGAACAAGATCGACGATGTGCTCGATGAACTCGTCCGAGATCGGTTCATCGGAAACGAGACGTCGATACAGCAGCGCACCTTGAAACAGCGCGATCATGGCGTCGATGTCACTGTCTCGTGGGATTCGGCCATCAAACGCGGCGTTGGCCAGCACCATGCGCTGCACGCTGACCGCGTATCGGGTCATTTTGACCTTGATCGCTCGGAGATCGGGCTCCCATTCGGCTCGATCGATCAGCGCAGCCAGGATGGTTGCCAGACTTTTCTCCGTCAGCTCGAGCCGCATGCTCTTGAGCTCAGTGATCAGATCGGCGCGTACGTCTCCGGTGATCGGTACCTCGTGGCGAACCGAGAGGTTCACCGACAGCACCGCGTCAGCCACCAGCGAGGTGCGGTCCGGCCAGTACCGGTAAACCGTTGCCCGTCCCACCCCGGACTGCTTGGCGACCCGTGCCTGAGTGACCGCGTCCCACCCTTCCGTGGTCAAGATCAAGATCGCAGCCTCAAGGGCCGCAGTTCGCAGCTTGTCGTTACGCGGTCCGCCGTTCGGTGAGTCGTCGGCGTCGTCGTGCGCGAGAATTGGTTGCACGCTATCCGGACTCGACGGAGGATCGGGAGCTGTCGTCACGGCACGTACCTCCTGTCCCAACGCTCGCCCCACTTGATATCCGAGCGTAGCGTACACCTGGATGATCCGTCTCGACAGGTCACCGCGGATCGCCCCTACGACCACACCTTCCCCGCAGTCTGAGGGATACTCGCTTGTTGATATGGAGCTTGATGAGATAGAGTGTCTCTAGCATTCGGCCTGCGGGCGGTAGTCGCACCGCTCGAACAAGAGAGGTGCATGCACGCGATGAAGGCAGGCATCTGCTCCTTTCGGTTGGGTGGTCGAGATGGCGTGTCGGCCGCGGTTGCGGGGCTCGCCGCCGCGCTGGCGCTGCTTGACATCGACACGGTGACGATTGCCGGCGAGGGCAAGGCCGACCGGATTGTGCCGGGGCTGTCAGCGTCGTGGCGCGCGGCCCCCGATCGGGCGCGCCTGGAAGCAGAATTCGCAGACCTGGACCTTGTCGTGGTCGAAAACTTGTTCTCGCTTCCACTGCACCTGCCCGCATCGCTGGCCGTAGGCGACGTCCTGGCCGGTCGGCCGGCGCTGGTTCGCCATCACGACTTTCCGTGGCAACGTCAGCAGTTCCAACACGTACGGGAGCTACCGCTCACCGATCCTGCCTGGCTGCCGATCACCATCTGCGAGCACTCGCGCCGAGAAGCGGCGACGCGGGGGATCGCAGCTGAAACTGCCTACGTCAGCTTGGTCGCTCCGGCGCCTCCGTCAGTTGATCCCCGTAGGGTGCGTGGGCAATTGGGCGTGCGGCCGGACGACATTCTGTGCCTTCATCCGGTGCGGGCGATCCCGCGAAAAAACATCAGCACAGCGCTGGAGATCGTGGCCGAAGTGGGGGGCAGCTACTGGCTCACCGGCCCGGCTGAGGAAGGTTACGGCGCTGAGGCTCAGCGACTACTCACCCGGCCCGATATCCGCACGATGTGGCGTGACTACGACGATTTCGGCATCGACAGTGCGTACGCGGCGGCCGACGTGGTCCTGTTCCCGTCAAGCCTGGAAGGTTGCGGACTGCCACCGATCGAGGCGGCGATGCGCGATCGACTCGCCGTGGTCGGTAGCCATCCGGTCGCCGACGAATGGCGCGAGCTGGGGTTCCAGTGGCCGCGCCCGGACCAACGGCGCTGGCTGGATCAGCTCCTGAGCGACTACGCGCAGCGGGCCGAGGTCATAGAGCAGAACCGCACGGTGGCAATGCAGCGGTTCACCGTCGCAGCCGCGGCCGCGCAACTCGCATCTCTGCTGGATTCCCGTGGTTGGCTGCCCGTTCCACCGACGGCTCATGCAGCACTCGACAGTCGACTGGAGGTTGCATGAACGAGCAGCGGCCCGACTCCGATGCTCATGGTGAGAATCGAGAGTTGCGCGCCACACTTCGCCGATTCCTAAGCCAGTATGCGAGCGAGGCGAAGTTGCGGCAGGACATTGACAGCCCACTCGGCTTCGACGAGCAGGTCTGGCAGCGCTTCGCAGGAGAACTCGGCCTGGCCGGCCTAACTGTTCCCGAAGCTCTCGGTGGCGCTGGCGCAACCTTCGCTGAACATTGCCTCGTACTCGAGGAACTCGGGAGCACGTTGACCGGCCTGCCATACCTGTCTTCCGCGATCGCTCAATTCGCACTCCTCGAGAGCGGGCCGTCGCCGTCGGCGGCGAGTTGGCTGCCGCGGCTCGCAACCGGCGAAGCGCGCGGGACACTCGCGGTCGCCGAGGACGACGGTCTCTGGACTGCGGACGGGGTACACCTGCGAGCTACGCAGGACGGGGGACAGTGGGTGCTCGCCGGCACCAAGTCCTTCGTGCTGGACGCCGTTGGTGCCGACTTGGTAGTCGTGACCGCGCGCACAGCGGCGGGACTTTCGTTGTTCGCTGTCGACGCCCGGGACTCAGGACTGCACCAGGAGCGGCTGCCGACGATGGATCCGACGCGACGACTGTCGAGGCTGAACTTTGCGGGGGTGTCGTCGCAGCTGATCGGGGACGACGGCGACGGGGCTCGCGCGCTGGCACGAGTGTCGAATCTGGCAGCGATCAGCCTGGCCGCAGAACAGGTAGGTGGCGCGAGTCGTTGCCTCCAGATGGCAGTGGACTATGCGCGCTCGCGGGCCCAATTCGGGCGACTCATCGGCAGCTTCCAGGCCGTACAACACATGTGCACGGACATGCTCATCGACTTGGAGTGCGCCCGGTCAGCGGTCTTGTGTGGAGTGGGGGCTGCGAGCGCGAGCCCTGAACAACTTCAGACGAACGCCTCCCTGGCCAAGTCCTACGCGGCGGACGCATTTGTGCGCATTGCGGAGCGCAACATCCAGGTCCACGGCGCCATCGGTTTCACCTGGGAACACCAAGCGCATCTGTACTACAAACGGGCGAAGTCCGGCCAGTTGATGTTCGGCGACTCCACGCTCCACCGACGGCTTCTGGCTGAGACAGTTGGTCTATCCCGGTAGGCGGCGCTAACGCTGGCTGCAACGCCATCGTGCGGAGTGAAAAGCTGAATCTCGGTGGCGGGCACGGACTCCATCCGAGCTCACGAGGACGTCAAAAGCCCGCAATTTCCACGGACTTTTGTCCATCATCTGGTGGGGAAACGGACAATCTTCTTCGCGTTCGCGCACCTGCTCCGGTAACCCTTGTAGGTGGAGTTCCTGTGAGATAATGTGTCTCACATGGATGAGCGCTGTGATCGCGACCAAAGTTGTCGTCGATGCCTACCTCGGTGCTTACGACGGAGTGTCCGTTGCGATGAGTCCAAGGTCGCCGTCATGAACAGCTTGCTTGTCGCCGAACGCGTATGCGCCGATTACGGACCCGAGTCGGTGTTCGGCGCCGTCGACCTCGCGGTGCGACCGGGGAGTAGTCCGGTCACCGTGGAGTCCGCTGTGGACCGTTCTGGAAGGCTGGCGACTTGCTGAACACGATCGCTCGAACCGGAACTGTGCTCGGCCTGTTTACGGCTGAGACGCCCGAGTGGGGCGGCACTGAGGTCGCGACGGCCCTCGGCCTGCCCAAGTCGACCACATTCGACCTATTGGCCAGTCTCGCCGAGATTGGTTTGCTCCAGCAAACCTCGGACGACCGTTATCGCCTCGGGTGGCAGCTCCTTGTGATCAGACGTCGGCTGATGAACTCCATCTGCTTCGATGATCAAACTCAACGCACCATCGCCGCGCTCGCCCAGCACCTGAGCGCGGCCATCACCATCGGGGCCTGCGACGGCCGGGGGGTCGTCTGCATTGCGCACGCGTCGGCCTCCCGGACTGGACCAGTCCTAGCCGAGGGTGCTCGCCTGCCAGGTCACGCGTCGGCTCTCGGGAAGTTTCTTCTGGCTCAACGCCCCTGGCCGAAGCTGCGAGAACGAATCGAGCAGTATGGCTTGCCTGCGTTGACGGTGGACTCGGTATCCGACATCGAAGTCTTGCGGAAGCAGCTCACCTGCGCCCGGGAGAACGATCTCGCCGTGGAGCATGGTGAAACTGTCAGAGGTCAGTCGTGTCTTGCAGTGGGCATCTACGAGCGCGAGCGCCGAGTGATTGCTGCGCTGTCGATCTGCACGCCGTCCGAGGCAATGCATTCCCGCCACGAAGAGTTTGCCAGGATCGCCCGTAGGGCTGCGCGCACCCTGCTAAAGCAAGGCATTTCATCGCACGTACCCCGGTCAAGTACCGCAGCTGACGGCGATTCCGGACGTGCGACGAGAGGTGCTTGAGCATGGAACCAGGCCGCGCTGTTGAGCGCGATTCTTACCCGGGACGGACATTGTGCCTGAATTTGATCTAATCATTCGTGGAGGCCTGATCGTCGACGGCTCCGGTAGGGAACCGTTCGAGGGCGATGTGGGGATCACCGGTTCGACGATCACCGGACTGGGCCGACTGACCGGGAGCGCGAAACGCAGCATTGAAGCGGGCGGCCGGATCGTAACGCCGGGGTTCGTCGACATCCACACCCACTACGACGGGCAGGCGACCTGGGAGAGTTCGCTAGAGCCGTCGTCCGGTCACGGCGTCACCACGGTCGTGATGGGCAACTGTGGGGTGGGCTTCGCGCCTTGCCGGAAGGAGGACCGGGACAGGCTGGTCCGGGTGATGGAGGGCGTGGAGGATGTGCCCGAAATCGTTATGACCGAGGGGATTCCGTGGGAGTGGGAGACCTACGGCGAGTTCCTCGACTTCGTGGGTGGACGCAGGTTTGACATCGACTGCGCATCGTACCTGCCCCACGCGGCCGTGCGCGTCTATGTCATGGGCGACCGGGCGACGGCGGGAGAGGAGGGCACCGGCGACGACCTGGAGCGGATGGCGGCCCTGGTCGGGGAGGCGGTCGGGGCCGGGGCGATCGGGGTGTCTACCTCGCGTAACTTGTTCCACCGCGACTCCACCGGCGAGCTCGCCCCGCACGTGAAAGCCGGGCGAGCCGAACTGCACGCCCTGGCCAAAGGCCTGCGTGCTGCCGGCCACGGAGTGTTCCAGATGGTGCCGAGTATCGACGGCCAGGTGGGCGACGGTGACGGCCCGAGCGAGGTGCTGCGGAGCGGTGTCGCGCTGGTGCGTGAGCTGGCCGAGATCTCCGGGCGTCCGGTGCATTTCACGCTGACGGACAACAAGAACGCCCCGGAGGAGCACGTCGAGATCCTCGAGCTGGTGGAGCAGATCACGGACGACGACCTGCCCGTACACGCCCAGGTCCTCCCACGCCCGTTCGGGGTGCTGGCCGGGTTGGACCTGTCCGTACACCCGTTCCGCTGTCACCCCAGCTACCAACCGCTGAGTGACCTTCCGCTCGCAGAGAAGGTGCGTGCGCTCCGGTCGCCCGAGATGCGCGCCCGGCTCCTCTCCGAGGAGCCAGACGAACGCTTCGGACACCAAGTGCAGTTGATGCTCGCGTTCCGGGCACTCGATTCCTACCGGCTCGGTGACCCACCGCGCTATGACCTCGACTCCTCGACCAGCCTCGCGCATGAGGCCGCCAGGAGGGGACTGTCGACCTGGGAGCTTGCGCTGGACTGGCTGCTCGAGCAGGACGGCAAGCAGGTCCTGCTGGTGCCGATGGGCGGTCACAGCAAGCCGAATCTCGCTGCGGTCTCCGAGATGCTCGCCCACCGGGATACCCTGATTGGCTTGGGCGACGGTGGCGCGCACTACGGCCTGCTGTGCGACTCCAGTTTCCCCACAACAACTCTGGCCTACTGGGCGCGGGACCGTGAGGGTTCCGACCGGCTCCAGGTCCAGGACGCGGTGCGCTATCTCTCCCGGCGCAACGCCGAGGCGATCGGGCTCACCGACCGCGGTTTGCTGGCCCCGGGGATGAAGGCGGATCTGAATGTGATCAACTTCGATGAGCTGAGGCTGCTCCCGCCGAGCGTGCGGTTCGACCTTCCCGGTGGCGGTCGTCGGGTCGTCCAATTCGCTCACGGCTTCGATGCCACAGTCGTGAGCGGGGAAGTGATCCGCGAGCACGATCGATCTACCGGGGCCAGGCCCGGGCGGCTAGTACGCCGAGGAGTCGATGTCCGGCGACGCCACGCTCCACCGACGATTTCTGCCTGAGACAGTTCGTCTCTACCTGTCGGTGGCTGACGTGACCACAACGTCATCGCGATGGGCGAATATGTAGGCCTCGGTGGCGGACACAAGCGCCATCCGGCCCAAGCAGACCTCAGAAGATTGTAATTTCCAAGGATTTTGGCCATTTTCCCGTGGGAAACAGACCGATTTCCTTCGCTGTCGCGAACCTGATGGGGCCCGCTCTTGTAGGTGCAGAAACTGTGAGATACAGTGTCTCATGTGGACACGCGCTGTCACAGTGACCTAGTTGTCGTCGATGCCTACCTCAGGGTGCCTTCGTGACCGCTTCAACTGCTGACGGTGGACAGATTCGGGCACAGCGCACCGGCTCAGTCGTGACGATCACGATGTGCAACCAGCGTCGTCGTAATGCACTGTCACACGCGATGTTCCAGCAGTTTCGGCGAATCCTCGAGGAGACGGCGCTCTCGAACGAGACGGTGGTGGTGCTCACCGGTGACGGCGATCATTTCTGCACCGGACTCGACCTCTCGCGGGGTGCCGTGTCGGATTTGACGCCGCAGCTCGGCATGGAGCTCGTCGCCGGCATCACCATGAGCCTGCACGAACTACCTCAACTCGTCATCGCCCGCGTGGATGGTGACGCGTTCGGCGGAGGACTGGGGCTGGTTCTCGGCGCCGATCTCGTGGTCGCGTCCGAGCGGGCCCGGTTCGGTGCGACGTTCGTGAACCGCGGGCTGG
>Ga0163162_10002133_pt1 | contig 18561 bp, 14 predicted proteins | sample S55metaG_FD_115310 | JGI IMG/M metagenome (GOLD analysis project Ga0163162, IMG submission 115310) | Switchgrass rhizosphere microbial communities from Kellogg Biological Station, Michigan, USA - S5-5 metaG | ecosystem: Host-associated > Plants > Roots > Rhizosphere > Soil | place: USA...
AAGATCCATCATGTTGCGGACATACGATTGGCCAGACCGAACGAGATCCTGGGACAACAACGACGGATGTGCAGATGTGTAATACGCCATCTCGAGAAACAAGCCCCTACGTTCAATTGGGTATTCGACGATCAAAGGAACGAGATCTTTTCCGTCCGCGGTGAAGATCGTTAGCGCTGTGTTCACTCCGTTGGCGCGCAACACTCGAAGTGTGACTAGAGTACCCAGCGATGTGGTTGTGGCGAGCTCGGCACCCTTTGTCAGGAACGTTTGCTTCGACAGGGTTACGAGGTGCGTCCGGCCTGTTTGTCGCTCGAGCGCCGCTATCGTTACAAAGTCGAGAGACGGAGTAGTCATCGCCGTAGTCATTGGCCTTGACTTCAGAAGTCGCTGCGCTTCAGTGATCCGCGTCTGAATGACAGACGGTGTCATAAGGATTGGTAGAGAGGCTGTCTTTTTGTCCGCCTCGCTACTTACAGAGATTGGGCCTGGCAGGATCCCGGTCGGTGCATTACTCGCAGTCTCAGGCAGCTTAGTCTTTTGCGCAGGGGTCTGAGCGACGGTGCGCGGACGTGTCTCCGTGTTGCTCTGAGCGTAGGTGTGGACGGTAGATAGAGTTAGGGCAATGACGGACAGGGCAATAGGGGAACTTCTTTTCATAATGTTCTTGGAGATTTAACTCAAAAGATTCTTACCGGGGGGCGGTAAGTTGTGAATTAGATTCACCCATTGCACTTACGGTTGTCAACCTGTTTCTTTAATGAGGTTCGTGACCTTGATTGAGAATCTCTGCGTCATCTCAGCGTTCTCTGCGTCTCAACGGTGCGAGTAGGTGAGAATTCTTTCACCGCCGAGACCCAGAGATGACGGAGCGCGGTTGCTGCTGCAACAGTTCTTTGCCTGCGAAGCGCGCGAGAGGTTGGGAGCATTTTAACTCTGCTCTCGCCCGCTCCGCGGGCTGGATTCCTAGATAATCCTAACCTAGGGTTCCGCTCGCAAAGCCTCGCTTCACCCTGGGCTAAATGCTTTGGCCGCTTCGCGGGCTCCGAACCCTAATCCACTGCAAAACCAATATTCACAACTGCAGTGATGTCTTTATCGATTGAAGTTGTATCGTTCATTCCTGAGTCTGACACTTCATTTGAACCGGCCGGAGTGATTTGCAACACACCCATTCGTGCTGTCCGGACGCTGCCAATCTTGCCTCCAGTGCTGTTGGCTATTTGTTCAGCGCGAGTCTTTGCATCTTTTGCGGCCTCCGCAAGCATTTCAATCTTCACATTCCCGAGCTGAGTGTAATAAAACTCAGGAGCCATTGATTCGATTAGTATGCCCTGATTGATAAGTTCCGTAGCCTCACGCGCTATCTTTGCGATCTTCTCGACTTCGTTCGAACTCACTTCGAGTTGCTGGCGTAACGAGTAACCCGTGATCTCGGAGGTCTCCATTCCTTCCGTACTCCGACTGTGCAGAGTTTGGACGGAAATCGAAGAGATCGTGATCTGATTTTCCTGGATGCCTTTGCTAAGCAGGTAGGATTTGACCTTTGGCACGGAGTCGGAAAGCGACCGATATGCATCGCCAAGGACCGGCGCCTGGTACGACACAGCCGATTTCCAGACCACATGATCGGACTTGATTCCCCTCTTAGCGGAACCGGTTACAGTGATCGTCTGATCTCCTCGCTTGCCTTTTACAAAAAACCAACCGCCGATCGTAGTGGCGATGATTACGGCGATTCCCAGTGCCAATCCCGCCATGAATGTTTCAGACCATTTGTTGTTCATATTGATGAAGAGGCTCCTTTCATTCGCAAAACGGGGCTGACGATACACCGTTGGAACAGTTCCCTCAACAGTGATTCCCGCAGAGCTGAGGTGGGCCAACCACAGGGATCCAAACGCGCATCGTCAAGCCGATCGCTTGTTTTGTGTCGACACCACATCTCTGTATACTTCTTTTGCGTTTCTCGTTAACTGCCAACCTGCGTTGCGTCACCGACAATTTGGAAGGGAGCCACGTTATGCGTTTCAAAGCAATGACTCGTCTTTTTGCTATCGTCTGTCTGTTTGTGACAGGTGTACTCATCATCGGCTCCGCCAACTTGCATGCTCGCGCGCAGAATTCAACAGGTACTTCCCAGCAAATGATGAAAACCAATACCTATCCCGTAGCCAGAAAGAGCGATCAGATTGATGACTATCACGGCGTCAAAGTCGCGGACCCATATCGCTGGCTGGAAGATCTCGACTCGGAAGAAACACGCACTTGGGTGGAGGCCGAAAACAAACTCAGTTTCGCCTTCCTCGAAGCCATACCAGCGCGAGCTTCAATCAAGGAACGCCTGACAAAACTCTGGAACTATGAAAAGTATGGTGTCCCTAACAAAGAGGGTAGTCGATATTTTTACACGCGTAACAGTGGTTTGCAGAATCAGAGTGTTCTCTACAGCGTCACTTCGCTGGATGGTCAACCGCAACTGCTCCTCGATCCCAACACACTCTCGACCGATGGAACTGTGGCGCTGTCAGGGATGCAGATCAGCAATGGCGGGAAACTGCTTGCCTATAGTTTGTCGGCGTCAGGTTCAGATTGGCAGGAGTGGAAAGTTCGCGATGTCGAAACGGGGCAGGATCTTTCCGACGATCTTAAGTGGGTGAAATTCTCAGGGGTTTCGTGGACTCGAGATAACAGCGGATTCTTTTACAGTCGGTATGACGAACCGAAAGGCGATTCATTAAAAGGAACAAACTATTTCCAAAAGGTTTACTTTCACAAGCTCGGCACCGCGCAAAGCTCAGACATACTTGTATATGAACGACCAGACCAGAAGGATTGGTTGTTTGGCGCAACGGTAACTGAAGACGGTGATTACCTCATTATCACGGTATTCCAGGGAACGGATTCAAAAACGCGTGTCTATTACAAAGATCTGAAGAAGAGCGATTCACAAGTTGTGAAGTTGCTCGATGACTTTGACGCTGCCTATACGTTTGTCGGAAATGAAGGCAGTAGATTTTGGTTTCAGACTGATCTAAATGCACCCCGCGGCAAGATCATTGAAATCGACGTTAATAAACCCGGAAGTGAAAACTGGAAAGACGCGGTAACTGAAACGAAAGAGTCGCTGCAGACGTCGACACTGGTGAATCATCGTTTCATTCTCAACTATTTGAAAGACGCATACACACAAGTCAGGATTCACGAGACTAGTGGAAAGCTCGTCAACGAAGTGCAGTTTCCCGGTATCGGATCAGCAGATGGATTTGGCGGAAGGTCAAATGATAAGGAAACGTTCTATTCCTTCACCGGGTTTACAGCACCGACGACGATCTATCGTTACGACATGACCACGGGCAAGAGCACGATCTTTAGACAACCAAAGGTCGATTTCAATCCCGCAGATTTCGAAACCAAACAAGTCTTTTACACAAGCAAGGACGGTACGAAGGTACCGATGTTCATTACTTACAAGAAGGGCATCCGGCTTGACGGCAGCAATCCCACCTATCTTTATGGCTACGGTGGCTTCAACGTGTCGCTGTCACCGGTGTTTTCAGTTGGTAACCTGGTTTGGATGGAATTAGGTGGCGTTTATGCGCAACCCAATCTTCGAGGTGGAGGCGAATACGGCGAAGATTGGCACCAGGCTGGGATGAAACTGAAGAAGCAAAACGTTTTTGACGACTTCATCTCTGCAGCCGAGTGGTTGATCCAAAACAAATACACATCCACGCCAAAGCTTTCAATTGGCGGTGGCAGTAACGGAGGTTTGTTGATTGGTGCTGCTCTGACTCAACGTCCTGATCTTTTCGGCGCAGCGCTGCCGGCTGTCGGCGTGATGGACATGCTGCGGTTCCAAAAGTTCACGATTGGTTGGGCCTGGGTTTCAGACTATGGCTCGTCTGAAAATGCAGATGATTTTAAAGCGTTATATGCGTACTCACCACTACACAATATCAAGCCACGCACAGCATATCCTGCAACTCTGGTTACCACGGCCGATCACGACGATCGTGTATGGCCCGGTCACAGTTTTAAGTTTGCAGCGACGTTGCAGGCGGCGCAGTCGGGTAACGCACCTGTCTTGATTCGAATTGAAACTAAGGCAGGGCATGGTGCGGGAAAACCGACGTCGAAGATTATCGAAGAGATAGCGGACCGTTGGGCGTTTTTGGTGAAGACGCTTGGAATGAAGGTCTGAAGTATTGCTGATTGCTGATTTGTGATTGCTGATTGATTGCTGATTGATTGCTGATCAGACGGCCGTTAGTAGAAATAATCAGAAATCAGAAATCAGAAATCAGCAATCAGCAATCTGCTCAGTCCGACCACGGTGCGGGTTTTCGAACCCAACGAAACTGGCGCAGCTTCGCTAGCAGTTCTCTAGTTAGCGCTCCTTCGTCACTCGCAGCTATGTTTGACTGTACGTGAGAAAGTTTGCGCATCCCTGGAATAATTGTCGTTACGTCCGGGTTACTCAGAATAAATCGCAAGGCGAGCTCCGGCATGGTAATTTTAGTGGACCGTTCACGATTCCACTCATCCAACGTTCTATTGATTGCTTCAGCACGCTCCACACTCGGAATCAAGTTCTCGGGAGCGAAGTAATGATTCCGCCAATCACCTTCAGGCCACTTGCTGTCTTTAGTTAAAGCGCCAGTCAAGGTGCCTTCATCAAATGGTACTCGAGCAATCACTGCTACTTTCATTTCTCGACAAGCAGGAAACAAATCGTCTTCCGGGTTCTGATCGAAGATGTTGTAAATGACCTGCACAGAATCGATCTGTCCACTTCGAACTGCACGTATTCCATTCCAGGGTTCCCAACGGTTGATGCTGAGGCCGATTGCATTGAGAAGTTTTTGACTTCGCAAATCATCAAGTTTGTAGAACCAGCGATCGTCGCGCATCCAATCATCACTCCATGTGTGAAGCTGCACTAGATCGAATTGCTGAAGACCAGCGTTCTCGAGACTACGATGAACGAACTCTTCCACGTGATCGGGCGGATACGAATCCATCAGCGTTGAATCTGGCGCCGCCGGCCATTGCAAATTCTTCGGAGGGACTTTTGTTGCTGTGTAGAGGCGCTTCGAAGGATTTGATTTAACGATTTGGCCCAGCAGATTTTCACTTCGGCCTTCACCGTACGCATAGGCAGTATCAAAGAAATTGCAATTCAGATCTACAGCTGCTTGAAGGGAACCGAGTGATTCGTTGTCATCGGAGTTAGACCAACTCCCCATTCCCCACATACCATAGCCAACATCGCTGACCTTCCAATCCGTTCGACCAAATTGCCTGAAGTTCATCCTGATGCTCCCAAATCCGTCAGTTGTTTGTGCAAGGCGGGATGAATACTAACGCAGTGAGACGGGCATGTGAAAATGAGGGCCTCATCAATTGTTAGATTGGATGATAAGGGGCAAGAAAGTTAGCAGATTCAAAAAACACGAACGCCTCGAAATCCGTGGACTTCGAGGCGCAGTGTTTCAAACTTACAACTTCTTTACTGATTGCTTCCTGAGGTCGATGCGCCATTGTTGCTAATCACAACGTCACTTGTCGATCCTTCAAAAGTCACACCTACCAGCTGCGCAACATCGCCCGCAGTGGTTGAACGTAACTGGAAGTCACCAGCTTTCTTTTCACGCGGCTCGACTTTGGCCATGGCCTCGGCTACAGCCTTGCCATTCTTCAAAATGGACACTTGACCCGTTTGGTCATCAAACTTCAGATCGTACGTCCCTTTCTTTACCACCGTGCCCCCAACTTTCGTGTCGTTTTCAAAGGTCACTTTGTGTTTCTGTACTTTTGCAAACGCAGCCACACTCGTGAGCGCGCCCACTACTAATACCAACACAATCCTGTTCACCATTGACTTCATCATTGCTCTCCTTGTTCCTGTTTAGCTTACTCCGTAAAGCCCCGCTTGGTTCTTCGTTCAGCAAGCCAAGATTTCTTTCAAAACTCGATGGCTATTTCAACCTACTTGATTGCGATTCACGTACCATCAAACGCTCGCCTAATTGATTGCTTCTCTGCGAATAAACACCACTCGCAGTCTTGTTATGACAAAAAATCAATGCCAACGAATGGTCTTCACAATATCAATATTTACTTCCGATTTATCGTACGTCGTTACTGCCTCCATTCGCATCACCCTTATGATTCACGTTCGCAAAATATAAAGTTCCAAATTCCGCGTCGCCATGAATCTCATCAGGCAAATCACAAAGCACTTCGCATGGTACGCACTCGAACGCAGGAAGGTTCCATGGGCAAAGATGCTTCATCGATGCTAAGCCCGTTTGATGCGGAATACGAGAGGTCTTTACTATCGCTATACAAATCTTTACAGTTCCTTACAGTTTCTTGATAACCACTTTGGTAGACTCGAAAGACTCTCTGTTGCTTCGCTGGCCTGAGGTGTTGCTGAACCCGAATACGACCTTCGGTTAGCTGCGGCGTTTAATTAACAATCACAAACTGCTGAAGGAGATCTTGAATGAGAAAGATACTTGGCGCTTTGAGCCTCTCGAGTGCCCTCATGTTTACTCTGGCTGTGCATGCCGCCGCTCCCGCCAACTTCGCCGGTACCTGGACTCTTGATAAAAGTAAGAGCCAGGGATTGAGCCAGCGTATGCAAGGCGCGGAAAGTGTGACATGGACGATCACGCAAACCGACAAAACGATCACTGTTGAAGAGAAAGTCACCGGTGGTGGTCAAATGGCTGGAGGCCCTCCGGCTGGCGCGCCTGCTGGCGGTCCGGGTGGTGGCGGAGGCGGTGGCCGCGGTGGCATGGGTGGTCCGCGCACCTTCAACCTGGATGGCAGTGAGACGACTGGGGATACGGGTCGAGGCAAATTTGCCAGAAAGGCAACGTTGTCAAGCAATGGTCTGGAACTGGTCTCAAAGACGACGTTCCAGGGACAGGACGGTAATGAGGTCACCGCCACCACAACTGAGAAGCTTGCGCTCTCAGGTGATGGAAAAGTTTTGACCGTTACTAGGCACAGTGAAAGCCCTCGTGGTCCGCAGGACAGCACTTACGTTTTCACGAAGTAGCTTCGTCATTATTACCTTTAACGACCGAGAGCACGTGGTATTAGAAAAGCCACGTGCTCTACGCTTTTCCTGATTTGCAAAATCACTCCATCCAGTCACGGGTCATGTCGCACCAGAGTGCCAGCCCTCGCCACTCATTGAAGCGCGAATAGTAGCGTGCAATTTTCTTGTCAGTTGTCTTCTTGCCGTTGTTCCGTACTTTGAAGAACTTTGCGCGCGTCCATGAGTCGAGTGCGAGGCCATCGTATCGACCAACCAGCTTCAGAAGATTCTCCGCAGCATACGGCCCGACACCTTTCACCGTTTTCATCTCCTTCATTAGGTCAGTAGTTGACATCGGATTGTGCAACCAGCTTTCAACATTTAATTCTTCCGAAGCTACGCGGTCGGCCAACTCTTTGAGATAGGGAGCCCGATAGCCCGCTCTCATTTCGTTGTTGAAAAATTTGAGTGGCATCAGAGCCATCGCTTGAGGCGATGGAAATGTGCGCCTGCCATCTTTCTCCTCACGACCCAGATTCTCGACTAGTCCCGTAACCATCTTGTCGGTGAGCGACCACGAACAGTTTGTTGTACAGATCATCTTAACGAGATCCTCAAAGACGGTCGGCGAGCGTAACATTCGACCGGCACCCTGCTCTGGGATCCAAGTGAATCCTGGCTCAGTATTCATGAGGTCGTAAAAGTCTTCGAGACTATCGTCAAGGCGAAGAATGTGGCGCACGTCGCGGACGACTTGAGCAGTGTCAGTTTGTCCCAATTTTCGGGATAGCTTTAACAGAACCGCCCGCTTGCGACCTGATATGTTCACTGTCACTGGTGGTTTCGTTCCGAGGTCAATTACACGTGTCAATTCCCACGCTGGACGATTGATTCCAAAAGGAAGCAATTCACACCAACCGTGGCTAATAATTGTTCGTTGAAAGTTAAAAGTGGGTGGGGTGGAGATGATAATTTGGTTCGCCATTTTTGATCGTTTTTTGTCCTTTTCGGGGACGCCATTCTAGCGAGAATGAGCTTGTATTGTTCAAGGTCGGTCAAGCTGAATCTTGACAGGTGTGTGACCCGGACTTAGACTGATGTCACTTGAAAAAACAGTGTGTGGAAGGCTGACTCCTTTCCCCCAACTACACTAGGGACGAGAGGAGAGCGGAGTCAAACACTAGACTTCCTACAGTACTCCGGTGACGTACGCACCGCTTCCGAAAAACAAGTAAAGTCGGAGCTTTCCGACGAAGGTTAGTCGCCCCACAGGGAAGTTAGCAGGGCATCCCGTGGGGCGAAACCGTTTCTGGAGGGCGGCTTTGCGGATATCCCAGGTATTCCAATTCCTTCCCGAAAAATCGTAGACCGACAATTTGAAGCTTGTCGGACATTTAGCCTACTTCACGTAGATGGGATTTGAGATTATCCAGGGTTGATCACCCACCGGTTTTCCTAACTGCGGGAGGTAAACCTCAACGCGGTAAACTCCTTTATCGACAATAGGAATTTCTTTCGTTGTAATTCCGGTCTCGTCCAGAACAATCTCACCGTTTCTAAAAAGGAGCAGCCTACTGGATACTGGAATACTAACTTTCAGGCGAAGCTCCTTTTGAAACGCTATTTCGTCCCCCTGCATTGCCGGTGAATTACTGGTCTCAAATCTAAACCCCGACGAGTCGCCAAAGACGTCAAACCCGATGAAACAGTGCCCGGCTTTGATCGCCTGCAACAGGGTGGTCATTTCCAGGGGCTTTTCCGAGGGGATTAGGACGTGAACCCGTACGAGGTGAAAGCTCGTTTGGTAAGGATCGAGTTTGAAGCCGAGCAGGCGATTCCCACTACTGTCGCCAAGATTCAGTCCAATATTCGCATGCGAATCATTTCCAGCAGTAGCGACCAACTTGCCTTGTTTTAAGCGTTCGTCCCATTTTCTGAGTTCTTCATTCGGCCTTTGGTAGTAGTTGCCGAAGAGTAGATCGGGATAGGTGTGATGTGACCAAAGCGCATCAAAGAATGCGACCAGTAGATTGATCCTCCTGGCATTTGTGAAGACGTTATAGACTTCGATCCCGTCCCACGAGTTGCTGTTACCCTTAAACTCGTTTGGATAGGCAACAACTGAGAGTGCACCCCGGCTTCGCGCGTTTGCTGCAATCTGGTCAGCGGTCAGTTTGTCAGCGCCGTCCAAAGAAGCATCACCGGGAATGACCAACAAACGATCTCCATTCGCGCTCTTAACCTCGTTTCCATTAACAAAGAGAACGCCGCTATGAATGCCTTTCAACGTCATTGCAGAGGTGTCGATCAGACTCTCTACGTGTTCCGTCATCACAACGAACTGAAGATCATTGGCTTTTGCCGCCGAAATTATTTCTTGAAAGGTGCCCTCGCTGTGTCCTCCGAGAAACGAATGAACATGGATGACGCCTCGATATTCGACATAGCCGGATTGAGTCTCGGGGGCTCGACGTTCTGAACTGACTGCGTGAATCGCGGAACTGAGTCGACCGAGTTTGTAGCGTCTATAAGCAAAGGGGATCTGCGAAACGAGAGCAAAGGCGAGGGCCAAGACGAGAAGCTTTTTTGCGCGGGTCATCCTGAAGATAGATGGGGGTTTACGTTAGGAAGTCTACAGAGGCGACATGCTCACTGATGCTGCGGCCAAAATCGGCCACCTTCACATGCTCAGGGTGAACTGTGTAGGCATCGAGTCCCCCTCGGTCATCAAAGATCGCCACGAGCCCCGTGTCGTATGAGCGGGGCAGTTGCAGGACGTCGTAACCAACCGACAGGCTTCTTACTTCTCGGATGATGCCGGCCAAATTGCGTAGAAGCGTGACGTGTTGGTCCATGGTTTCTTGACTGACGTCAGCGCGATACTTCCAGACCACTATGTGCGTAAGCATGTGAACAAGCTCCGGACGATTAGAAACTGAACCTTACTCTTAACGAGATTATACGATTGCCACCCGAACCCCCACCTGGTCCGAAGCTGAACATATTTGAACCGCTGGCAGATTTCAAGAAGTAAGGTGAGGCCATGTTCCCAGTCGGAGTTCCTTTGTTCGTCCTGTTGAAGAGATTATTAACATAAACAGAGAATCCAACCGTGTAGGGTCGCTGAAGCGGAGGCTTTGGTTGTGGCTTTGCGGAAGCGCCATCACTTGCTTTAGGTGGCGCGGTGGGAGTCATAGGTTCCATTGCCTTTCCGAATTTGAAAATCTTTTCCATGCTGAGATTGGTGGAAAAGAACGCAGGTCCGCGTCCAAAGTTTCGCGGAATGATTTGTTCTCCCGGCGTTGGATTGGGATCAAAAGCCCCTAGCGGAGTGACAACTACACCGGGCTTGTTGAGATCGGTTGCGAAAGCCGGCCGTTCTGAGAAGGCTGTGTCTCCGTTTGTGTCCCGACCAGTGGTGATGTTGAAAGGCTGTCCAGAACTTCCAATCATGAACAGATTGAGATTGATTCCTTGTGGTGCCTCATAGTACCCACCTCCGTAGAAGAAACTTAGTGCGCTGAAACTCGAGCGTGCCCACTCATTGCTGAAATCAAACGCGTCAAACGGAGAACCACTCGTGCCACTATCAAGACTTCTTTGTTTGCCCAGACTATAGCCAGTCCAGAAATTCACTTTCTTTAGATTGCCATTCAGGTTGATGTTGAGACTGTTCCCAACCGTGCGACCTGTTGATTGGTACTGCATAACATTACCCTCGTCATCCCCAAAGGGTCGAACCCCACTATTTGGAAGACCGGGAATAAAAGTGCCACCTAGCGGAGCATTGATATTCACTGAGCGTTGCGTATCCACTGTATGTGCGTGAGCATACGTCGCCGAAAGCTTTACAGTCTTAGTAAGCTGACGTTCGACAACAAACATCGCACGAAACGAACGCGAAGGTCCCAGCTGGTCAGAAGTCACGCGGCGGGTTTGAGGTTGCGCAAATGCTTCAAGCGCATCGACTGGCGGAATCAAAGGGAAAAGATTGAGCACAGTCGGATCCGTCACCAGGAATTGTTGCTGCGTGATTCCATTGAACCGGAGGGACTGCAGTGTGACGTCTTCAGAAACACGGTTGTAGAAAAAGCCTACACCGCCACGAAAAACCGTTCTCGGCGAGCCACCGCCCGAACCAGCTGGCGCTGAGGGAGTACCAGGCGCAGTTGCTTGTGCTGACGCAGGTTTTGCTTCCTTTGCCGGCAAGGCGGCAGGTTTCTTTCGCGCAAAGACTGGCGACCATGCAAAGCCTAATCGAGGGCCAAAGTTCGTATTACTGTTAACGTTATTTTGGTTTTCGTAGCGAAGACCCGGCGACAGTGTGAAGTGAGGAGTTACTTTCCATTCGTCCTGAAAATAGAAAGCAACGTCGGTTTGCCCGACATCGGCGTTTGGATCACCGCCGGCAATCGAAAACTGTGTAGCTCCTCCGCCTAGAGCTCTGATGGCTGACGGGTCCAGTCCCTGGCGTTGAAAGGCAAGGGTTCGGCGGTAGCGTTCCAAACTACTAAGCTGTACGAATTGAAGCTGACCACTTGGCCCAGGAATTATTTGATCATTCGCGTCGAGTAAAGGACCAGGACCCCCACTAAAAGTGTACGTTCCTCCGAAGTTTCCTGGTGAGACGCTGTCGACTCCAACCCAACGCAATCGTCCGCCGATTTTTACGAAGTGTTTACCTTTCGACCACGAAGTAAAGTTTTGCAACTCCAGTCGTCGTTGCAGATTCGAAGTAGCCCCTGTTTGTGATCCGCCGCCGAAGAAGGAATCCTGAACTGTCAGCCCCGGCAGTGAAGAGACGCTGACTTGATCGTAACTGTTGCGGGAAAGCTGAAAGCGAGTTTCGTTTACAGTCTTTTCGTTCAACAACGCAGTCTCGGTTATTTGCAGTGTGTACTCGCTGCGAGTACCGCTATACGCTCGGCTCGGGAGGGAAAAACCTCCGACGCCCTGGAGGTCCTGTGTTGAAAGCCAGTAAGAAAATCGTCCGACAAGCGTGTGCTTCTTATTGACTTTGAAATCCAGTCGTATGTTCCCGTAAGTAGTACTCTGTGGTGTAACAAACGACTGATTGACTGCGATTGGGATAAGCGTTACCGGATCGAGAATAGTGGCATTAACGATTGAATTACTGTCGCTAACATAGCGACTAAAATAAGTCGAAAATGATGCGCGCTTCTTCGAGATTGGTCCACTGAGATTGAACCCAAGATTTCGCTGCTGATAGGGCGCTCGCCTGTTCGAAAAGGGATTGCGAGAATTGAGACTCTCATCGTTGAACTCGAAGTTCGCACCGCCGTGCCACTTGTCAGAACCTGGCTGGGTGAAGATCTCGATACCATTGAAACCAGGAAACTCATTTTCAGCTGAGTATGGATTGTTGTTTATGCGAACTTCGCGAATGGCTTCTTTCGGAGGCATCTGACCATTTGAGAAGCCATCAACTTTGATTTGCGCACCGCCTTCCTGATCCGGTGGACCAGCAAGCGCCTGAAGGGCTGCGGTCAACGCTGCCGGATCATTTGGTAGCGCCTCGAGATCGCGACCGCGCAGCACGATTGCGTTGGCATTGTTATCCGAATATGTGCTGACGCTTCGACCATCGACAGTTACTTGTTGTTCTTCAAGTTCAACCGAGAGTTGCACATCGGCTGTTGTCGTTTGCCGCGCTTCAACAGCGATGCCTTTCTGCTCGTATGCGACAAAGCCCGGAGCGACGACCCTCAGCTCATACAAGCCCGGCCGAAGGATCTTAAATTCATAAAAGCCACCAGAGTTGGTCGTGATACTGGTAGTTGCCCCGCGATCGTCTTTAAGAATGACACGAGCGTTCGTTACGAGACTGCCGAGTTGATCGGTGACTGTTCCTTTGATTGAGCCCGTGGTTTGCTGTCCAACGGCATATGAGAGGAATGTTAAGACCAATACTCCGCAAGTCAGGATTGGAGTGAGCATCGCAGTGAGTACCCTTGAATCAGAGAAGTGAGCAAACCTGATTAGAACAGATCGCTGTCGACTCTATACCCCGTTGCTCTTAAGTCGCTCGGCATTATCTCTGTTAATTAGTGAATCGGAAAAGCAAAAAGGTTTCGGTCGCAACTCTTGCGTTGCCTGTGAGACTTACACGACCGGAGTTGATTGGAGTTGCAAAAAGCAATTCAACTTTCGCCACGGACCATCTTTAGATCTTTGATCAGCTCACTTATGGCATCTCCGGCCCAGAGAACCTTCTTTGCCTTCCAAACAATGCGCGGCGGTTTTTGACCTTCAGGAGAACCTTTGACGATCACAAACAGTTCTCCGTAGGGATAGATTGTATTGAGAATTCGTCGATACTCAATGAGGTTAAAATAGATTACGTAGTCAGCGTCGCTGAGGTCATGTGCGGCTGTCAAACTCTTGTACTTCCGGATGTAGGAATTGAGCCTTTTGGCGAGCACCCCGTACACCCACTGATTCCGACCCCTCGGCTCAGGGTCCGCTTTCAGGACTTGATCGATGATTGCGTGTTCGTTATCGCTGGCGTCCAGAACGCCCGATCGGAATACGAGTAATAAGGCGCGTCGTTTGTCGCGAACTTCGAGCAATGAATCGGTTTCAGGTGATATCGCTCGTACTTGAGGAAACACACACAAGGATTGGCAGAGCACGAGCGAACTAATTACGGTGATTTTGAGAAGCCGTTGACAGTGCATTTATCCCGGCGACAGTATTTAGTCTTTGCACCCAGTTTGAATCAATTGAACTTGAATGAGGGCATCCCCTGCTTGGTTGCATAAACGCTAAGGGCGGTTGTTTGCGGCAATCGCAAAACTTATTCTCAAAAGTGAGCCGATCCTCGTTACTAGCTTCTGTAAACGATCAAACCAATGACTACCGCCGCTGCATGAATCGCAAGCAACACCAACGCAGATCGGAATCGCATAGCACGGCTTCGGGCCATAGCGAACACAAGCGAGTAAGCAGGGAACTGAAACGCCATCAGGGCACCGCCGAGAGACTCCAGTCGGCCTCGGCCCCACAAGATCGAGGCGTACGGGAAAGCTACTGCGATTGGTTGGGAACAATTGCAGGCAGAGGTTGCAAATCCGGCAAGAAGAAACGCGAAAGCGGTAAGGAGGGTTCCTACAAGAATTGCAAGAAGTGGCAACACCAAGCGCATTATTTTTGTCTTGTTTTCGTCGGTCATTGTTTCTGCCGATCGCATTACTAATCAGTCGTAAGTTTCGTGTTCCTGCTAACGCCCAACAGACCGGCGATTACTCCGCCTAACTCAACGACCGCAAGCATCACGGCTGAGACTCGAAACGTTTGCATCCATGGATGTGGATGTAGGAAGGCCACGTTATCAGGACCGGGCGCGACGAAGTGGTAGTAAAGGCCAAATAGGAACGAGCCCGTCATCGAGAGAACTAAAAGAGCAAAGCCTGACCTCGGTGATCGCCAAAGTAGAATTCCAGATACAACTGGCCCAATTACAATCACCAGGGCAATGTAGATGTTCTGCCAAAGGTTCATGTCGATGTGCATCATCGTGTGTGCGATTGAGTGTGGAATAACAACTAAGACGTGGAGAATGACGACGGCCACACCGAACCGGTAATACCTCTCGAGCTTGCGAATCATTTGAGACTCCTGGGCGCCGGACTGGCGCCAAACCCTGCTAATTCGAAGTCGGTCAAATTAAGCGATCCTGTCTGCGCGTCCCCTGCAGTAGACTAAACATACTCACCGCCCCGCAAGAGGAGAACCTACCATGAAAGTCGTTATCCCAGGCTTGTTGTTATTGGTGAGCTCTGTCTTCGGTCAAACACGAATCGATAACGTAACTGCGACGCAAGTTCCATTTGTCAATGTCGAGCGCATCGGCGAGGCAAACGCGCGGTCGTTTTTTGTCTTCTCCACAAGCTCACGAAGTTACACGATTCGACACGACGGACACGGAGAAGGCTCTTCCTTAACAACCCGGCGGAAGAACTACGATTTGAGAATGAATGGAGCGTTACGTATCGAGCGACTCTATTTTGCCGAGTACGACGGGGATTTGGTACTCGAGTACGAAGTGACAGATGGTCGGGGCGATTGGGCGTACGTGTTGCGGATGGATCAGACGATGATGAGGTTTAAGTGGGTCACACCGATAAGTGCGGAAGCCCTTGGTCCGGGTTTGATAGACGGACGCGACCTTTATATAAGTTCGGTGAATGTCCTCGCGAAAATCGACATGCAAACCGGAGCAATCGGCTGGCAACAATCTGATTTCGAACACGTTTCCATGTTTGGATTGCCTACAATCAAAGTTGACTCGGTTCTATTTCAGGATGACTTCGACTCTCGCCGAAGGATCGAGATAGACAAACAGACTGGTCAGTTCCGAAAGCCTTGACTGGGAACTGTTGGCTATCTACTTCAACTTCGGGTACTGACCAGTGAAACATTAAAAAACGATGTGATCACTGCCAATCCCTCCCTCATTTCCCAAAACTAAAAGGTTCGAAGGCACCTGTTACTTTTGACAGCTTCGCGTTGCTGCAAAAGGCCTAGAGTACAGGTGTCTAGCTCGCAAAACCGCGTCCAGCGCAGGTTGTTTGCCTGAATGCGCAGTAAAGCAAATCAGGACTAAATAAGTCATCGGCACGGTTCGCAGCTACTGAATCCTAAAAAGAAAGTGAGCAGGTGCACCATGTCAAATAAGGAAAATGGGAGATTTGATGATCAACCTAGCCCCATAAAGGAAGCCGGTGACGTCGCTCGGGAAGATCCGTTAGCTGATATGACCGGTTTGCTATCACAGGAGATCCCACCAGGCGTGGATCGCCGTAATTTCTTAATACGAAGTGCTGTGGGCGGAGCAGCCGCCGTGATGATGGGTACTACAGTCTCGGCCCAAGAGCGAATAGCGATGGCCATCAAGACGTTGCCGGTGCTACCGCAGGCTGCAGCGACGCCGCCGCTCTCTGCCGACTTAGATGTCGTCAAAAAAGGCAAAGGGCCCGTGTTGACGACCGCGGACGAGTTCTACAAAGTGGGGCCCGGTCCCTCAAGCTCGCACACGATTGGCCCGATGCGTATCACGTACGATTTTTACCAACGGGCAGCGAAGCTGCCGGCCGACAAACTCGCCAAGGCCACTAAACTCCAGGTCAACTTGTTCGGAAGTCTCAGCGCGACCGGCAAGGGACACGGCACTGAACGGGCCTCGTTAGCGGGATTGGTAGGAAAAGAGCCAGCCACGGTAGACCCGAAATTTCTGGACAGCCTCCGAGACAAGCCTGACCAGACGTTCGAGGTAAAGCTCGGTGACAAGTCGATCACTGTTAGCCTCAAGGACATCATTTACGACGCTACAAAGGGCGATTTCAAGCACCCAAACACGATGACGTGTAAGCTCCTCGCGGGCGACGAGGTGTTGCTTGAGCAGGAGTACTACTCAGTGGGCGGCGGCTTCATCGAGTGGAAAGGGTACACGCCCCCAAAGAAGAACGCGCCGAAGTACCCGTACGCGACGATGAAAGAGCTTAGGGCCCACGCCGACAATAACAAGATCACAGTCGCCAAGGTAATTCTTGCCAACGAGATGTCGGTCGCGGGCAGGTCGGAGGAGGAGGTTTATGCCTTCATCGACAAGATCATCAACGCCATGGTCGCTACGGTCAAATCAGGGCTCTCGATGCCGGAGGATGATGTACTGCCTGGCCCAATCAAATTGCACAGCAAGGCAGCGACCGTTTACAAGCGCTCTATGGATGACAAGTATGAAGCAGAGAAGGGGATCGCCGCTCTTTCGGCATTCGCGATTGCAGCATCCGAAGAAAACGGGCGCGGACACCTCGTTATCACGGCGCCCACCGGTGGTTCTGCTGGCGTTATGCCGGCGCTGGTGTATGGGCTCAGTGAGGTCCGTAAGATGGATCGGCAGAAGATCCGTGACGGCATGCTTGCCGCGTTAGCCATTGGCTACCTCTGCAAGCATCACGCAACTTTGTCGGCGGCCGAGGGCGGCTGTCAGGCTGAGATAGGCGTCGCATCGTCGATGGCTGCCGCCTTGGTTGCTACTGCGTACGACGCAGAATCGCGGGTGGTCGAGAATGCTGCCGAATCGGCTCTGGAACATCACCTTGGCATGACCTGCGACCCGGTGGCCGGTTACGTGCAGGTTCCGTGCATCGAGCGCTGTGCATTCGGCGCAGTCAAGGCTTGGACCGCTTTCACGATCGCCAGCAATGAGATCGCGTCGAGACACCGTATCGATTTCGACGCAACCGTCATGGCCCTGGCCCAAACCGCGAAAGACATGAACAGCAAGTACAAGGAAACAAGCGAGGCCGGCCTCGCCCAATCCGTAGTGCTCTGCTGATCGAACACGGCTCCCCGATGGATCGCGTTTTTAAGATCGTTTCACGAGGAGCCTCCATTCCTTACCGGTGATAGCTCGCCAAGTCATGGGACGCTTCCGTGGCTTGGCGAGTTGTCGCAAACCATAACCACGATCATTTACAGATGGCCTTGGGTGGAGGTTTACCATGTCGATACCGCGCGCATATATCACGCTCTCATTCGCATTTGTGTTGACGTCAGTAACGTTGTTCACGACTTCTGTCTCCGGACAGTCTCAGGCACCCCGGCCAAACACTGATAAAGGAATCGCCGTAGCCCAGGAACCCCGGTTAGGTAACCTGGAAAATAAAATTGCTGCTTCGGAACCCAAACCCGGAACGACCGACAACAAAGTTACGGCTGATGATCCCAAGCCAAAAGACGTGAAAGACGAAATCGAGGAGGTCAAAGCGGAGAACGCAGCGGTTCGAGAGCTACTTCGCAAGATGGAAGAGCAGCAGAAGACACTGCTGGAACAGGTTGACCGTTTGCAGCGCCGGCTTGACGGAGGCACGGCGACAGACACGTCGGCTTCCGGTCAGTTAGTTCTAACGCCAACCACGGGAGATGCGTCGGTGCCTGCAGCGAATGCCGCGTTGAATACTCCAACGGCGGCAACAAATCCAGCAGGCCCTTCCATACAGCCCGTTGCTGCACAAACGGCCCCGCCGGAGCGTTACCAACAGGGAATGATAATCTGGAAAACTCCCGACGACGCCAAGGTGCCTTTTCTGCTGAACTTCAACATCAACACCCAACTTCGATATCTCAATACCCTCAATAGCAAAGAAAGTTTCACTGACCATCTGGGTGTTGTCCGCGATGTTCATACACGCAACGATATAACGGTAAATCGTGCGATGTTCATCTTAGGTGGCTACATTTTCGACAAGAGGGTTCGATACAGCTTCACCGTTTGGACGTCTGCCGGAGCCGCCTCGATCGTCGTTGCCGGTAATATTGGCTGGCAATTCAATAAGCACATCACGCTCATGGCGGGCTACACCGGTGTTCCAGGAAGCCGATCGCTTGTAAACACGTTCCCCTATTACACGGCATCCGATAGGAGCATGGCGGACAACTTCTTCCGGCCCGGCTTTACCCAGGGCTTATGGGCGACCGGAGAA
>Ga0163162_10002134_pt1 | contig 18556 bp, 31 predicted proteins | sample S55metaG_FD_115310 | JGI IMG/M metagenome (GOLD analysis project Ga0163162, IMG submission 115310) | Switchgrass rhizosphere microbial communities from Kellogg Biological Station, Michigan, USA - S5-5 metaG | ecosystem: Host-associated > Plants > Roots > Rhizosphere > Soil | place: USA...
CGCGCATAAGTCGAGAGCAGCATCTGCACACTATGGCCGAGCTGCTGGGAAATGAAGGCGGGGTTCATGCCAGACATAATGCATATTGTCGCATAGGTGTGACGACAGTTGTATGGCGGCCGACGACGGATATTCAGAGCTTTCAGCGTCGGAACCCATTGCTTATGCAGGTCCGACGTCTGCTTCACGTACTCCGAGTTCTTTGATGGCGGGAAAATGAAGGGCGTTTCCAGCACTTTCCCTTTGCCATTTTTCCGACGCTGCGCGTACTCCCTGGCAAATTTCAGGGCATGCAGGGCGCGGTCATTCAACAAAACGAAGCGGTCACTGCCCGTTTTCGTGCGCTCAACCACTTCCCCCAAGGCGATCCCGCGACATACGTGGGCCGTCCTCTTCTCTTCGTCTACCGCATCCCAGCGCATCGCCAGGGCTTCAGATAGACGCATCCCTGTAAAAAACACAAACTCAAAAAATGCCGCATAAATCGTACTGGGCCAGTGATCGTGCTCGTACATCTTCGCGATGATCTGGTCTGCTTCTTCCAGCGTGAAGGGGTCGATCTCCTTTTTGCTGCGCTTGGGCAGTTCGAGAATTGCCGCTGGGTTCTTCGGGATCAGCTCTTCGGATACGGCTGAGTTCAGGATGGTGGACAGCTTCGAGATGGCGTTGCGCTTAACGCCCGGCGACTTCCACTCATTGGCGGCCATAACCCGGCGGAGCAGCGTGGTGGTGATCAGGTCGATCCGCACCAGGGCAAGGCCGGGCATCCAGTACCTGTTCAGCGCTCCCTTGTAGTTCCCCTTCGTACCGGCCACCACCTCACGGCTATCCAGCCAGAGCTGCGCGTACTCGCCGAAGTTGATCTTGCCGCCGGCGAGGTTGCTGGAACTGGGGAAAAGCTCGGCGTACTTGTCGTCGTCGAGCAGCCCCAGCTTGATCAGCCCCTTTACCTGATCAACAACCTGTGAGGCAGACTTGATTCCTTTCTGTGTCGGGGGATAGGGGAGCGTTTCACTCCGCCGGCTGCCGTTCCACATAAAGCGGATGCGGATCGATCCGTGGTGGAGGTCCATTCCTGCGGGCAGACCCATTGGCTTTCGAGCCATTCGTAGTATCTCCTGATGCTGTACATGACCCGGCTGCCTTGCTTGTTCCACACGCCGAGTGGGATTTGGTTTCGGGCTCGCTTGGAGCGTAAGGCGGCGAGGGTGGTGCCGAGGATTTCGGCCATTTTCGCCTCGGGGACCTTGTCGCCCGTGATGCCGTCGTTGAGCTGTTCGGCTGCTGACATTGTTCTCTCCGCGCCGCGCTGGGCGGCAGAAGGTGGGTTAGGGTTAAGCTCTCTCAACGAGATCCAGTCCGATCTGACTTACGCGATCGACGCAGGCAGGGTTTAGCCAGATGCATTCGGTACGGTTGGCGGTGCCGCGACCGGCGCTGATGCGGGCAGATGTGCTGTAGCTGGCCCATCCTGGAAGCAACTCCGCGTACAAGTCGCTGGGATAACCTGAAAGCACAACCATTCCTTCTAGCTCGAGCAAAACCCCGAGCAGTTCGCGGTGTGCGGCATCATCCATCTCGTGTTTGTAGTACCGGCCGCTCGACGCGCCTTTGTACCTGGTGTCATGCACGTAGGGAGGGTCGACGTAATGCAATGTCTGCGGCCCGTCATGCGCCTTGATTACCTCGATCGCTGGACGGTTTTCGATCAGTACGCCGCTCAGTCTCTGGCCAACCTCGGAAAGTTGCTCGGGGTAGGAGGCCCAAAGTGACTGGGCGGTACCATATTGGCGCTTGGTGTCTATGCGGAAGCCTGTCACACCCTTGGTGGCGCCGGCGGAGCCAAACCCCATTTGAGCCCTGATGATGGTTCGCCTTGCTCGCTCGATCGGTTCCGCGCTCGGCAGCCAGGACAGTTCGAACTCTTCGCGGGAGTAGGGCGTGAACACCAGGCGCTCAACCAGTCCCGATCGGGAGTCCTGATCCTGCAAGACCCGGAACAGATTCACGATGTCGCCGTCGAGGTCGTTGTAAACCTCGGCATAAGTCCGAGGCTTTTGCATGAGCACGCCAGCGGCGCCGCCGAATGACTCGACGTAACATGTGTGCGGCGGAAAGTGTTGCAACACCCATGGCGCAAGCCGGAACTTGGCGCCGTGGTACCGGATGACCGGGGCGGTGATGGTCATATTAAATTCCAGGTGCGCGCCCGCCGCTCACCGGCAGGCATGTAGGGGGATTGGGGTTAGGGGTAGTTCTTGCTGATGCGCTGGGCGATGGCTTCGAGCTTTTCGGCCATGCTCCACATGTCGTTGTTGTCGCGGCGGGATACCACTGCTGCGCGCTGGACGTTGCGATCGATCAGGATCTTGGCTGCCAGCAGGATCAGCCATGCCTCGGCTTTGCGCCGGAAGTACAGCTTCACGCCTTCACCTTCATGCCTGCGGCTTCAATGAACTTTGAGCACGCGCGGCGCATGCCGATGGCTGAGTGGTACGCGTCCATGTGACTGTCGTCGATAGCCTCTTCAGGGTCGTCTGGAGCGTCAGGCGCGGGCGGCAGCTCCACCACCAGCATCTCGCGGGATCGCTTGAACCAGTGCCAGGCCTTGGCGATACACGGATCGCCGTAGCTGCCGTTTGAGAGGCGGCAATTTTTGACCAGGGCCGGGAGGCGGTGTGCATGGGCGCAGTAGTCGGCCTCGAACTCGTCCTGCATTGTCTGCGTCATGGCCTGGGCCCCTTGTAGATGAAGACGTAGGCGAACCAGAGGGTGGCGATCATGGCGTCACCCGGCGCGCCCACTGCACATAGGGGCCATCATCTGTATCGAAGATCCCCATCAAGAACCACTCAGGGCCTGGCGATTCGGGATTCCAGGCGGTGCACGCAGCATCCTCGTCAGGAAGATCCTCGAGTTCGTCGCCAGAGTGCCAGCCTTTCAGTTCCAGACCTTGTTCCTTGACCCAGGCAATGTAGGGCGTCGGGTCTTCGCCTTCGCCAAAGCTCGGAATGTTCGGGTGATACCACCAGCCGTCTGCATCGCGCTTCACCTCTACCGGCCCGAACGGCTTGCTGCGGCTGTGCGCCTCACAGGGAGTGACGTAAACCACGTCGGAGTAGTGCCCGCCGCCAGAGCTGAATTCCATCTTGCAGCCGCACTTGGCGGGCTCGCTGTTGACGAACGTAATCTTTTGTTCAGGCATGACTTCGTCCTTGCCGCTATAGCGGCTATCAAGTTCATAGAGGGGAGAGGTATCGTTGCCACCTCAGATAGGGAGGTGCGATGTGGTCGTACACGGAGTTGAATACGAGTTTCTTACTGCTTCAAGCGTGATCAAGGGTCATGACGGCCTAGGGATTGAGTGCTGGCGCGGCAATGATATGGTCTTTGAGATATTCAGGAATGACGAAACGCTGCGTTTTGAGGTGACCTTGTTCGAGCAGGATGTCCCTTTAGAATTGCTTGAGTACGCGATCCAAACTGCTCGCGCAAACCTGGGTGAATTTTCGCCGTAGAGCTGTTCCTTGCCGCTATAGCGGCTGACTTTGAAGGGGGAGGGGTTACTGCTGTTTTGCGAAGAGGTTTATTTCAGCGAGGGCTTTGCGAAGTTCGTTGCGCCACCAAAGCAGGCTTCCGGTAGGTCCTGGCTCGCCAAACCAGTTGCCATCGAGGTTCTCGGATCCATCAAGGAACTTTAGAACCTGTTGCAGGCGTTCGGGCATCACCGCTACCGGCGCGGGCAGCTCGGCGTAGATAGGAACACAATAAATTTCTGATCTGGTCGGGCTTACCAAAACCATGCCGTCATATCGCATCAGCCTCGTCCCTGGATTGATCCCAGTATTCCAAGCCGCATAACCAATCGGATCGCCCTGGGGCTGGGCGGATGGCTTTTGAGAACGGGCCTTCCAGGATTCCCACATGAGAAAGCCTGATTGTGATTTCGGGTCCATATCTTCGGACGCGCACCACTCCTCAAAATCAGCTCTCTCGCATGTTGGCTTGCCGAATAGAATCCCATCTACGCCATCCGAAACCGCCTGAGCTTGCTCCGGGGTCATGCCGTCAATCGTTTGGTTGGTGGTCATGGCTTTTGCACCTGAGTGATAGCCGTCAATGCTGCGCTGAGGCATGCAGCTGCTCGTTGGCGCGTAAGGCATGTCACCGTCACGACAGTGATGCTTGAGCCGCCGCGAGCAGCCCATGAACCGTCAGGATTTTGCGTTACCTCAATTACGTGACTCATAAATCACCTCAGCAAATCAGTTGTGCCAGTGCCAGCAGGCACCAGCAGTAGGCGGGGAGTTGGTGCATGTCAGCCTTCCTCATGACAGCAGCGTGGGCAGTCTCGAACAAACTTGGCCGCCGGCATGCGCACGGTCTTTTTTCCGCAGCAGATTGTGCAGAAAGGCTCATCGCCACCACCCTCTGCTTGTTTTAGTGCAGCAACGCTTTTCTGCTCCCACTCTGCAAAGCCAGGAACGCCACGAGGCGCCTTGCGCAACAACCCCTCCAGCACATCCGCCCGCTCATCCGCTGCGGCCAGGCGCTGTTGCAGTTCCTTTTCCCGGCGTTCCGAGGCAAGGCAGCGCTCGGCCGCATCTAGAAACAGGCGGGTAGCCTCATCAAAGTCGGAAGCCATCACAACTTCAGGGCCGTGCGGGTCGTAGCCAATGGTCGCGCCCGCTGCTGAAAGCATCGTCACGACGTTGTATCGATGAACTTCGCTCATACAGCCTCCCTCGTTACCAGATCATGGGCATTCACAACCGTCATGCCGAGGCGTTCGGCGATCAGGACTTCCAGGCGGGCGCCCTTCGAGTTTTCCCAGCCGGGCAGGGTGGCCACGGTGTCGCACTCCATCAGGGCGACAATGTCGCGGCGCATGCAGTCGTTCCAGGAGCCGCCGTCCGGGTTGAGTTCGGCGGGGTTGGTGACGGTGTGGCCGCCGGCGCGCAAGTTATCGGTCATTGCGGCAAAGGCCGGGAAGTTGAGGTCTGGCAGGCCGGTCATGGGGCCGCTGAGGTAAATTCGTTTCACGGGGAGTCCTTGCCGGGATGTCCGGGCGGTGGAGTGGGGAAGTTATTTCTTCTGGAAGGTCTTAGTCATCGCGGCGTTGACGCTGTTGCCGCGCTTCAACACGACGCGAGCCAGGGCAGCTCGGTCTTTCTCGCTGTGGCTGGCCTGGCTGAGCAGGCCGAAATAGCTGTTGGCGGGATTATTCGGCGCGACTCTTTCGGAAAGCTCTGGCGTCACCGGTCGTGCCAAGCGCCTCATCAATCGACCAGCCCTTGCGGAGCCGGTTTTGTATGGTCTGTGATTTGATTCCAAGCTTTTCGGCCCACTCACTCAGGCCGAGCGTTTCGCCGCGGAAGGTAATCAGCTTATTGGTGGACTGATTGCGGGCCTGTTGAACCCTTGTTGCCCAGCGGCAGTTGCCGGGCGAATAGCCTTTGTTTCCATCCTCACGGTCCAGCGTGAAGCCTTCCCCTGGGCATTCGCCCATGTCCGAAAGGAAGCGCTCAAAGTCATCCCACTCTGCGCAGATGCCGATTCCGGACCCGCCATACTGCGGGTAGTTGCTGGCGTTCTTATTCAGGCACCTGGCACGCATTGACCGCCATCTCTTGTGCGTCAGGCTTCCGGTATGCCCGTGGGTTACGTGATTGTTTTTCTCTTTCCGGATACAGCCGCAGCTTTGCGTTGCGCCGGAACGCATATTCCCCGCCACCCCTACGAACGCTGTTCCGCATGAGCAGATGCACTGAACGGATGAGGCGCTATCCCAGCGGGTAACGGTGAGCCGCCCGAATGTTTCGCCCGGTTCAAACTTTGCCATTGGTGCAGATCCTCGGTGGAAATTCTGAATATATGCGTAGTAGGCGGAGCGCTGCGACCTATCGTGCTATCTACGTCGCCGAGCCGAAGGCAGGGCCGATCAGCTTGGAAACTGCGCGAGACCTGCCCGGACGCTTTAGACCGGCGGTATCTTTGATGCGCATGGCGGTGACCTATCAGGTCAGCGGCACGACCAGATTCAATTCGCACAGACCAGAAAGCCGTAACCTTCAGGTAGCGGGCGCGGTTGGGGTTGAGCGTTTCCAGGCGTTTGCTTGCTTGCCGATTGAAGCCGTTACCTCAATTGCCTGGGCGTGTTGCGGGATGCTGATAAAACGGTTGTCTTTGAAGAGCCGCATCAGGAACTCGACGACTTGCACCTTCTCGACCAACAGGGTCAGGTGTGGCCGTTTATCCTGGGTTGCGTTGGCACGTGCAATCAGCATCAACACTTCGATGCATTCGTCGATCATTCGCTTGCCGAGTGACTGCTTCAGGTCGCGGGGGATGTTCCGGGTCATCGTTGTGGCCATATGCAGCAGCCCCATCGAAGCCTTGTAGATCGCAAGTTCCGTATGCATTGCCATTTGGCATGCTCTCCAAGAGCAACCGGCCGCAAACGGCCGGATTAAATAAATGAATTAATCAATAAGTTCGCTGCGGACGGGGCGGACACGGAGCTCGTTGAGCTTGACGAGGCTGCGCTGATAGCCATCAGCGAAGCCCATGAAGAATGCGGTGTCGGCTGAGCGCTGCGAAGAGGACCAATACCAGGTGTCGCGGAAGGCTTCTGCGCCGCCCTCTTGGAATGCTTCGTGCACGGTTTGCAGCGGGTTTTCCTCGCTGTACAACTGGCCTGCAGGCTCACTGTGCGGGTTGTCACCGTTGCGTGAGTTCGCCCAGTTCTCTTTGGTGGTCGGCTTGAAGTGTCGATATTGCAGCTCTTGCACGTCGCGCGCCGGGATCGCCCAATCAGTGAAACCCCCGATGTCCAGGGCCAGTACTTTGGCTGCCAGCTCGCTGCCTGCCGCCGCCATAGCCTGGGTGTTCGCCAGGCTATCGGTGAAGCTGTCAGCACCTTCGATCTTCTCGCCATACTTACCCCATTCACCGACCAGCTCGTGCTCAGCACCGGCGGTGATATGCAGGGAGCGCTTGCCGGTGGCCGGGTCGCGGGTAATGCCGGTGACGAAACCGCCGCCGTAAGCCTGGCCGATAGCCGGGGTGGTTACTGCTAGTGCTGATTTCTCAACTGCGGACATGATGATTCCTCTTTTCTAAGGCAACAAAAAAGGCGCTGTGCGCCCTGGTGTGCCGGATCAAGAACGAATGAATGAAGGATTAAATAAAGAATCTGCGGACGGGGCGGAAACGGAGCTCGTGGCCCTTGTCGTTGCCGTACTGATCGCCACCACCGAAGTCCATGTTGAATGCGCCGTTGGCTGAGCGCTGCGAAGAGGACCAGTAGTAGCAGTCCTGTGCGAACACCTCGGGACAGTTAAGCCAGCCCTGGTACAGCTCGGCAGCAGCCGGCAGATAGAAGTCGTGGTGACCATCAGCCTGGTACTCGGCGCACGCGTCGGCGGCTGGATACTCGCGCTCGTCATCGTTACCGATCAGCACCTGGGTGTTGGTGTAGCCGTCGGTCTTGCTGAGGCCCTTCACTTCGACTCCGCGGCCGCCCCACCCAAGACTACCAACGTCCGTTGCAGCGATGATCAGGTAGTGCGCTGGCACGTCACCGCGAGCGTGAACCAAACCGCCATTGAGCCCACCCTGGCCCGGCCACGGTTGGCCGATCTCCGGGATAGTGGAAGGCGCTACTGGCTGCACATTCGCCGCCGGCGGAAGCACCTGGGCGAACACGCTGGCGATCGCCAGTTTTGCCAGAGCACTGGATGGCATCTTGATAGACACGTCGCCGTGCTTCAGGGTGATCATTTCGGTTTTCATGCGGTTACCTCAGATAGGCGCCGCCCTCCGGTTACCGGATGCAGCGAGTAGGGTTGGTTATTCGTCGTGGCAGATGCGAAGGGATTCGCGGTTGTAGGCGAGTTGCAGTTTTGCCGACACGTTTTCGGGTATTTCATAACTGTGTCGCGGCGGCGCGAGGAACTGGGCCGATCCTGCTGGGCCCAGGCCGTGCAGGTGGTGAATCATCAAGGTCATGGCCTCGCCCTGTTCCTCGATGCCATTCCAGGCCATCAGGTCAGCCAAGGCCTGGCGGGTGCCGACCATGGTGTGGAGTCGCAATTCTTCCTCGCCGCGAGTCTTTCGCCTCGCCGCAGTCTTTGCTGATCGTTCTTTCTGCGCGGCAGCCATGGCCTACCTCTTCTATTCCGCTGGCCGGCAGTGCGAGCCAGGTTTGACGTTTGCGTTGCTGGGTGCGGGCTATGCGGCGCATGAGGTGCTGCCACGCCGCGCTTTTGGATAGGCTATGCCGTGGGCAGCGATGATGCGCTCGAAGGCCTTGTTGCCGATTGCCAACTTCCCGCAGCACTGGCGACGAGTGATGCCCAGTTCCATGAATGCCCTGATGCGCTCAGCGAACTGCGCATCTCGCTCTTCCATCTGCTTTTGACGCTCAGTGTCCTGATTGCCACCGCGTACCGTCCTTTTGAACTTGATGCCGAACTCTTGAGTGATTCCGCAGAGGGTTCGGCGGCTCACCTTGAGCATTTCGGAGACCTGTTTCTGGGTATAGTTGGCTGCCAGCTCGGCCACTTTCTCAATCATCTTTGTGCGCTTGTCGGCGCGTGCGTTGATCGGGGCGTAGGGTAGGGGGGCGGCCTCAACCCGGCGCCGTACAAACGGCTTGGGCGCCGGCGGCATCTGGGTGCTGTAGGTGATCGGCTTGGGGATGTATCCGCTGGCCGGGCCTTCTTCGATCTTTCCGCCGGCTGCCAAGTACTGCTCAACCGCTGCGGCCAGTTCGTTGGAAGCCGGCCGAAGGCGCTCTACTTCGTTCTGTAGGATGCTGATCATGCTGCGATCCCCAATACTTGGTTCATGCGGTTGTCGAGGATTTCGTAGAAGGTCTTAACCCGCTCGGACAGCTTTCGGATCATCGCTTCGTCGCGGTAAGCGCGCTTGATGAACAGGGGCATACCGGGCCAGTAGCAAACAAAGTCGATCCACTCACGCTCCGAGATCCACAAGCCACCCTGGCACTGGGCGATATGCTCCTTGGGAATCTCGCCGGACAGGATCACCTCGACCTGAAACTTCGGCAGCTTGGTTTTGATTTCCGTCAGGCCCTTGGGGCCTACCAGCGAGTCAGGCGAATAACCGGCGCCGTGGTTGAGGATGATCGCCACCTGGCTGGTTTCGACTTCCTCGCGCTGCTCGTAGAGCTTGCGGGCGACACCTTCCAGTTCGTGGCCGCGCTCGGTGTGCCGGTTTCCCATGAATGGGTCAGCAGCCTCGCCGGTGATGCGCTCGCCGATCAGCGTGTTCATGTAGCTGAATGCGCCGACACCGAAGCCAGCCTCACCCTTGCCATTTGTAAGCAAGCACTCCAGCTCAGAGCAAGTGACGATACCCAGGCGCAGAGCCAGCCACTCAGGCGAGCCCTGCTCAACTTCTGTGATGATCTGCATGGTCAATTACCCCGCTTGCTGCGCGGCCTTGGCCGCTTTCGAGATTGAGTTGTTTAGCCCTGCCACCACGCCGTCAAACGCTGACTTTGCAATCTGGCCTGGGTCGCCGTACATCTTTTCAAAGTTGGCGTGAACAGCCTCGCTGCATTTATCCAGAAGAGCCTGAACCTGCCTTGCTTGGGCGGGGGTTACGAGCTGATCAGACGGCTCTACATAGCCATCATTGTCGTTGTCGTCGCCGCTGGTGATGTTGAGTAGGGCGCACATGACATAGCGCTTGCCGTAGGTGGTGGTCGATCCCACCGACTGCACAGCGCTTCGCCCGGCGCCAATATCAAGCGGCAGGACCATGGTTGTTTCTTCGCGGTGCCCGGCCTTGTGCATCAGAATGCCGGTGATGCTCACGCCGGCGGCTTGGTTGACGATCTTGAACGACACGCCAAAGCCAAACTTGGCCATGACCGGGCGCACCGCGTAGTTGATGTCGTCGAGGTCGGCGTACATCTTCTTGGTGTGCGTGTTCTCGGTGCGCTTTTCCACAGAAGGCATTTCGCACTGCATTTCAGCGAACGCAGCGTTGAATGCCTCCAGCGCGCTCTTCGCCTCCATTCGATCCTGAAGCTTGATCAGGCGCTCCAGCTTGTCCATGTCGCAGCGAGGATCAAGGGCAAGCCGGCTGATGGTCGACAACATGCTGATTTCCTGCGCTGGCTGGGCGGTCATTTGGCGATCCCGTTCAAGCGGCATGATGATTTCTTGCGACATGGCTGTAGCCTCAAAATTGGATAGTGATGTGGGGAACTTCGCCACGTGCGATCTTCAGGACGATGGCCTTGGCTAGCTCTTCGCTGATGTTCATTCCGATCAAAGCCTGCTTGGCTTCGCCCAGGATTTTCGACTTGTGCGCTACGTCAGCCTGGCGTGCCTGCTGCTGGCGAAGGATTTCGTCTGCTGCCGCATCGGCGCGGGCCTTCTCGTCCAGGCGGGCCTGCTCAACAGCCCGCTTCTGGTCTTCGATGCCTTGCAGGCGGTCGCGCTCGGCCTTCTGCTCTGCCTCGACCTTTTCACGTTTTGCCTGTTCGGCGCGGCGCTCCGACTCGGCTGCCTGCAATTTCAGGTCGTTTTCGCGCTTCTCGGCTGCCGCCTGTTCATCACGGACGCGCTGTGCTTCGGCTTCGCGGTCCTGCTGGGCCTTTGCCTCGGCCTTGCGTGTTGCTTCCTCGGCTGCTTCGAGGGCGATGCGATCCTCGTTGTCCTTCTTGTCGCGGGCTTCCTTCTCCAGGCGCAGACGGGTCAGTTCGGCTTGTTCCGCCTCGTACTGGGTGCGTTCGGCATGTAGGGTGCGCAACTTCGCCAGGGTCTGGTCCTTCGCCTGGGCGGCTTCGGCGAGGAACTCCTCCCAGGTATCGTTGGTTTCGATGGCTTCGAGGTCTTCGATAACACGGGCAACTACGGACGCCGGAGGTGTTGCGCCGAACAGAGCCATGTCCTTGATCTGCTGGATTCCTTCCTCGTGCTTGGCAACGCGAGCATCTTCGGCCGCCTGCCAATCATCCAGCGGCTGCCGGACTTCCTTCTGCCATGACTCCAGGGTGTCCCATACGCGCTTACGTTCGGCGTCGATCAGCTTCGGGATCTCCTTTTGTTTCGCTGAGATTTCCTTGCCTACCGCTTCGAGTGCCGTTTTCGATTTGGCGATCTGGTGCGCCATCGAGGCATAAGCCTCCCGGCCTTTGCGGGTCTTGAGATCAGGAAGCACTTTTTTGAATTCGTCGACCTTGGCACGCACCTGTTCAAGCCAAGGATCCAGGCCTTTAACGGTGCTGAACACGGCCAGAGCGGTTTCTTTCGGCGGCACGACGGCCAGTTGAGTTTCTGCGGACACGGTGACTCCCTGCCGCGATGCTCGCAGCGATTGAAGGTGTTGGTTATTGAGTGATCAGGCCGCCGATGGCGGGGCCCAGTAAAACGATGGTGAGGAAGGTCAGGCCAACGATGGCCGAGGTCCAGCGGATGGCGCGCCGCCGGTGCCGCTGGCGGGTGGTCATGACTGGCGCGGCCTGCAGCTTACGATGCTCATGAAATCCTCTTCATCGGGCGCCCCCCACTTATCGTAAAAGGCGAGCACATCCGCTTCAAACAGTCGCCGTCGCTCAATCGATGCCTGCTCTTCCTGATCGAGCGCTAACCACTTCGGATCTTCAGGGCAGCAGGATCGGTGACACGAAACGTAGGCATCTGTCGTTTCGTGATAACGGTAAGGGCCTTCGGTGATTTTCTTTCCACACGCACAGCACTGCATTGTTCCGGATTTCTGATACCGGGCATCCGCGTAGTAGTAATGGCGATTCTTGCGGCTCATGACACCCTCGCAATCAGCATGCCGCGCCGCACTTCAATGCGGATTCGGCGGGGTAGATCGTTGACCAGAAAAAAGCCCTGATTTTCCAGGGCCTTGGTCAGTTGCTTGGCGGTTCGGCAGATGATCGTCATGCATCCCGTCCTTGCCGGCGCTCGTAAACACGGTGCAGGCGTTCGGTGTAGTAGGCATCCTCGGTGGCGTCGATCACGCCAAGGGTGCGAAAGATAAGCAGAGCGGTGTTGGCCGAGGCCTTGACCGCCGTAGCGCTGCACTCGGGATCAATCACGCGAGCGATGAACCCTTCAAGCATGCCGACGGCCAGTTCGTGTTGGCTGCTCATGCTGCCCACCGTTGCCGGCGCTTGATGGCGTCAATCTCAACCCACAGCGCCAGTGTGATCTGTGGCCCGTACTGGTGAGCCAGCACCGGCAGTTGATAGTCCGGCACATCCATGCGGATGCCGTCTTCGTCGTAGCAGATGCCCGAAACCAGTTTGAATTCCAGTTCACGGGAGCCCTGGGCGTCCCAGTCGCTGTTCCAGCTGCCAGGGCTGGGCGGTTCATTCAAGCAATGGGTCACCTCCACCTGGAGGACAAACCCCTCAACAACTATTTCGTGTTCCATGGTGCCTCCAGGCGTTACGGGCAAAGTGGGCAGCGCGCAGTTTTAGGCCGCCGCCATCCTTTGCCGCTGGTTACTGTGGAGTGGCCGCAAGACAGCTTGCAGAACCACCCTTGTTTGTCGTGGTCGCCAGTGGCTTGTGGTAAGCCGACAACCTTCCGACGCTTGAGCATGGCGACCTCCAGTGTTTGGGGTTAGGCGGAGACTGCGACCGGAACAGCTTCACGAAAGCGCGACGGGCTCCAGTCACACGATTCGTCAGCCGGGATATGGCCGAACATCGTGGTGCATCGCTTGCAGTGCACGCAGTCCCCGCAGGTTTTGCCCTCGGGCAGGTTCATCTGGTCAGCGTTGTCCGCCGACCGTGGATACGGCGTTCGTTGCTCGTTCATGGATCACTCCGTGGATTTGTTTCACCTGTATTCGCTCAACACTCACGCACGGATGTTTGCCGATGGGCGCCGGGGAGTGCTGACGGGTAGAGGCGAGGCTTAAAAAAGCCCAGTCGAAACCGGGCTTACGTTGCGTTACATAGACCTCCCTATGTCACGCAGGGGGGCGGTCGAGCGCCTGTTTTTAGTCTCGTTTCATGGCAGATCCTCCGGTTGTTTTCCCAATGCCCACCGCTCTGGATGGGCATCAGTGAAACGGTCCGTTGCTCGCGCCGCTTACCAGGTCATTCGCCAGTTCGGTCAACACCTCGACAGCCGTATGGGGTATCCCATCGTTGGCAGGCTTTCGGGCCTGTCTGTCGCCGGTCACCAGTAGTGGCAGCGCGTTTTGTTCACCTGACTTCCTCTCGCCCCACAGGTGATAGCCGGGGCTGACCTCCCGGCGTGAGCCAGGTAATCGTTTATGGCGCTAATTGTTAAAGAGCGTGTCAGGCCCTGAGGCCCTGGCGAGTCCCTGTTGGGTGACTCGATGGAGTTAATTTAGCCTCAAGCTAAAATATCGTCAATAGCTCCAAGCTAAATATTTAGCGATTGGCGAAATTAATTGCCGCCGGTATTGCGCTCATAAGCCTGATTGGCGGCCGTTTGATCGCTTTACGGAGCACTTAGCAGTGCGCTATGATTTTTCTTAATCTGTATGTATATACAGTATTTTTGGGAGGGGTAAATCGTGGCGAAGACGGCGAACCAAGCGGTACGGCAAGAAATGAGCAGCATGGAGCGCCTGGGGCTGCGCGTCTCATCGATGATCAATCACCCCGTGGCGCAGGCGCAGCGCTGGGTCACGATTCACCGTCTGGACACGGACGGGGATCGGGAGTGGGAGGAGGTGCTGAGTGTTATCGCCGAAACTGACGAGCTTGAGTTGATACTCAATGACGACGGCAGCGTGACGGTTAGGTGGGAGCAGCAGGAATTCGAGGCGGCGGGGAGGGTAGAGGTCGAGTTTGAACAGGAAGAAGAGGCAGCGCCTTTCTGATGGGCACGAAAAAGCCCGCACTGGGCGGGCTTTAGATTAGGGCTTGTAGAGCCAGTCGCGGGTTTCCGCATTGGCTCTGAGTATCTTCGCCTTTTTCTCGATCTCTTTCTTCTCGAACTCGCTGAAGTCGACCAGAACATGCTCAGGGAATTCATCTGGGTCGGACAGCGCTGGGAGGCCGAGCTTCTGGCAGTCTGCGGTTGTAATTGAAACCACCCCAGCAGAACGGCAATCTGCTCTAGCAGTGAAGTGAGCGAAGGAGGCTTCTGGTGTGATCATGTCCCCGTCGTATGAGGAAAGCTTTTTGTCATCCTTAGGTGTTGGCCGAAACACCTGCGAAGTGATCTTCCCATCCTGGACAAAGCTTGGGTGAACCTGGCGAAGCAGTTGAGTTTGGTCGTCCATTACACTTCACCCTTTGCAGCTTTAGATAGGAAATCTATGAGCGAGTCGACGTCGGCTTTGACTTCGAGATTCAATTCCATGTACGTATCCGCCCCGTCCTTGACATTGAGTCCGTGCAGCTCAGCTGTTTTTTGCTGAAGGCTGATTTCAAGGCTAATGTCTTGGTTTCCTGTCCTCCACTCAAGCTGGAGTCCGCCTTCAGCTGTTGGGTAGATGAAGGGTGTTGGGAGCGTCGCTGGGTAATGGTCCCGAAAAAACGACTCGAACCAATCGAACTCCTGAGCGCTAGGAACCACGCCGCGACCATCAAGCCAGCCGACCCGTAATAGTCGGAGCTCATCCAATCGCGCGAGAGGATCATTCGATTCGATGATCACTGCATCCTCAATAAGGTCAAGAGAGTGAAGTTTTTCCAGTCGATCAAATCGACCAACCCCGGAAACTGAAATTTTAAGGCCGTCGCGAAAACCTCGCGTAGCTTCAAGGATGGTATCAAGGTGAATGGCATCCATTTTCGCCGTGATTTTTTTACCATCGGGTAGCAACAACTCAAAGCTCATTTTCGCCTGGTCAATCTCAGGCACCAACCCGCGAACAGTAACATCGTCAGTAAGAACCTGATTCTGTGACGCCAATAAAAGTCGGCGGCGGGTAAGCTTCGAAAGTCTAGCAGGTCGAGCAGTGCCGGGTCTGAACTCTAATATCTCACCATCGCGCAACCCTCTGCCGAACCTATCGAAATATCCGAGCAAGGAAGCGGGTATGTGCTCAGTAATAGACGAGCCGTGCTCCGCCGCATCGATAGCGTTACCTATCGACTGCACCGCCTGGAAAAAATAATCTTCATTAGCTGCAGCAAATAGCCCGGCAGTCGGATCGTTGTACTCAATAACTATGTTCGGAACGGCACTTCCTTCTCCAACCGAGGACAAGTTTATTGACAAATGGTCTGTGAAGCCTTTTGGCGTTCGGGCCCGCCCGTGTGTCTCGACAAATTTCCATTTTGCTACCGCAACTACGAACTCTTCTAGAGCTGCCAGATCTTTCAGCAGTTCCAAGGGGATCGTGTGGTCATCAAACCTGGCGCCGACTAACCTCGGCGACACAAATGGCTTTTTCATGTGAAGTCCTTTTCTGGGGAGATGACAATGTTCAGCTCGCTACTCAGTATCTGGTTCAGTCATGGCGAGCCATGGCGTCACACCGGTTGTCCGTTCCACACGTAAAGCACCCGAGCCAGGATATGGGTGTCATCCACCCGGATGTCCTCAGGGTCGTGGTGCTTGTTGTCCGAGATCATCTTGAATCGGTCCTTGCCCTTCTTCTGCAACCGCTTCACGTAAAGCATGTCGTCGTGGGAGAAGAGGTAGATGCCGTCGCCTGTAAACTCCCGGATCGTAATGTCGACGAGCAGCGGGTCGCGATCCTTGATCGTCGGCGCCATCGACTGACCCCACCCGGTGATCATCTTCAGATGAAAGTGTTCTTTGAACGTGAGGCCGAGGTCGCGCAGATGTTTGGGGCTGACCCTTATGTCCTGGAGCATTTCCGGGTATTCGTGCGGGATCTGCCCGCCGCCCATCGCCGCACGTACGTCGTAGTGCGCGATCCAAACCTCATCACCGACCTGACCTGGGCGAGAGAAGTCGACGGTAATAACGTTGCTCGTCTCGTCCGCCGCCGCGATGATCCGGTCACGAGCGGTGCTCGTTAATCCTTTGACTTTCGAAAGCATCCGCTTTATCTGCTCCGCCGCAGTTTGCGCGGACTCCTCGCCTGGCTGCGCATCCGGAAACCATCCATCGTCTGGCCCCAGCGATTCGCCTGGCGATATGGAATCAAACCATCCTCTGGGCAGCTTCTCGATTGCCTCAATTCGCCGCGCTACGTCGTCGCCCAAATTCTTCGCGGTCTTGTCCGACAAAATCTGACTCAGGTGCGCAGGGGCCATCCCCCAGCGTTCGGCGCACGCGCCTTTCCGCTGAGTTCCTATAAGGCTTATCAGTTTCTGCTTTCGAATCGCATAAATATCCATGCGGGCAAGAATGCCAGCGTTTAGCTCAATGCTAAATGTGCTCAAAGCTAAATATTCCTTGCTACGATATTAGCCATAAGCTAAATTTCTCCTATGTTTAAGGAGAGATCCCATGAATGACCATCTGCGTGACTGGCTCGCCAGCGCTTCAAACGAACGGCGCCAGTCGGTGGCTGCCGCTGCTACGACGACGGTAGGCCACCTCTGGCAGTTGGCTGGTGGTCACCGAAAGGCCTCGGCCGATCTGGCGGAACGCCTTCAAGACGCATCTGGCGGCGAGATCACCATCGCAGGTCTCCGCCCCGATCTTCTTGACCTTGCGCACAAAGTCCTTCGCGGTGCCGCCTGACATCCCTGTCCGCCGTTCCATTGAGCAAATGATCGCCTCTGCACCCGCAGGGCGCCACGGAAACAAATTTGAGGTTTTACGAATGGAAGACTTTTTGGATGCGTGCCAGGCAGCAGTGAAGGGCAATGAGCCCAAGTCCCTGGCTGCAAAGATGGGTGTTCCGCACGTGAGCCTCCTGCAGCGCGCCAACCCTGACAACGATGCTCATCGCCTGACGGTTGAGCATCTGTTCGGGATCTTGCTGCATACCGGCGACATGCGCCCGCTTGCGGTCCTGGCCGCCGAGTTCGGCTTTGACCTGGTGGCGAAGACCGAACCCAAGCCCGAGGCCCTTACCAAGTCGCTGATCAATGTCGCGAAGGAGGTGGCCGACCTGACCATCGCCGTCCACGAGGCGCTGGGCGACAACCACGTCAGCACCTTCGAGAAGAACCTGATCCGCCAAGAGATCAGCCACGTTCGCCAGAGTCTCGACGTGATGGATGCGTCGGTTAAGGCCGCCTGAATTTCATACACAAAAAAGCCACCGGACGAGGGTGGCTTTTTCTACAGCGGTAAACAACTGGAGCGAATCATGCACCAACACACCGAATCGATCAATAGCCCCAACATTCTAGCGCCACGATTTTCGCAATCTGAAAACGTGGCGCGCAATTCGTCAGTTATCCCGTTCGACTTCGACGGTGCCGCAATCCGAGTCATCACCGACAAGCGCGGTGATCCGTGGTTTGTCGCGCGCGATGTCGCCGACGCCCTCGGCTACTCCAAGCCTGAGAACGCCGTGGCCCGTCACTGCAAGGCTGCGACCACTACCCCGAAACAGGGTGGTGGTTTCATGACCATCATCCCGGAGCGGGACCTGTACCGGCTGGTGATGAAGTCCAAGCTGCCGGCCGCCGAGAAGTTTGAAGAGTGGGTGGTGGGCCAGGTGCTGCCGAGCATCCGCAAGACCGGCACCTTTTCTGCCCAAGGTCCGAACAACTCCAAGATCGTCGGAGAGCTCGCCATCCTTGAATGCTTCGACCGCCTGCTGAAGCCAGCTAACTCCAGCAAGATGATGATGCTGGCCAAGATCGCCGCCAACAATGGGTTGGATGCCAAGTTCCTCCCAGGCTATGCCGTGGACGCTGCGCCTGATGCCGCTGGCGGCTCTTCCATGCCGACTAAGGCAATCACCGCCCTTATCAAAGAACACGCCATCGCCAGCACCGCGCGCGCCTTCAACTTTGCACTGGAGGCCCACGGCTTGCTCAAGGTTCTTCAGCGCAAAAACTCGAAGCAGGAAATTGTGGATTTCTGGTCCGTGACCGAGAAGGGGCTGGCCTACGGCAAGAACCTCACCAGCCCTCAATGCCCCCGCGAGACGCAGCCTCACTGGTACGTGGATCGCTTCCTTGAATTGGCCTCTAAGGTCGGGAAGGCCTGACATGCAATACACCGTCACGATTAACCAGGTGAAGGCGCTGGAGTGGGGGCTGAATTCTCAGCAGGCCCTGCTGTTCGCCTTCGTTTATGGCTGCCCGAGCTGGACCAAGCCAATCAAGACCGACGACGGAGTCTTCTTCGCTTTGAGCAAGGCCAAGATCACTGAGGAGCTGCCGCTGCTCACCGACAAGCCAGACACCGCTTACCGCATGCTGAAGGCCCTGGAAGAGGCCGGTTTGATTGAGCTTTCCAGTACTTCGAACATCACGCTTTTCCGCCTCACAGAGAAGGCCGTCGAGTGGAACCAGAAGCTGGATGGGTCGGAAAAATATCCGACCCCACCAAAAAATAAGGGTCGGAAAAATATCCGATCTACCTCGGATAAATCTCCGATCAGGGTCGGAAAAAAATCCGGGCAAGGGTCGGATAAATCTCCGACAAATCAGGATACCAATCATCAGGGTACCAATCAGGACACCAGTCAGGAC
>Ga0163162_10002136_pt1 | contig 18555 bp, 18 predicted proteins | sample S55metaG_FD_115310 | JGI IMG/M metagenome (GOLD analysis project Ga0163162, IMG submission 115310) | Switchgrass rhizosphere microbial communities from Kellogg Biological Station, Michigan, USA - S5-5 metaG | ecosystem: Host-associated > Plants > Roots > Rhizosphere > Soil | place: USA...
CGGTAAACACAGCACCGCTTTCCATGATGCCATAGCACAAATGGTTGCTGGTATGTCCCGGCGTGGCGATGGCCTCTATCGTCCACCCATCGCCTGCCAGCTGCTCGCCATCCGCCAGCACGCGATCGGGCACGTAAAGGGGATCGAACTCGGCGTCGGCGCGCGGTCCGTCGTCGTCGAGCGCCAGCGGGGCGCATCCGATGATGGGCGCGCCTGTAGCGGCCTGCAACGGGCGGGCGGCAGGACTGTGGTCGCGATGAGTGTGCGTGCACAGGATCGCAACGATCCGGGCGCTGCCCGCAGCGGCAAGAATCGCCTCCACATGGCCTTCGCCGTTCGTGGCGGCATGGCCGGCCACGCCCGTATTATCCGGGCCGGGGTCAACCACAGCAATGTCGCGCCCGGTGCCGATCAGGTACGTTTGTGTGCCGGTGAAAGTATAGGGCGAGGGATTGGGTGCCAGCACCCGTTGCACCAGCGGTTCCAACTGTACAGCTCGGCCCGTGCCCCATTCGGAGGGATCAGGAATGGTTGCGGTCGATGATCCGTTGATGGCCATGCCCCCAGCTATGGGGGTGGAAGTCGTGCCGCGCAACTATCGACCGCTGTCAGCCGGCGTGGCGGTGCGAAGTGGCAAGTCTCTCGCGGAGCCGGTCGATGGCCGAAGGCATCCCCAGCGGTTCGCCGCGCCATGCCCGCTCAAGCCGCTGGATCCGCTCGTAAAGTCGTTCGCTTTCATGCACCAGCCCGCGCGCTTCTTCGGGCAAGGCGTTAACGGAATCTTGGTCGCTTGCGGGAAAATTTGCGATCAGGCGGCCGTGGCGGCGCAACTGCAGTTCGGTCAGTTCGCCGACGAAATAAGCGCGGTGGTTCAACAGCCAGGCCAGGCAATGCATTACACGCGTGGTGGTGCGCAACGCCTCGCACGAAATCTGCACGCGAACTAGATCCTCATCATCGCCATGCAGGGTAGCACCAGCTCGCGCGGTCTCGCGGCGCAGGCGTTCGAACCGGTCGCGCACCGTGTCCGCAAGGACAAGGGCCTCGGCATAAAGCGCCTCGACGATGCGCGGGTTCAGACTGGGCATGATCGCCATCGGGAGCGCATAGTCCTGTCTTGCCGCAAGGCTCAACATGGCTCGACCGCCCCATTCCCCTCGATCTTTCAACTGTACCTTAACGGGACGGCGGTCGCCCTGGTGCCCAATTGCGTTCGAGGGCGCAAGTGACTTAATTCAGGCGATAATATCGGGTATCAGATAATCTTCGAGGAGGCTGATCTGATCCTTCAGCCTCAATTTGCGCTTTTTCAGCCGGGCGACTTGCAACTGGTCGGAAACCCCGCCGCTCAGCGCGTCTATGGCCGCGTCGAGATCGCGATGTTCAAGGCGCAACGCTTCCAGTCGCTTGCGCATTTCATCTTCGGTCAACCCCGATACTCCTTGGGCCATGGCCCTTCTTGGCGGTTCTGCGGCGAAACGATCGTTACCGCAGGCGTACGGTCGAACCCGCACTGCCTCCGCTCCGACGCACTTTGGCTTGCAAGATACGGCGAATATGGGAGCATGACAACGCGCCCGCTTTGATTGAGTCGTGGCGGTCGCCATCCCACTCCGGTGCAATCCTGCCACCGGGGTGAAACGGGGGTAATTTCCCGCAAGGAGGTAACTGCATGGAAACGTCGCATATCAGCGCCCTTCATACTAAGCACGCCGGTCTGGAGCGCCAGATCGCGGAAGAAATGGGGCGACCGTTTCCCAACGGCGGCCTGGTGACGGAGCTTAAGCGGCGTAAGCTGAAGATTAAGGAGCAGCTCGCGCAAATCCATTGATGTGTCGACGACCGGTCGGGGGAGCAGGGCGGAAGCGTCCAAAAGGGCGTGGCTTTTGTCTCCTCCGCCAGCGTTGGAATACGAATATCTGATCACGGAGCGAGCCCGCCGTTTGCAAATTGGCAGCCGTGCGCTAGGCCGGAACGATGTTCACCGCCGCTGCCGCCGCCCGAGCGATCCTCACCTCGCTGCACGAGGTCATGGCGTCGCGTGCCGGGGCGCAGGCCAAACTCAACCAGATTGTCGACGCCATCGGCGAAAACCTCGATAGCGAGGTCTGCTCGATTTATCTGTTGCGCGAAGGGATGCTTGAACTTTTCGCCACGCGCGGGCTGAATCAGGCCGCCGTCCACGTGACACGTCTGGCCGTGGGCGAGGGCTTGGTTGGAACAATTGCTGCCAATATCGACACCCTGAACCTTGCCGAAGCAGCTTCACATCCGGACTTTGCGTTTCGCCCCGAAACGGGCGAGGAAAAGTTCCATTCCTTCGCTGGCGTCCCTATCGTGCGCCGGGAACGGGCAGTGGGCGTTGTGGCGGTCCAGCATGTCGAGCCGCGCCGCTATGAAGAAGTAGAGATTGAGGCTTTGCAGACGGTAGCCATGGTGCTGTCGGAACTGATCGCCAACGCTGAGCTGATTGACGACGATGATGTGCTGGGGTCGACCGCGTTTCAGACGGGGCCGGAGCGGCTCAAGGGCCTAACGCTGGTCAAGGGGCTGGCGGTAGGCAAAGCTGTCTATCACCAGCCGCGCGTGACCATCGAACAAGTGATGGCAGACGATACTGACGCCGAACTGCAGCGCGTGTACCTTGCCTTCGACAAGATGCGCGAACAGATCGACCGGATGGCCAGCCAGGCCGAATTCGGCGTGGGAGGCGAGCATGAGGAGGTGCTCGAAACCTATAAGATGTTTGCCTACGACGAAGGCTGGCAGCGCCGGATCAAGGAAGCGATCGATGCTGGGCTTACAGCCGAAGCGGCAATCGAACGGGTGCAGCAGCGAACCCGCATGCGCATGCGCCAGATCGATGATCCCCTGCTGGCAGACCGGATGCATGATCTGGAGGATCTGGCGAACCGGCTGTTGCGCATCGTTTCGGGCCAGTTGGGCACGGCAGCCAGCCTTGGCCTGAAAGGCGACGCAATCCTGATTGCCCGGAATCTTGGGCCGGCCGAACTGCTGGAATATGATCGGCGCCGGCTGAAGGGCGTGATCCTTGAGGAAGGCTCGCTGACCGCGCATGTGGTGATCGTGGCACGGGCGATGGGCATTCCGGTGGTTGGCCGGGTGCGGGGCTTGCGCGGCGCCGTGCGCGATGGCGACGTGCTGATGCTGGATGGCGATCAGGGTGTGATCGATGTGCGCCCGTCGCCCAGCCTCATTGAGGCTTTCGAGGCGCGATTTGCCAAGAACCGAGAACGGCAGGCGCATTATGCCGCTATGCGCGATGTTGAGCCGGTCACGCGCGACGGTTACCGCATATCGGTTATGATCAACGCGGGACTGCGTGACGACATGCCGATGTTGAGCCTGACGGGCGCAGACGGAATCGGGCTGTTCCGCACCGAATTCCAGTTTCTCGTTTCCGCCACCATGCCTGCGCGCGAGCGCCAGACGCGACTGTATCGCGATGTGCTGGATGCGGCGGGCGACCGGCCGGTGGTGTTCCGGACTGTCGATATCGGTGGCGACAAGGTATTACCCTACCTGCGCCACAATGACGGCGAGACGGAGGAAAACCCCGCCATGGGTTGGCGAGCACTGCGCGTCGCTTTGGAACGCGATGGTCTGTTGAAAGTGCAGGCGCGCGCCCTGCTGGAAGCAGCCGGCGGGCGCACGCTGAATGTGATGTTTCCGATGGTGACCGAGCCTTGGGAGTTCGATGCTGCGAAGGCGGTGTTCGATGGCCAACTAGCATTTCTGAAACAGCGGAAAAAACTGCTTCCCGATGCCATCCGCTACGGTGCCATGCTGGAAGTGCCGGCTCTCGCCGAATGCCTGGACGTGCTGGCACCCAAGCTTTCGTTCTTGTCAGTCGGCACCAACGACCTGACCCAGTTCCTGTTCGCCGCTGACCGCGCCAATCCCAAGCTGGCTGAGCGGTACGACTGGGTCAGCCCAGCAATCCTGCGCTTCCTGCGCCGGGTAGTGAACACGTTGGAGCCCCACGCGGTCGACATTACTGTGTGCGGTGAGATGGGCGGTCGGCGGCTGGAAGCGCTGGCGCTGATGGGCATCGGGATCACCCGACTTTCGATTACCCCAGCTGCTGTCGGGCCTGTGAAGGAATTGGTGCGCAAAGTCGATCTTGCCGGAATTCGCAAGGCGATGGATGGCTGGCTGACCAATCCGCCCCGCGACATGCGCGCTGTGCTTGCTGATTGGGCCTGCACGGCTGGAATTGAATGCGACTGACGCCATTCGTCCATTCAAACAGATCGCTTTATCGTCCCATTCGGATGGGTTTGGAGGTTAGCGATTGACATTCCCACGTTTGCAACGCTCCCATGGTACTGGGTTCGCACAAATCCCCAGGGTACCCCGATAATGATGGAAAACGGGAGCAATGCCGTGGCTGAAGCCGGCGGTGACGATGACGACGCAACCAAATCGGCCGCGAGGCTGGTGGTAGAGACGCCGCGAGTGCCCGCAACGGTGGGTGAGCAGCTGAAAGCTGCGCGCGAGACGCAGGGCCTGTCGCTAAAGGACATCGCCGCATCGACGCGAATTACGTCGCGCCACGTCCAGGCAATCGAGGATGGCGATTACAACCTTTTGCCGGGGCGTCCCTACGCGCTGGGCTTCGCGCGCAGTTATGCCCGGGCGGTCGGTCTCGATGAAAAGCCGATCGCCGATTTGGTTCGGCAAGAATTGCAGGCGCGAGTGCCGCGCGCCGAGCCGCGCGTTATCCACCAGTTCGAGGTGGGTGATCCCGCCAAGACACCTTCGCGTCTGGTCAACTGGTTGGCACTGATGCTGTTTGTGGCGATCATCGGCATGGGGTTGGTATTCTGGCGCAGCACCTATTGGCCGGCGGCCGAACTGCCTTCCTTGCTCGCAGCGGAGCGGGCGGCGCCCACGCCAAAGCCTGCGATAGTGGTCGCAAAGCCCGCCTCGCCCTCAGGCCCCGTAGTGTTCACTGCGCTGGAGGACGGCGTATGGGTCAAGTTCTATGACGGTGCGGGCAAGCAACTGATGCAAAAGCAACTGGCCAAAGGCGAAAGCTATACAGTACCGGCAGATGCAGCCGAGCCCAAACTTTGGACTGGCCGGCCCGACGCGTTGGCGATCACTGTCGGTGGTCAGCCGGTGCGCCGTATCGCCGAAAAGGAAGGCATCGTGAAAGACATAGGGGTAAGCGCGGCGGCACTGGTGGCGCGGACGACCGTACCGGACTTGGCCCCGACAGCCGCTGCCCCCCGACCTGCTCCTTCCACCGCAGCGTTTTAGGCCGCACTCGACTTCGCATCTGCAGTGCGGCAGGTTAAGCGTCGCGGCACGGAGGCTTTTGGCGTTGTGGTGCCGTGTCATAAGGGGGCGGCGCAGTGGACCGGACGGGAGTGATGATGAAGACGATTATCCGCAGGATGCCTATGCGCGCGGCGACGGCTTTGTTCCTTACAGGGTCAATCCCAGCGGTGCTGCCGGCTGCCGCCCATGCCCAGGCGCAAGCTGTGGAAAGTACGGACGCCAGGCTGCGCCGGATCGAAACAGAATTGCGCGCGGTGCAGCGCAAGGTTTTCCCCGATGGTGCGGGCAAGACCTTTGGGCCAGAGATCGCCGCAACTGGCGCAGGAACGGTGACCACCGGCACCCCGGCGACCAGCGCGGTGACAGACCTGCTTGCCCGGATGGACGCGGTGGAGGCGCAGATGCAGCGGCTGACAGCGCAGAGCGAGGAAACGCAGAACCGCATGGGCAAGCTGGAGGCCCGGCTCAGCGCGCTGGAACCGCCCGTTTCCGCGCCGATCGATCTGACGGCGCCCGCGCCTTCCTTGCCCAGCGGTGCGGCCGGCGCTGTTTCGTTGGGGGCCAAGCCTGCTGCAGTGCCGCCCGCGGCCAAGCCGGCGATAAAGCCTGCCGTGGAACCGTCTCCCGATCGCGTGGCGGCGGTGCAGGCAATTCCCCACCCGACAAGCGACGACAAGGGCGAGGACGAATACAGCTATGGCTATCGCCTGTGGGAAGCCAAGTTCTTTCCCGAGGCGCAGCAGCAGTTGCAACGCACGGTCACCCAGTACCCCAAGCATGCGCGCATCAGCTATGCCCGCAACCTGCTGGGTCGTGCATATCTCGACGATAATAAGCCAGGCACAGCGGCGCAGTATTTCGTGCAGAACTATCTGGCGGACAAAAAAGGTGATCGGGCTGCCGACAGCCTGCTCTATCTTGGGGTGGCAATGACGAAGCTGAAGGAAAACAAGCGCGCTTGTGCCGCATTCGCTGAGTTCAAGGATACCTATCCCGCCGAAACCGCAGGCCGGCTAAAAGCACAGTATGACGCCGCGCGCAAAGCGGTGACCTGCAATTGATACGGCGGCAGATCGTTTCGCCAACGACCTGATCGCGCTTGGCGCAACCGAGGGGCGGTTGGCGCTTGCAGTCTCGGGCGGGCCAGACAGCATGGCGCTACTGCTCCTGGCTCATGCAGCCGCACCGGGGCGGTTTGGCGTTGTCACCGTCGATCACGGATTGCGAGTTGACGGTGCCGACGAAGCTGCAATGGTCGCCCGTGTCTGCGCCGCGCGCTCTATTCCGCACGCAACGATCGCTCTGTCGTTGAGCCCTGGGTCAGCGGTGCAGGAGCGGGCCCGGGCCGCCCGCTATTATGCGTTGGGCGATTGGGTGCGGCGCATCGACGCGATCGGCCTGCTGACAGCGCACCATGCCGACGATCAGGCGGAAACGATGGTCATGCGCCTTAATCGCGGAGCGGGCGTGCGGGGCCTAGCAGCCATGCGCCCGCGCGCGGCGGTGCCAGGGCACCCCGATCTCGCCCTGCTGCGCCCACTGCTGGGCTGGCGGCGCAGCGAACTGGCGCATGTTGTGGCGCAAGCCGGCCTACCGGCTGCGGACGACCCTTCCAACCGGGACCATCGGTTCGAACGCGCCCGCATCCGCGCTGCCCTGGCGTCGGCCGAATGGCTGGACATCAATGGGTTGGCAACCAGCGCGGCGAATCTGGCAGAAGCCGATATTGCACTGGATTGGGCGGCCGAAGCCGCTTTCAATGGCGTGGCAAGCGATGGCGGCACCTTGGAATGGCAGCCGGATGTGCCGCGCGCCGTCGCCTTGCGTGTGCTCGAACGAATCATCACACAGTTAGAATCTGCGGTGCCGCGTGGCTCGGCAGTTGCGCGCTGGCATGGGGCGCTGGCACGAGGCGAGGTGGCGACGCTGGCCGGAATTCGGGGCGACGGTCAGCGTCGCGCTTGGCGCTTCACCCGCGTGGCGTCGCACAAAGCGCGGTGAACCGGCGTTTGCTGGCCAGATCATGTAGGCTGCGACGATTCGCTAACTTGTCATTCAGCCGTTGCGCCTTACCTTGACGCCTGAAAGGACTTCGACCCACCATGAACGACGACCAGCCGCAAGGTAATCCCTGGATCAAGAGCCTCCTCGTATGGGGTGGCATCTTCCTCGCGCTGTTGCTTGTGGTTTCGATGTTCGGGGCGCGGACCGATGCGACCGGTACGCCTATCCGCTACTCTGATTTTCGCGCACGCATTGCCGAGGGCGCTGTGCGCTCTGTTGATATCAGCAGCGATAAGATCACCGGCGTGCTCAAGAATGATCAGCAGTTCTCGACCATTCCGATCCCCGGCGATGGTGACCTGACCAAGCTGCTGCTCGAAAACAATGTGCAGGTTTCCGGCAAGGCTCAGGAAGAACCCAACCTGCTGCTCTACATCCTTGCTCAGTCTCTGCCATTCCTGCTGATCCTGGGCGTGGCATTCTTCGCGCTGCGGCAGGTGCAGAAGGGCGGCGGATCAGGCGCGATGGGCTTTGGCAAGTCCAAGGCCAAGATGCTCACCGAAAAGCAGGGCCGCGTTACTTTCAACGACGTGGCTGGCATCGACGAGGCCCGTGAGGAGCTGGAGGAAATCGTCGAATTCCTGCGCGATCCCACGCGCTTTTCCAAGCTTGGCGGCCAGATCCCTAAGGGCGCGCTGCTGGTCGGTTCGCCCGGCACCGGCAAGACGCTGCTGGCCCGCGCCATCGCGGGTGAGGCGGGCGTGCCGTTCTTCACCATTTCGGGCTCCGACTTTGTCGAGATGTTCGTGGGCGTGGGTGCAAGCCGTGTGCGTGACATGTTCGAACAGGCCAAGAAGAACGCGCCATGCATCGTGTTCATTGATGAAATTGACGCGGTCGGTCGTCATCGCGGACATGGCCTTGGCAATTCGAATGATGAGCGCGAGCAGACGCTGAACCAGTTACTGGTTGAGATGGACGGGTTCGAGGCCAATGAAGGTATTATCATCATAGCCGCGACTAACCGGCCCGATGTACTGGATCCGGCGCTGTTGCGCCCGGGTCGTTTTGATCGCCAGGTCGTGGTGCCTATTCCAGACATTGAGGGCCGCGAGAAAATCCTCGCCGTCCACATGAAGAAGGTTCCGCTGGCACCCGACGTCAATCCGCGCACGATTGCCCGCGGCACACCGGGCTTTTCGGGTGCAGATCTTGCAAACCTCGTGAACGAGGCCGCTCTTCTTGCGGCGCGGCGCAATAAGCGACTGGTCGCGATGCAGGAATTCGAGGACGCCAAGGACAAAGTTATGATGGGCGCAGAGCGTCGCAGCATGGTGATGACCGAGGACGAGAAGAAGATGACCGCCTATCACGAGGCGGGTCATGCCATTGTTTCGGTCCACGAATCTGCCAGCGACCCGATCCACAAGGCGACGATCATCCCGCGCGGTCGGGCGCTGGGCATGGTTATGCGTCTGCCCGAACGCGACAGCTATTCCTATCACCGCGACAAGATGCACGCGAACCTATCCGTCGCGATGGGGGGCCGGGTGGCGGAAGAAATCATCTTCGGGTACGACAAGGTATCGTCGGGCGCATCTTCTGATATCCAATATGCCACCAGCCTTGCGCGCAACATGGTGACCAAGTGGGGTATGAGCGACAAGCTGGGGCCGCTGCAATACGAGGAGAGCCAGGAAGGCTATCTCGGCATGGGCGGATCGCACCGCACGATGATGTCGGATGAGACGAACAAACTGATCGACAGCGAGATTCGCGGTCTGGTCGATGGCGCGCATTCGCGGGCCAATGACATCCTAAAGACCAACGAGGAGAAGCTGCACCTGCTGGCGCAAGCGCTGCTCGAATACGAAACGCTGACGGGCGACGAGATCAAGACCTTGCTGGACGACGGCAAGATTGACCGCCCGGGTGCGCCCATCGGCCCGGTGCGCCCGGCTACGTCGCAAGGCTCGGCTGTGCCGCGCGCGGGGCGTCGCCTGACGGGGCCAACCGGCGCACAACCGCTGAGCGCCTGAGCCCGGCGGCATGGCGGGCACGACCGACGCGATCGTGCTCTGCCCCCGCCACGGTGGGCCGGCTGCTTTGGCGCTGGAAGGTGTTCCTGCCCGATCCGGAGCCGGGGCAACTGCTGATGCGACAGAGCGCCGCGTCGGTCAATTTCCTCAACATCCACGTGCGTTCGGGCAAATTGCAAGACGTTTCGTACGCCGGGGTTGGAGGCCGTCAGTATTGTGGCCGGCGCGGCTGAGGGGTGGACGACTGCATAGCCTGTATCGCACCCTCTAAGGTGCCTATGCCGATGCGCGAGTGATCGATGCGGGTGGGCAGTACCCCTTGCCCGAAGATATCGAGCCGGGCCTCGACAGTGCGTGATGTCAGAAAGGCCTGACCGCGCAGGCACGGGTCGACGATGTCTAGCCCGTGAAACCGGGCATGGTGGTGCTGGCGCAAACGCTGGTGTTTGCCTGGTAGTGCGCATGGCGAAGTTGCGTGGCGCGACTGTTATCGGCACAGGTGGCTCGGCGGATAGGCTGGCGGTTGCGTGCGCAGCGGGTTGCGACACATAGTCGCCTATCAAACTGAGGATGTGGCGGCGCGGGTGCGTGAGATCACCGGCGGACGCGGGTCGATATCGTCTACGAGTTACTGCGGCCCTACATCCAGCCCGAGCGAAAAGATGCTGTCTGCTGCTCCTGCCGAGTTGTCTGCCGCCATGGCAGCAGAAGATCTGCCGCTCAAACTGGGTGGACGTTTCTCGCTGGCAGAGGCGGGGAAAGCCCACGCCGACGCCGCGCTCGACGCGCGTGACGCGGGGTCGTTCGTGCTTGATTCCTGATTCAGCTGCCTGATTGCGCGGCAATCAGGATCGTGAACATCAGCAGCGCCACGAAGGCAAAAACCGCAAGCGCAGACGCACGCAATACCCCGCCCACGCGCGATACGCCGTAGGCACCGCGCAATTGCTTATACATATGCAGCGGCGGCACCAGCATCAGGAATCCCGCCACTGCCGCGAGCCCTACCGCCGAAATGATCATCGCCAGCGCTCCCAGCAGGGTCATGAAGCTGAGCGAATATGTGACGAACACGGTGTGGTCGTAGAGGTGAAAGCGGCGGTTGAACGGAAACAGCAGCCACAGGAACGGCACCGAGATGGGGATCAGCGCCCAGCTGTATTTGTAGGCATAGCTCTGGGCTTTGTAGGCCATCAAGCCGGGGTTGGCCTTGAACCTCTTAACCGCCTGGTTGAGCGTTTCGATGTCGCTGAAGTTCTCATCGTTGCTAGCACTATACCCCTTCACCTCGCGCATGATTTCCAGCGCGGCCTGCTGTCCTTCGATCTGGCCTTCGATGGCGTCGGTATCCTCGCCTTTCGCTGCCAGGGCCGCACGCTTTGACTGAAGAGCGGCGAGACTCTTTCGCACCGATACCTCGCCGGTCAGGGTCTTGTCGTTGGTATCGCTAACGGACACCTGCGGATCGGACTCCGCTTCCTTTTCAGTTTGGTGATAGACCGCGAACAGCAGGAACACGCTAAACAGGAACAGCGCCAGGGGTGAGACGAAGCTCGCCCGCTGGCCATCGATATATCGACGGGTGAGTTCGCCCGGGCGGAACGCCAGCATCGGCAAAGTGCGCCAGATCTTGCCCTCGAAGTGGAAAACACCGTGGAGAAGGTCGTGGAAAAATGCGCCCAGCGTGCGGTGGACGTGCGCGGCTTGCCCACAGGCGTGGCAATGGCTGCCGATCAGGGCGCTGTCACAATTGAGACAGGCGCTTTCGTGTACGTAGCTCGCGTCATTGCTCCCCGACTCCGGTTCCACGGCGCGCGCGACGAGAACGCCCTCCACCGCTTCACCCAGCGCCTGCCCCCGTTGCTCATCGTGTCCCCGTTCTCGTCCCAGCCATCGCGATACGATAGCCAAGCGCTGGCAAAGTGACTACCACCCCCAGCGGGAAACGCAGCAAAAGGATGATCGTCATGCGCTGGCGGATCATGGCGGTACTATTCGTAACATTACCATCCGCTGCGATGGCGCAGACCGTTCTGGGCACGATGTCCGTCGCCACCTTTCTGGCGAAGGTCGATGCGTTGGCCGCAAAAGGTCCATGGGCGGCGTTTTCGTCGGACCTGTCGCTGCTCAAGAACGAGGTAGCCTATGGCGGCCAGACCTATCGGCAACAATTGAAGTCCGAAGCCGCAGCTGGGCGTCCCAGCAGCTGTCCCCCGCCGCGCGCGCCGTTCAGCAGCGACGACGTGATTGCGCAGATGAAAACATATTCCGTCGGCAATCGCCAGCATGTAACCGTATCGACGGCAGTCGCCGATTTATTTCGCAAGCGTTATCCGTGCCGGGCGATCAAGCCTTAAGAGTTTACGCTGAATTAACCTTGAGCGTGCAGGAATTCAGGTCACTGGAATTGCGGCAATTGGGGAAGTGTCCGTCGTGTTGGGCCCGCGCGAAGAACTGGCAGCGGCAAGCGGCGTGACTTTCGGTCGTGCCCGGCCCGGTGCGCCTGCGACTTCACACCCCCTACGCCGTGGAATCTCGGCCGAACCTGTGGCGGCTCCGCCGCCCTGCTCCGGTCTGCGTGAAAGCACCCACCCGATTGCTCGACGCTGGGACAGTTGGTGCTGCAAGATTGAAAAATGGGCGGAAAAGCGACAGGTTGCGCCCGATTTGGCGGACGGAATGGGCAGTGCGCATTGGTTGCGCGGATTGGCCACTATGGTTGGGCTGACCATCGCTGCATTCGCGTTCTGGCCGAGTTTTGCCCCGCTCCAAGCCGCGCCGCTGACAGCGCTGGACGACACTGCACAGGGCGAATTCCGTGCGCAGGCTATCAGGCCCTATGCCATGGGTGCCACGAATGGCCGCCATTTCGCGGCAGGTGACGCGGTTATCCGGTTGCAAGCAGCACCCGAACGCCCGACGATTCAGCTAGCGGCGACGCTTGGAGAAAACGATAACCTTCCGCGCATGTTGCAGCGTGCCGGGGTTGGTGAAGGCGATGCCGGACAGGTGGCCGCCATGGTCCGGAGCGCTGTTCCACTCGACCAGATTGCGCCAGGCACGCGGTTTGACATTACGCTGGGTCAGCGCTCCAGCACCTCAGACCCGCGCCCGCTGACTACGCTTTCCTTCCGTCCGAAGTTCGATCTGGCGCTGTCGATAGAGCGGCGCGGCAGCAATCTCGCGCTCGCGCGGATGCCGATCGCGGTCGATACCCGCCCCCTGCGCATCCGCGGCATCGTCGGCGGCAGCCTATATCGCTCGGCCCGCGCGGCCGGTGCCCCGCCTGAAGCGGTGCAGGATTACCTGCGCACCATCGACCAGTTCCTGCCGTTCGAAGATATCATGCCCGGCGACGAATTCGACCTCGTCGTTTCGTACAAGCGGACGGCCGACGGGCAGGGTCAGGCTGGCGACCTGCTCTATGCCGGTGTGATCGGCGGCGGAAAGCCCAAGTTGCAATTGTTGCGCTGGGGGCCTGACGGAGGCTTCACCTCGCTCGATGCGCTTAGCGGTAGCGCTCGCACCGATTCGGGGATGCTCGGCGCGCCGGTGGCCGGCCACATCACCTCGCTGTTCGGCCTTCGCCGGCATCCAATCCTTGGCTACGTGCGGATGCACGCTGGTGTGGATTTTGGCGCCGCGTGGGGTTCGCCCGTTTATGCCGTAACCGATGGGTCGGTTTCCTTTGCCGGTTGGCATGGAGGGCATGGCAATTACATCCGGCTGGAGCACGGCGGCGGCATCGCCACTGGCTATGGCCACCTCAGCCGCCTCGCCGTGTCGCCCGGGATGACAGTCAGGCGCGGACAGGTGATCGGCTATGTCGGCTCCACCGGACTTTCGACCGGACCGCACCTGCATTACGAACTCTATCGCGGCGGGCAGACGGTCGATCCGCTGTCGGTGCGCTTCGTGATGCACCAGCAAGCGGCCGATGCGGGACAACTCTCTGCCTTCAAGGCAAAGTTGCGGGAGATGCTGGCGCTTCGGACTGGTCTCGCCCCGGCGCGCTGATATTGCTCCGGTGCTGTCTTGGGCCTAGGAAGCCGGCATGATCGCAAGCTATCCCATGCTCCGCCTACGCCGTACGCGCGCCACGCCTTGGAGCCGGGCGTTGCACCGCGAAGTGCTGGTGACCCCCGCCGATCTGATTTGGCCGCTGTTCGTTACCGAAGGCCTCAGCGTGCAAGATCCTATCGGCGCGCTGCCAGGCGTTTCGCGTTGGTCGGTTGATGGTATCGTTGCACGGGCAAAAGACGCGGTGGCGGCAGGCATCCCCTGTCTTGCGCTATTCCCCAACACGCAGGCCGATCGGCGCAGCGAGGACGGACGTGAGGCGCTCAATTCCGACAACCTAATGTGCCGAGCCATACGCGCGATCAAGGATGCCTGCGGTGACGACATCGGCGTGCTGACGGACGTGGCGCTTGATCCCTACACCAGCCACGGGCAGGACGGACTGATCGACGACAAGGGCTATGTCCTTAACGACGAAACGGTCGAAGCGCTTGTTGGCCAGAGCCTGAATCAGGCAGCGGCGGGCGCGGACATCATCGCCCCTTCAGACATGATGGACGGTCGCATCGCTGCCATTCGTCGCGCGCTGGAGGATAGTGGGCACATCAACGTGCAGATCATGTCTTATGCAGCCAAATATGCCTCGGCGTTCTACGGCCCGTTCCGAGATGCCGTGGGTTCGCGCGGACTGCTTAAGGGCGACAAGAAGACCTACCAGATGGACCCCGGCAATGCCGGGGAAGCGCTTCGCGAAGTGGAGGCTGATCTGGCTGAAGGCGCGGACAGTGTGATGGTGAAGCCTGGCTTGCCCTATCTAGATATCGCGGTGCGGGTGAAAGAGGCATTCGGAGTGCCGGTATTCGCGTATCAGGTGAGCGGCGAATACGCGATGATCGAGGCGGCAGCGGCGGCTGGTGCTGGCGACCGTGATGCGCTGGTACTCGAAACGCTGCTGGCGTTCAAGCGAGCGGGCTGTTCGGGCGTACTGACGTATCACGCGCTCCACGCGGCCCGCCTGCTGGGCGCATGACCTTCCGGTTGGAAACGGCGCGGCTGGTTTTGCGCTCCTGGCGCGAAAAGGATGCCGAACCCTTTGGGGCTATGGGGCGGGATGCCCGCGTTATGGAATTTCTCGGTCCGCTGCTGGACCGCGATGCCGTGAAAGCTGGCATCACGCGGCAGATGGTGTTGCAGCGCGATCTTGGCCATTGTTTCTGGGCGGTCGCGCGGCGCAACGACGGCGCTTTCCTTGGATTCTGCGGGTTGAAGCCGGGGCCAGAGGGCACGCCGCTCGAGGGCGGGATCGAGATTGGCTGGCGGCTGGCGTACGATGTGTGGGGGCAGGGCTATGCGCGCGAGGCGGCACGGGCCAGCCTCGACTGGGGATTTCACCAGCTGGGAGTAGACTCGATCTGCGCCATGACCGTGCCGGGGAACGTACGGTCATGGGGACTGATGGAACGATTGGGTATGAAACGGCAGGCAAGGCTTGATTTCGACCACCCTGCCATGGCTGAAGGTGATCCGCTGCGCCCCCATATCGTCTATGCTGCGTGCCGCACGTAAGAGAGTAATTTTTATGCGCCATGACGTCACTATTGCGGCCATCCACGGGAAAGCCCCGCGTATTCACAGTTCGGCATTCATCGCACCGGGGTGCCGCATCATTGGCGATGTCGAGATTGGGCCGGATGTTTCCATCTGGTACAACTGCGTGATCCGCGCAGACGTGAACCGGGTTATAATCGGCGCGCGCACCAATGTGCAGGATGGGACGGTCATCCACTGCGACGGTCCCGACGAAAAACATCCCGACGGGTGGCCGACGCTGATCGGCGATGACGTTTTGATCGGCCACATGGCAATGATCCATGGCTGCACCGTGCTGGATCGCGGTTTTGTGGGACTGTCGACCACAGTGATGAACGGCGCCCTGATCGAAAGCGAAGGAATGTTGGCGGCGGGCGCACTGCTCACGCCAGGCAAGCGCATCCGTTCGCGCCAGCTCTGGGGAGGCCGCCCCGCGGTTCATATGCGCGACCTGACCGATGCGGCGATCGCCGGCATGCAGGAGGGTGTGGCGCGCTATGTCCAGAACGGGCGCGCGCACAAGGCGGCGCTTGAGGCGGCCGGGCTTGGCGCGGCCCAAGACTGATCTACCTCCAGCGCAGGCCCTGCGGGATCTGACGGATGACGGAGGGAGGCTTGCCGTACGCGTCACGCCAGGCGCGCGCAGCGAAGGCATCGAGATTGCCGATGGGCGGGTACAGGTGAAAGTGCGCGCAAAGCCTGAGGACGGCAAGGCCACCGAAGCCGTGTGCAACCTTGTCGCGGCGGCGCTAGGGGTGGCACCATCACGCGTGGAAATATTGCGGGGCGCAACTTCGCGCGAAAAGCTGCTCAGGATTCCGCGGGAAGGTTGAAGGCCGCCACGGCCATGGTGCTCGCCCACACGGCGGCAACCCACAGGCAGCCCAGCGGCAGACGGTCTTGCAGAAAGGCACCCGCGATCGCGCCACACAGCAGCCCGCCCCACAGCCCTGCCCACGACGTCCAACCCGGTGTCGGTGTGCCGGCGATGCGGGTTGCCAACCCTTGGCCGAGCCGAACGAGCGCCCCGGTCATGTAGGTAAGGCCGATGGTCACTTCGCCGCCACGTTGGAAGGTGTTGTTGATCGCGCCCATCGCCGCGACCAATGTCGCCAGCATTGTCAACGGAGAACCCAGCGCGCGAGCTGCGGCCCCCGTGAACAGCAGCGCAGCCACAAGAGTGACGACGGCCGGCTTACGATAGCGTCCCGCGCGTAGCGCGAGCAGTGCGCCACTGGTCACCCCGCAAAGGAACCCGGCGATCAGCAGCGCCGGCGTGATCGCGCGGATCGGATCGGTGCCGAGCGACACGCCCAACCGTGTGGTATTGCCCGACATGAACGACACGAAATAGCCATTGGCCGAAAGGAAGCCGATGGCGTCGACGAAACCTGCCAGCCCGGCGAGGACAATGGCAAAGCGGCGGCGGGCACGGTCGTAGTGGATCATAGGCACATGCTACCGCGTCTGCTCCGAACCACAAACAGATGGTCAGTCTTTTGCCATGCCCAGCGCCATGTTCGCCAGCACATCGGCCATGGCGTCGGCGATTGCCTTATCAGCAGGGGCTGCATCGGCAATCGCCCGGCGAATCGCTTCGGCCCATTGGCTCGCCGTCTGCCTGTCGATGTTGAACTGTGAATGCATCGACATCATGCATTTTCCGGGGTTGGCGACCGACCAGTCGCGTGGCCCGCCGCACCATCCAGCCAGGAACGAAGGCAACGAAGCGCGCATCGGTGCCAGATCGGCTGCGTGCATGGCCCTAAGTCCGACATAGGCCGGGTCGCTGTCCATCAGGTCGTAAAAGCGGTCGGTGATACGGCGCAGGATTTCGTGTCCGCCGATGCGATCGAAAGGGGTAATCGGTGTGGTTTCGGCTTGCGTGGCCAAGGGAACAAGCTCCGGGCAGGGATCGAGGACGTCGTATGTCGCGCCAGCGTCCGCCAGCGACATTGATTCGCGTCAAACCGGATCGGAAATCAGCGCCTTGAGTGTATCCAACCTGTCCGCCTCATGCGCCGGCTTGTCACGCCGGATGCGCGATATGCGGGGAAACCGCATGGCAACGCCTGATTTGTGCCGCCTGCTGGCATGGACCGAATCGAACGCAACCTCGAACACCAGCGACTTGTCGGTTTCTCGCACCGGGCCAAAGCGGGCGACGGTGTGCTGGCGCACGTGGTGGTCGAGCCATTTCAGTTCCTCGTCGGTGAAGCCGAAATAGGCTTTGCCCACGGGCAAGAGTTCGGCCCCGGCGTCGGGATCGCCATCCCAGCAGCCGAATGTAAAATCGGAATAGAAGGACGACCGCTTGCCGCTGCCGCGCTGGGCATACATCAGCACGCAATCGATCAGCAGCGGATCACGCTTCCACTTGTACCACAGTCCCGTCTTGCGCCCCGCCACATAGGGGGAATCACGCCTTTTCAGCATGACCCCCTCGATGGCTTCATCGCGTGAGCGGGCGCGGATTTCGGCCAGCTCGGCCATGTCCTTGGCCGTGATCACGTCAGAAAGGTCGAAACGTTGCGGATCTAGTCGGTGGGCGAACAGCTCAAGGCGGCCCCGCCGCTGTTCCCATGGCAGGGCGCGCAGATCTTCGCTTCCATCGATCAGGATATCATAGAGACGCACGAACGCGGGATAATCGGCCAGCATCTTGCGGCTGACAGACTTGCGGCCAAGGCGCTGCTGCAGGGCGTTGAAGCTTGCCGCGCCGCCTTTCTCTCCGCCCTGATGTGTGCCGCGCACCAGAAGTTCGCCATCCAGCACGCCGCTGGCAGTGAGAGCGACCGCGACTTCCGGAAAAGTGCCGGAAATGTCATCCCCGCCCCGCGAGTAGAGCCGCGTCTCGCCTTCCACGTGGACCAGTTGCACGCGGATGCCATCCCACTTCCATTCGGCCACATAGTCGTTGAGGCTGACGATGGTTTCTTCCAGCGGGTGCGCCAGCATGAAGGGGCGAAATACCGGCAACAGATCGGTGCGCGGCAGGGGCGCCTTGCCGGTCGCCCAGTGGAAAAGTGGCAGATAGGGTGGTGCCTGCCCATGCCAGACCTCTTCCACGTCGTCGATCGCCACATCGAATGCCTGTGCGAATGCCACCTTGGCCAGCCGCGCGGAAATGCCGATGCGCATCGCCCCGGTCGCAAGCTTCAGCAGCGCGTAACGACCGCTCGAATCCAGCCGGTCAAGCAGTCCGGCCAACACTCCCTGGGCCGTGGCGCGGGTGGTGTGGCACAAAGTATCGACCACTTCCGCTACGCCCGGCGGCGGGGTAACCTCGCCCACTGGCTCGGGCCACAGCAGGCTGGCCGTCTCCGCAGTATCGCCCACGTAATCGCGACTGAGCGTCCAAAGCACCTCATCGACGCGTTCGGCCATGAGTGCGCGGATGGTGCCCGCCTTCACCGCCGGGAAGTTCAGCCCATCGGTTAGCGCGGCCAGTGCCCACCCACGGTCCGGGTCGGGAGTTTCGCGCAGATACCGGGCGATCAGCGCCAGTTTGCCGTTGCGGCTGCGCGTGAGAACCAGCGTATCGAGGAGCACGGCGAAGGACTCCATCAGTCATCCTCGTCCTCGTACCCCACCA
>Ga0163162_10002137_pt1 | contig 18541 bp, 16 predicted proteins | sample S55metaG_FD_115310 | JGI IMG/M metagenome (GOLD analysis project Ga0163162, IMG submission 115310) | Switchgrass rhizosphere microbial communities from Kellogg Biological Station, Michigan, USA - S5-5 metaG | ecosystem: Host-associated > Plants > Roots > Rhizosphere > Soil | place: USA...
CTGAGCGTTAAAGACACAAGTGCTCGCGAGCGAGCACTTGTGTTGTCAGGGCTGTTTAGGGAGGTTCAGGCTGAAGCTGTCTGCTTAGCCGGGTTAGAGAATAGAGCGAAGTTGCAAACCGTCCAGATCTTCTTCTTGCAGGAACTTCACTGCCATCACGCCATACTGCTTCAACCGTCGATATAGCTTACTGCGGTCAATTCCCAGTGCGGCTGCGGCCTGCACCTGGTTGCCGCCAAATTGCTGAAGTACTGAAAGGATGTAGCGCTTTTCAATTTCGGCAAGCGGAACGGTGTCGTCGATGTAGGCCTTGAGTAGCTGCTTCAACTCATTTCCATTTGTGCTTTGGCTTTTTTGAACGATCTCCAGGGGTAAGTCGTCCAGGCCAAGAACGTCGTCGATGTTTATAACCAACGAGTACTCAATGGCGTTTTCAAGTTCACGTACGTTGCCAGGCCACGGATACTCTCTTAATGCTCGTAAAGCCTCGGGACTGAACTTCGGCGCCGTCATGGCTAAACGGTCCGCCTTGAGAGTCAGGAAATGATTGATGAGAAGTTCAATGTCTCCAGTGCGTGTGCAAAGTTCGGGAAGTTGTAAAGGCAGAACACGGAGTCGATAGTAAAGGTCTGGTCGGAAACGGCCTTCCGCCACTGCCTGACCGAGATCGCTGTTTGTGGCTGAAATTATGCGTACATCGATGGCTACGTTCGCACGTCCACCGATTCGGCGCACTGTTCTTTCCTGAAGAACGCGCAACAATTTAGCCTGGGCGGAAAGATTTAGCGCATCAACTTCATCAAGGAAAAGTGTGCCGCCCGAGGCCTTTTCAAACAGACCACAGCGGCTCTCATGCGCTCCGGTGAACGTTCCACGCTGGTGGCCGAAGAGTTCTGCTTCTATTAAACCTTCAGGAATTGCCGAGCAATTGATGTCGACGAAAGGTCCATCACTGCGTGGACTCTTGTCATGGATAGCACGGGCAACAAGTTCCTTCCCGGTTCCAGTAGCGCCGACCAGCAACACAGAACTGTCGTTGGGTGCCACACGGTCGATCACCGTGAAAAGTTTTTGCATTGCAGGGGACTTACCGATCAAAGTAGGGCGACTTTGATGGTTTGGCACTTCAGCGTGCTCAATGTCGATTCTCTTTCGCCTTCCCTTGGAGGAAAGACTACTTTCGGACCAACCGTCGTAGGCTGTGGGAGTTGCCACGGACATATTTGATTTGATTAGTTCCAAAGCGCAGGATCTGCTTGAGCCAGGGCTACCCGAAAGAAGGGGCTTCAGAGATGCGGGGCTTTTGGACACTCCTTCGGGATAAGATGGTAGAGCTTGGGGTAGTGCATCGGGTAAAGCGCCGGACTTGGCCGCTGAAAGTGCCTTGTTGAACAGTTGGGCGCAAAGAGTTCCTTCTACTTCTATCTACTTAAATACCGAATACCACACTCATATCGAAAACCGCAGTTTTCGATACCTCTTTGATAGAAGAAATTCCTGCTTGGTTCTATCGTCGGGTGCGAACCGTTTACTGGGAACGTTCGCTTGGCACTTGGGTGTTGATGCCATTGCAAATCCGCGGCCACTAAAAACCTTTCCCTCAGGTTGTGGAAAAACAAGAAAAATGCAATATCGCTTCCGGTTTGTATCTGAGATTTAGATTTGTTTCTAGAATCAGGACAACAAAAGAATTGAGACTTTACATGAGCATTTCCAACTCGAGAGGATCGACTTGCACACACATCGGCACTGCGGAATTGTCGAAAAGTTCCTCTAGCATCTGGGTCGCGACATCAATTAATGTCAACAAAGAATGGGCTGTCTCGTTGTTTCCAACGCGCTGTTGTGCGACCTCACGTGTCATTGCGAGTGCTACGTAGATTCGAGTCAGTTTGCGTTCGGTGGATTGGTCGATTATGAGATCCATAATTCCTCGATCGTTGCGTAGAAAGTCGAGCGTTGGGGAAAAGGCCGCAGTGAGTCCGATATGCTTTCGCTTGTCGTAGTGCGGTTTCTATATTTCCGCCAATGTGATGGCCGACAAGCTAAAGCATAATCGGACGCTTGGTTATGCCACTGCAACCAAAGCCCTGATCACTAGCGCCAAAGCCATCACTCCTCCAATCACGGTGATTGTCCACTCAGCTAAAGGACTGCTGCGCCCCAGCAGTTTTCTGCAAACCACGATTGCACTTTTCCACCCGTCCTGCTGATAAAGAGGCAGGGAATTACCGATTGCTAGCCCTAAATTAAGCACACCAAACAAGCTTCCCCAGGCGACGAAGGCCAATACCAGATTCACGGCGATTCCTGCACTGAGAACCAGCAATTGCTTGTCTACCGTGCGGGTTTTGAAACTGCCCATATCCATTTGAACAAACGCTCCGATGGGCAGCAGCCGGAGCTGGCATTCGACATTGCTAAACGTTCGACCGTAAAGACGCGGTCCCCAACCTAAACTCAATGCAGTAACGGGAACACCACAGAGCCGCGCGGCGGCCAGGTGACCCAGCTCATGAAGAAGTAGCGCTGATGTAAAGCTGAAAATGAAGTTGAGGAGGGGCGTCATTTGGTCTCAAGCTCCAGTCTGCAATGAAGCGATTTGAGCTTCGAGTCGTTTGATATCGTCGATGTCTTTTCGAATATCCAGAATTAAGAACAACAGCGTGCTCGTGACAACGATGCCCGCCAGAAAACCAAAGCGGTTGTCGGCAAGGATTAGAGACAGAAAGACCAGTACTAGCAGGGCGATATACAACCTGAAAGTCAGCATTTAACTTCCTCAGTTACTTAATTTGGTATTGGAAGAAGAGGACTAATAAGGCAGGAGTTCCAGTGTAGTTGGTACGGGGTTGAGGCAGCATGGATCGATCTGAGTTGCAAACAATCAACTTCTTATTTCTTAGCAAGATTTTCTAATCGTTCCTAAGACATTGTTTGGTTGCTGGCCTTGGTCGATCTTCGTCGCCCAGAATAAGCCACACGTACATAAAAAAGCGGCGGCGTCTTTCGCAAGACGCCGCCGCTTTCCTTTGAGATCTTAGATTTGAGATCTGAGATCTACATACCCATGCCGCTCATGCCACCCATACCGCCCGGCATCGCGGGGCTTGACTTGTCGTCATCCGGAAGCTCAGAAACCATCGCCTCCGTGGTCAGCATCAATCCGGCGATCGATGCTGCGTTCTGAAGAGCAGTCCGTGTGACCTTGGCAGGATCGATTACGCCTGCCTTTACGAGATCTTCAAAAGTCTCGGTTGCGGCGTTGAAGCCGACGTTTTCGTTCTTCTCGGAACGAACACGCTCTACGACAACGGCGCCTTCCTTGCCAGCGTTCTGAACAATCTGACGAAGTGGCTCTTCAAGCGCACGACGAACGATGTTCACGCCAATCTGCTCATCCGGATCGCCCTCGCCATCCTTGTTGATTTGGAATTTCTCGAGAGCTTTGGCTGCCCTGACTAACGTAACGCCACCACCAGGAACGATACCTTCCTCAACTGCGGCGCGCGTTGCGTGCATAGCGTCCTCAACACGAGCTTTCTTTTCTTTCATCTCGGTTTCGGTCGCTGCACCAACCTTGATCACGGCCACTCCGCCAACCAATTTCGCGAGACGCTCTTGAAGTTTCTCGCGATCATAGTCAGACGTGGTTTCGTCGATCTGTGCACGAAGCGTCTTCACGCGACCTTCGATATCAGCTTGTTTGCCGGCGCCTTCGACGATGGTGGTGTTGTCCTTGTCGATGGTGATCTTCTTCGCTTTGCCAAGGTCTTCGATCTTGACGTTTTCGAGTTTGATACCAAGATCCTCGCTAATCACTTTGCCACCGGTCAGGATCGCGATGTCTTCGAGCATTGCTTTACGACGATCGCCGAATCCTGGGGCCTTAACGGCCGCGATGTTTAAGGTGCCACGCAGCTTGTTAACAACCAAAGTCGCCAACGCTTCACCTTCGACATCTTCTGCGATGATGAGCATTGGCTTGCCCATCTTGGCTACCTGCTCAAGCAGTGGCAGCAAATCTTTCATCGAGCTGATCTTCTTTTCGTTGATCAGAATCAGTGGACTATCGAGTACTGCTTCCATTCTCTCTGGATCGGTTACGAAGTATGGGCTGAGGTAGCCACGGTCGAACTGCATACCCTCAACAACTTCGAGTGAAGTGTCCATGGTTCTGGACTCTTCAACGGTGATGACGCCATCTTTGCCGACCTTGTTCATGGCCTCGGCGATGATGCCGCCGATGTTGCTATCGCCATTGGCTGAGACAGTTCCAACCTGAGCGATTGCATCACCCTTTACCGGCTTCGAGAGACGCTTAATCTCTTCTGTAGCGCGCTCGACCGCTTTGTCGATGCCTCGCTTGAGAGCCATCGGGTTGGCGCCTGCCGCGACAGTCTTCACACCTTCACGGAAGATTGCCTGAGCGAGAACCGTGGCGGTCGTAGTACCGTCACCTGCAACGTCTGAAGTCTTGGAAGCAACTTCGCGAACCATTTGAGCGCCCATGTTTTCCAGGGCGTCTTTCAATTCAATTTCCTTTGCGACGGTCACGCCGTCTTTTGTGATTGTGGGTGAACCAAACTTCTTGTCGATCACAACGTTTCGGCCCTTCGGCCCGAGGGTGATCTTCACTGCGTCAGCGAGTTGATTGATACCGCGCAGAATCGCTGCCCGCGAGTCCTCACCGTGAATTACTTGCTTTGCCATTCTCTTTCTTCTCCTACTTAATGGGTGGATATTTTGTGGCTGCTTTGAACCAAAGAAAAAAGCGGCTGAGTCCTTAGACTACTTGCCGCCCTTCTTGCCGCCACTTGCTGCGCCGGCTCGCTCTAGGATTCCCAGAATTTCATCTTCACGCATGATGAGAAATTCTTCTCCGTCGATCTTGATTTCTGAGCCGCTGTATTTCCCAAACAAAACGCGGTCGCCGGCCTTAACGTCCAACGCTTGTCGGGTCCCATCGTCCTTATATTTGCCCTCGCCAGCTGCGACGACCTCGCCTTCCTGGGGTTTTTCCTTTGCGGTATCCGGAATAATGATGCCGCCACGTACCTGCTCACCCTCTTCAATTCTCCGCACAATAACGCGGTCATGAAGAGGCCTAATGTTTGTTGCCATACTCTTGGTTCTCCTTTCGAATTTCACTACGGAATTCGTTGATTTGGTATTAAGACAAAGTACTCAGGCATGTTTTTCTAGCACTCATTGTAGAGGAGTGCCAAGAATAGAGGTTGGGGATAGTCGTTGTCAACTGCGGGGAATTACCGGATTTCAGATCGCAGATTTGAGATCTCAGAGTGAGCCTTAGAACGTTTTAACGTCGTGAGGCCCGTTTAAGACTTCTCGACTCAGAGCGATCCTGCTTTTGATAGCTGGCCACTCGCTTTGAAAGGGTATTTCGGTGGATTCCTATTGCTGAGGCAGTTTTTGTTAGGTGCTGCTTGTGACGGGCCAGGGCCTTTTTAATGTAGAGCTTTTCGAATTCAGCCATCGCCTCGTCCAGGAGGATCTGGCCTTCCAACATCTCGTCAATCAGGGTTTCAAGACGATTATGAATCATGGATATTTGAAATTGCCGATTGCCGATTGCCAATTACGCAATCGCCATGGCCTGTGAATATATCGGGTAAATAAAATGGCGATCGGCAATCGACAATTGGCAATCTTCAATTCTCTACAGTTCCTCGCCGGACAGGAGTCGATATGCCTCTACATATCGAGCAGTAGTTGCTTGAGCAACTTCCGGGGGAATCGCTGGAGCTGGCGGCTTCTTGTCCCAATCGAGGGTTTCCAGATAGTCCCTCACAAACTGTTTATCGAATGACGGTTGAGAACGTCCGGGAACATATTCTGCCGCCGGCCAGAAACGAGAAGAATCGGGTGTTAGTACTTCATCGACAAGTACTAGTTCTCCGTTTTTGTCGAGACCGAATTCAAACTTAGTGTCGGCGATGATAATGCCTCGTTCTCTGGCGTAGTTCCTTGCCTCCGAGTACAGGCGAAGCGATGTGTTCTTCAGTAGCTCAGTTGCGTCAGCCCCGATAATGTCACGCACCTGGGCCTCGCTTATGTTCTCATCGTGACCCGTCTCTGCTTTCGTTGACGGAGTAAAGAGTGGTTCAGGCAACTCGGCTGACTCGAGAAGATCTGCCGGCAACTTGTGCCCGCATACTTCACCTGTCTTCAGATAGTCTTTCCATCCGGAGCCGACGAGGTAACCGCGCACTACGCACTCCACTGGAAACACTTCCGCCTTGCGTACAAGCATAGAACGACGAGCCAGCGTGTCCGAGTAACGTCTAACGGTGTCTGGCATTTGATTGATGTCACTCGTTAGCAAATGATTTGCGACTACGTGTCCCAACTTGTCGAACCAAAACTGGGAAAGCGCTGTTAGTACTTCACCCTTGCGCTCAATCGGTGTTGGTAGAACACAGTCAAAAGCGGAAATGCGATCAGTAGCAACGATTAGTAAGCGGTCGTCGTCGATTGCGTAGACATCACGAACTTTACCGCGACGAACGAGCGGAAGATCAGAAAGAGATGTTTGCAGAAGAGTGGCAGCACTCATAGTTTGATTGCTGCCTGGCGCAGCGACGAATTCATTTTGATTAGGGCAGAGCGGATTTTGCTCGCGCAAAAAAACTTTGTCAAGAACAGGGTTGATTTAAGATCGGTGATTGGTGAATTGTTTGCTGATTGCTGATTGCTGATTGCTGATTGCTGATTGCTGATTGCTGATTGCTGATTGCGATGTGTCTTAATAACAGCCAATCAACTGTAACTTGAAAGCTCGATCTAAATCGCCAACCGAAAACAGCAATCAGCAATCAGCAATCAGCAATCAGCAATACCAATGACACTAATGTTCTTAAGATCTTAGCGCATCCTTGAGTCGCTGAATCTGCGCGGCGTGATTGTGGGCGTGGTCAGCGTAGATTGTCAGCCACTTTTCCACTGAGTAAGGACCGCTCTCCGAGTGCACACCTTGTCGCTTCCATTGATCTTCCGACATCAGATCGAACAGTTGTGCTGTCGTCACGCGTGCAAGACGAAATGCTTCAAGTGCTGGAGCCATGTCGCGCTCGTTATACTTAAGCACGTCAGCAAACTTCGCCTCGTCGTAGCCTTCGATTACGGGATTGTCATGAACCAGGAGTTTTCGAAAACGAAAGGCAGAAGTGCTTTCACTATCACCGAGATGATGGACGATCTCGCGTGCACTCCACTTACCGGGAATTGGATGATCACCAAGGTTATTCGCGGGAAATCCATCCAACGCTTTAATGACTTCATCATAACCGGCAACGTACTTAGCGATGAGACTGCTTCTCTCTTCTGGTGTCATTGCTTCGTTCCTTTGTGTTGAAGATTGTCCGTGTAACAATGGAAGCATACCGATTCCGGATCATGAAGCTCAAATCTAAAGATCTCAAATCATATTGGAGTTCAAAAGCATGTCGGCACCGATTAGTTTTCGTCGTTCTATTGTAAGTTTGATTCTATGCGGGCTGTTGCTGTTATCAGCCCTGGGGATTACCGCAACAGCCGCGCCTGATGGAACCCCTCAGGCACTGTCTATACAGGTCAGCAAACCACTCCCGCCGACGCAATACATTCCTGATCATGATTTTGACACGCGGCACATTGCTTTGGATCTACGTTTTGATTGGGATAAACAACAGCTTTTGGGCCGTGAAACACTGGTGTTCGCGCCACTCATAACTAACCTCAAGGCAATAAAACTCGATGCTGCAAATATTACTGCCACTGGAATAAAACTATCTTCAGGAACTCCACTCCAGTTCACAACCGACGCTGCGAAAGAAAAGGTTAATGTAACCCTCGATCGCGCATATCAGCCGACTGAAGAACTGACCATAACGATCGATTACCACACGAATGGCCCCCAGGATCCGAGCAGGCAGGGCTTGGTCGGTGTTGGTCTAAAGTTCTTTAAGCCAGGCCCAGACGATCCGTCACGGCCCAAACAGATTTGGTCGCAAGGCGAAAGTGAGTACAACCACTACTGGTTTCTTTGTTACGACCATCCAAATGATTTCTTTACTTCAGAGATAAAGGCGACAGTCGAAAAGCCGCTCCAAGTCATCTCAAACGGTCGACTGGTCGAAACAAGAGACAACAAAGATGGCACGAGGACTTTCTATTGGAAGATAGATCAGCCTCACGCAAGCTACCTGACCTCTATTGTTGTTGGCGATTACGCTGCTGTGACCGGGGAATATGCAGGCGTCCCGGTCGTTACGTATGCCTACCCGAACGAAGCAACTGAAGCCAAGGTGACAGCGGCGCGGCTTCCCGAAATGGTGAAGTTCTTTTCTGAAAAGACCGGACTCAAGTACCCCTACGCGAAGTACGCACAAACAATGGCTCACGATTTTGGTGGCGGGATGGAAAATATCAGCGCCACTACGCAAACGGACAACATGATCCACGATGCGCGTTACGAGTTGGATTCAACCAGTGACGGTCTTGAAGCTCATGAACTTGCACACCAATGGTTCGGCGATTACGTAACAGCACGGAATTGGTCAGACATTTGGTTGAACGAAAGCTTTGCCACCTACTTCCAGGCGATGTGGGATGAATACAAACTCGGTTCGGATGATTTTCTTTACGCGGATATCAAGGCGAATCAGGACTCTTACTTTAATGCATGGAAGCAAGGCAGTCGTCGACCGATCGTCACTAAGAACTATAAGGAACCCGACTCTGTTTTTGATACTTACGCGTATCCACGTGGCGGTGCAGTCCTTCACATGCTTCGTAAGAACCTGGGTGAAGAGAATTGGTGGCGAGCAATCAACTACTACCTGAAGAAGTACGCTAACCAACCAGTGGAGACTGAGCAGTTTCGAGTTGCCATTGAGGAATCAACCGGTCAGTCGATGGATTGGTTCTTCGACCAATGGCTCTACAGGATGGGCCATCCCATCTTTGAGGTTACGCAGCATTATGACGAAGCCAACAAGACTCTTACGCTGACGGTTCGACAACAGCAAACAAAGGACGCCGAGTCGCAATATCCACAGGTCGCCTTTTTCCAAACGCCGATCGATATTGAGATCGGCACAGCGGCAAAGACTGAAATTCAACGAGTTCAAATTGAACCCAAGAAAGAACAGACGTTTACGTTCAAAGTTGATTCGAAACCTTTGCTCGTCAATTTTGATTACAAGAGCACAGTGATTAAGGAACTCGACTTCAAGAAGTCGACAGATGAGCTTAGTTATCAACTCGAACATGATCAGGATGTCTTAGGACGTATCTGGTCGCTCAATCAACTAACAGCTGCGTGGAAACTTTCTACAACCTCAGTCGCTGACAAAGAAGTCATTGCCGATGAACTGGCAAAGATCCTGACCGCGGACAAATTTTGGGGAGTGCGGTTGGAAGCGGCAACAGCCCTGGCTGACATTTCTGGGAAGAATGTCCGCAGTGCGTTGTTGGCGGCAACAAAGGATCAGCGTTCAAAAGTCAGAGCGCGGGCGATTACTTCATTGTCTGCCTCCAAGGATCCTCAGCTCGCGTCTGTCTATCAGGAATTCCTGCGTGACCCGAGTTATGTAGTCATCCGGGCAGCATCTCTAGCCCTGGGCCAGACCAAAGCACCTACCGCTTTTGATTCGCTGGTTAAGCTCGTTGACGAACCATCGTGGCACAACACAATACGAGTTTCAGCATTGTTGGGACTCTCCGAACTGGGTGACAAGAGAGCTCTGGAGGTAGCACTCAAGTACGCCGCACCTGGTGACTATCCGCAGGTGCGCATTGCTGCGGCGAAACTTCTCGCCGTCGCAGCCAAGGGTGATCCCCGGGCATTTGCGCTGGCCTCTGCGAATCTTGAGGAGGGAATAAAGAATTCTAACTCGTCACTCGTCTCCGCATCTGCTGAAGCGCTCGTCCAGATTGGCGATCCACGTGGTGTTGAGTTGCTGGAGCGACTGACGAAAGAGGGTCCGAATGCTCCGTATGCGAGGTCGTTGTCGCAGTATCTGGACCGGCTTAAAAAGTCCCTTGCAGGTGCCGAGAAAACACGTGACAAGGGATAAGCAGAGGATCCCAGAGGCAGCGCTTCGAAGAATCGCATCTGGTAGCAGTCACTGAGAGGACCAGACTTTGTGGGGGCCCCAACTTTGGACTTGTATGGAAGCCTTATCCTCCTGTACTATCCAGTCGAACCCGATTCGCGCCAGCCCCAAAGGTGCTTACCCTCTTGAGCCTCCTGTCAGTCCAAACACAAAATAACTCTGATGGCCACAGCTACTGACAGACAGAAAATCGCTAAGGAAAACTTTACTGTACCCGACGCAGGCGAACGCAAGGTTACTCTACTGGTCGTTGAGGATGACGAGAACATCTCCACGGCAATCAGTGAGTATTTCTCCCGCGCAGGTTACAACGTCAAAACCGTCGAAGATGGCCTGAACGGCGTGAAGGCAGCGCTGGATGATCCTCCAGATGCTGTCGTTCTCGACTTGATGCTGCCCAAGATGGACGGCCTCGCCGTTTGCAAGGAGTTGCGAGAGAAGGTTGGCTATCTGCCGATTCTCATGCTGACTGCAAAAGACGACGTTGTTGACAAGGTGCTTGGGTTGGAGATGGGGGCGGATGATTACATCACGAAGCCGTTTAGTCTCCGTGAACTCGAGGCAAGAATTAAATCTGTCTTGCGTCGAACCCGCACCGGTCCTACTCCCGACGGAATACGAGACGAGGCGCCTATCGTCCGAGGTCGCTTAAGAATCGATTCAGCTAAGCGGGAAGTGACGATTGGTGATCGCCAGGTAGAACTAACTCCTAAAGAGTTTGATCTGCTCCGCCTCTTCGCGTCGAATCCCGGCCGGGTGTTTCCAAGAAAATACTTGCTCGAGAAGATTTGGGATTACTCATACGAGGGATACGACCGCACCATCGATTCACATATCAATCGATTGCGAGCAAAGATTGAGGAAAATCCTGAAAATCCGCAGATGGTGTTGACCGTATGGGGAATCGGGTACAAGTTCAGCGACGAACAATAACGGAAGAAGACGGGGACGCGAAGACGCGGTCACGAAGCGGCGACGGGGTGAATCAGAGACTCCGTCGCCTTTTTCTTTGTTCTACTATCCCCGTCCACGCGTCTCCCCGTCTCCCAGTGTTCACGTCCATCGCCTCGTCGCTTCACTGCTTAGAACTTTATGAATCGCCTAAACTTTTTGTAGCTAACTCTAGTAATTCGTAGGCACTTATTGTATTCTTCGCGTCGGTTTGTACAAGATATGGTTCTGCGGGTGTCCCTGTTAAATAAATCGACAATCAACTTGAGTCAGCCGCGTAACCGCTAACAGCAAGCCTGCCCCCCAGGATGCTGATCGCCACTTCGCGATTCGGATCTTTCCGAACGCTGGAGAGGTGCATCGATAAGACTGGAGGGGCAAGATGTTTTGTAACACCTTAACCGCGCGTTTTTCTCACCTGTTTTTCACTCTCGCACTCATTTCCCTGGCCGCATTTCCAGCAAACGCACAAAACAGTTTGAGCGGAGCGAAGCCGCGTCATTCGGTGTCAGTTTTAGATAGCACAAAGGACCAGGATGGTCTCGTGGGATCCGTGCGACGCGTAAAGACTGAGACAGCGAAGGTCGAAATAAAAGAAGGACAACCGGTCGAGGGTCCTTTGCAGATTCTCGAACTTACAACTTACGGGATTAAAGGCAACCGGACCGAGAACGTTTCCTACCCTGACACCGATTCTCTGGTTGGCAAGGAGGAATATAAGTACGACGCACGCGGCAACATTACGGAAATGACGCTCCGAGACGACCGCGGTGCAATCGTCACAAGAGAAGCTTACAGCTACGAGTTCGACAACGTGGGTAACTGGACAAAGATGACCACCAGTTTGGTCTTGTTTGAGAACGGTCAGATCAAACGTGAACCCATCGAGAGTACCTACCGCACCATCACCTACTACTTCGACGATAACATCGCAAAGATCGTCGATTCGCCGTCCCCCTCGGCTGTCCAGATTGCCTTACCGTCAGCAATTGGTGCCGCAACAAATCTCGACGCACCCCAGCCGAAGGTTAAATACCGTCAGACCGAAGCGGCGACATCAACCGCAGAGTCAGCGATTGGTGAAGCTCCGGCACTTCTAGTCAGCCGGCAAGTTGGAGTTGCCCTCAACTCCAACACTGCGGCACCTTCAACGATAAGAGAATCGATATCGAATAATAAGCCGCAGTCAATCGATCGAAACCGCGAAGCAAGAGAAGCCAAACCGGAAAGTTTTGTCTCACCTCGAAGCCGAGTTGATCAGCCGAAAGTGTCAGAAGAACCAAAGGCGTCGGCAACTTCTTCGCGCGTAGAGACTATAGAAAGCGCTCCCATCAATACCCCTCTGATAAACACCGCTCCTGCTGAAGATTCTCCTCAGAAAGTCGCTTACAACTTGTATGAAAAAGGTCGCGCTTCGCTGGATGGCGGCGACGTTCAGGCCGCTGTTGGGGCGTTTCTGATGTCCGTCAAACTTGAACCATCTGCGGAGGTTTACCTCAACCTTGGTTTTGCTTATCTCCAGCTGGATAAAAACAATGACGCGTCGAAGGCTTTCCATCAGTCAACCAAGCTTGACCCCGACGCGGCTGAGGCTCAGTACGGCCTGGGCCTAGCGTCATACCGGCTGAAGAGATTCGCCGATGCTCGTGATGCTTTTAAAAAAGCCACAATCCTGGAACCAAGGATGGCCAAGGCTCACTACGGTCTTGGAGTCACCTACGTCGAACTTGGACAACCAGATGCGTCAGTCAACGAGCTCAGAATTCTAGAGAGACTGGACAAGAATTTGGCAAAGCAACTTTCGGGAACTAATCCCAGAATGAAGGATCCTTGTCGCAACAGCATCTGTCAGTGAACTCGCGTGACAGAGGTAAGGAGTACGAATGCAGAACAACAGATTTGTAGTTTTGACCGGCCACCTCAGCAATTATCCTCTTTCGGATTTGATTGGCATCCTTCGTCATCAAAAAAAATCAGGAAGATTGCTGATCGAGTATTCAAAAGGGCCGGCGACGCTCTTTTTTGAAGACGGCGAATTGGTAGATGTTCGCTTGAATGAGTTGGCAGGTTTGCAAGCGATCTGCGTTTTAGTGGCTCAGCCTGATGCGGCATTCAATTTCAATCCGCTAATAAGGGCGTCGCAACGTTCAATCGACGGTTCGTTCCAACGAGTCGTTTCGGAATTGTTTGGTTGCTGGGATGAGAGTGCCCTTCAAATCGACGGCGTATCGGTGAAGCCGGTCCTCCAGCTGAATCCAAATCCCGCCGATCAAAACACTCCAACTCCACTCGAAGGCCGCAGCGTTGAGCCATTAGCGCTACCGCCGGCTCCGGCCATATCAACACTGCGTCAACGATCAGTTCTGATGGCTGCCGCAGCAGTGCTAATAGTGATTGGTATTTCAACCGTTATCGCTGTAACAGGTTCACTTAAAAAGTCAGGAATGGTTTCCGAACAACTTACTGCTGCTCCCAATAGCTCTGCACAAGCAAACCAACTTCCGGCCCCTCCTGCACGCGCAACTGATACCACGCGAGTTAGGCAAACTAACGAGTCGCGACGCGAAAGCAGGTTGAAAACATCCGAAGCTAGTCCAAGGTCCGAGACATCACCAAAATTGACCCCAACTGGTAATGAAAAAGGGAGCGCGCTCCCGGCTTCATCTTCTGGGGGAACAATCAAGGTGGTTATGCATATTGAGAACGGAAGAGTGCTCAACGCATCCATTGCTAACCACGCCCCCGGAATGGATGGCCTTGAATCTCTGGCGTTAAGAATCGCGAGGCAACGCCGTTATCCCGCCGCAAAAACGGGCGCGGAAACGGTAACCATTAGTGTCAACAAGCCTGAGTAAAGTGCGGAAAGGTACTCCTATGTTATTTCTCGACAGCAAAATCTTAAGACATCACGTTGACGCCACGGCTCGAATCAGATTGTTCAGTGCATTACAGGAAACAGATCGCAAGCCGTTAATTCGTTCACTCAGAAGGCGCTTCTTCAACGATCTGCTCGTCAGTTCTGACAACGTGGAGTTGATGGAGGCTTCAATTTCATCCTGGACGGAATCGACCATGGATGAACCCTATATCACCGGAGACGTGTTCGCTTTCAACGACTACCTGCTCTATGTGATCTTCGACGATGATGAGCCCGGGAGACCTTTGATCAATGCCGGCATCGTCTATGAGACAAGTACGACGGAGCCTTTCAGAAAACTAGATGCTTTCTGTCAAGAGGTTCGCGACCTGCTTATGTTGAATTCTGCAGATGCCAGCACCGCCTTTCCCAATTGGGAAACTGGAAACCGGGAGATGCCACAAGGCTTTAGAACTTTTGTTGAAAAGCAGGACACGGACTCGCTGTATACGAGTCTTCGCAAAGAGACCATGAGCAAGAGAATCCTGGCTGCATCACGGTTGGAGGACGAAAGCGCCAGGTTGTTTTTGCGAACAGCGAGAAACGCTCATCAGGAAGGTTATGCGGTCAAACTCTTATCAGGTGAAGCACGGCCGGAGAATGTCCCAATTGAACGGCTCGAAGATGTTGGCCTGGTAGAGCGAGAAGTCCAGGTGAGTTGTCGTAAGACTGGTCATGCTCTGTTCCGACTTCCGAATGCCGACGCTCTCGCTGTGGTAACTGTCAGTGACGCGACGTGCAGTGAATGCGGATCGGTCGTCGCTGATGAGAACGTGGAGGAAGTGATTGCACCAACGCAACTGGCCACCTCACTGCTTGAAGATGGGTCATGGCTTGTGAGCCGCTTGCATTTTGTTCTCCGACAGCTCGGAGTTCCCGAAAGAGAGATAGCGGTTGGTCCTTCGGAAGGAACTGGCTCAGGCCAGATGATGGCAAACATCAGTGGCGAGTCGTTTCTCATTGCTGCTCGCGACGGTGACCTTACGCCTACATTCGCGCGTTCAGTCGTTGACCTGGAGATCGAGACCGAAGCGTCGCATCTCGTTATTGTCGCAACCGGAAGAATTCACAAGGAAGCGGCACTCCTACTCAGAAATCATTCTCGACGTCGACTCAGTAGTGGTCAGGACTTTGAGATGATTATTGCTGACGACGTCGCAACCGCTGCACGCGAGTTGGAAGCGGCTCTGGAAAGAGTTTCGCAACGCATCATTGCTGATCAGCTGTGTGTTCTGGATAACAGTATTGGCATGTCGGTAAGCCGACTCGTATTGACGAAGTTTCAATTAATGCAGGCAGAAAGTAAGCACGAGGCTGAAGCGACGGACGTCGAGATGGAAACAGAGTGGCAAACACCGACGACTACTCTTACATTGGCGGCAGCAGCGTCGGCCGAAACTGCGACAGTCTTTGACGTTCAGCCTGAGCCAATGGTGGTTCCACACGAAATGCCTCAAGAGGAATTCAAGGTCGGAACCTGGGACTAGTGTTGCTCCGTTGCGCTTAGTGAAACATGGGCAAAGCAATTCGACTGTCAAGCAAGGCTGCTAGTCAGACAGGTCTCCGCGCCCGTCGAAAGAAAATTGTTCGTGCACTGATTGGTGAATCTCAGGCACAACACTATCCAGTTGCAGAACCTTCCGAAGCAGACATTCGTTGGGCTCAAGACATTCTGATACTGCGAAAAGCGGCCGAAGAGTTGGCGACGCGGCGGTACGGTGGAATTACACGGTCGGTTCAAGACAGCAATTTTCGAAATACAGCGGTGTTGTTAAGTGATCCTTCTGCGGAAACACGCAGGTTCGCCGTCAGGACGTTGTATGACCTCGATCCTGACCAGGCAGCAACACTCGTGAATAACGCGCTGCGCGACGGTTCGCAGGAAGAGCGACGCAATATCGGCGCGGCATTGTCGGATTCAGGCCTACTGTTCGAAGCCATCGACGATCTCATGGATGAGAATCATGAAAGGTGCTACGGCGCTTTCTCACTTTTGTTTTTGGTGGCAAAAGCCGGAGTCGTCAACCCGCTTATAACCGTCATCGAAAAGCATCCGAACATTGATCTACGACTGGCTGTGATCAGGTTGCTCGCTTCAAGCAAAGAGACGCAGGTCATATCGTCACTTGAAGCGCTGGCTAACAACCGGTCGGTCGCACTTGAAGTGAGGTCTGCTGCAGCCAGAGCCGTCTCCCAAATCTCAGATCCCAGATCTCAGATCTCAAAACTCCCATCTCCGCTCTCAAATATCACATCTCCGATCTCAAATCAGTGATCATCGATTTGAAGTCAATGATCGGAAAGAATCAACAATCCGCAATCAGCAATTAGAATCAGAACCCAGCTGTCTGAAATTTGAGATCTGAGATCTGAGATCCGCTTTGCGTTTCACTATCCAGCCACAACAATTTACTATTCAGTGCAAAGCATGAACTTCAAACTACGTTCCGAATACCTTCCAAAAGGTGATCAGCCCGCAGCCATCGATGCGTTGGTCAAGGGTCTCAATGATGGCGCGAAAGATCAGGTGTTGCTGGGAATCACCGGCAGTGGGAAGACGTTTTCGATTGCGAGTGTCATTGAACGAACGCAACGGTCGACTCTTGTCCTGGCGCACAACAAGACGCTTGCAGCACAGCTCTACCAGGAGTTTCGCACTCTCTTTCCGGAGAACGCCGTCGAGTATTTCGTTTCTTACTACGACTACTACCAGCCAGAAGCATACGTTCCTGCCGCCGATGTCTACATCGAAAAGGAAGCGATTGTTAATCAGGAAATCGATCGCCTGCGGATGTCTGCGACTCGTGCACTCTTCGAACGACGCGACGTGATTGTTGTTGCCAGCGTCTCGTGTATCTACGGTCTCGGCGATCCTGATGCGTACTACGGACTCCTCTTTTTTGTCGAACCCGGCATGCGCATGTCTCGCGATGTGTTACTGCAGAAGTTGGTGGAGGTTCAGTACGAACGATCAGACATCAATTTCCAGCGCGGAAGCTTTCGGGTACGAGGCGACGTTGTTGAGATCTATCCGAGTTACCAGGATCTGGCATATAGAATTGAGTTGTGGGGTGACGAAATCGATTCGGTCTCGACAATCGATCCGCTCCTTGGAGAAGTAATTGAGAAACACACGTCTCGGGTTCCGATTTATCCGAAGACGCACTACGTGATGTCGCGTCCAACCATCAAGCGGGCGATCAAGACGATCAAGGAGGAACTCGAATGGTGGGAACCGAAACTCATTAATGAAGGGAAACTGGTCGAAGCACAGAGACTTCATCAACGAACAATGTTCGACCTTGAGATGATCAAGGAGATGGGGTTCTGTCGCGGTATCGAGAACTATTCGAGACACCTGACCGGAAAGAAACCCGGCGAACCGCCGCCGACTTTGTTGGACTATGTGCCACGCGACACGTTGATGGTTATTGATGAGTCTCATCAATCCGTACCACAAGTGCGCGGAATGTTCGAAGGTGATCAGTCGCGCAAGCGCACACTCGTCGAGTACGGCTTTCGGTTGCCATCAGCATTGGACAATCGACCGCTTAACTTTGCCGAGTTTGAAGCGCGGATCGGACAAACGATTTACGTGTCCGCGACACCTGGACCGTATGAGTTGACGAAGGCAAGTGGCGAAGTTGTCGAACAGATCATTAGACCGACAGGTTTGATGGATCCGGAAGTTGAAGTTCAACCGGTTAAAGGGCAGATTGATCACCTGCTCGAGGAGTGTCGCCAACGGACCGAGAAACATGAGCGCGTCCTGGTGACCACATTGACCAAACGAATGTCGGAAGACCTCACTGAGTATTTCACGGAGGTAGGTATTCGTGTTCGTTACCTGCATTCGGACATCGAGACGCTTGAAAGGATCAAAATCCTGCGTGACTTACGTCGCGGTGAGTTTGATGTGCTGGTCGGGATCAATCTTTTGCGTGAGGGTTTAGATCTTCCGGAGGTCTCATTGGTGGCGATCCTCGATGCTGACAAGGAAGGGTTCCTTCGATCTGAGCAGTCATTGATTCAGACAATTGGCCGGGCGGCGCGCAATTCGCAGGGCAAAGCGATTCTTTATGCCGACAGAATTACGGACTCGATGAAGCGCGCAATTGATGAGACGAATCGACGGCGTGCGATTCAAGAAGTTTACAATCGAGAGAACGGTATTACACCGCAGACTATCATTAAGCCCATCGAAGCAACCCTGATTACAGCTTCCGAAGCGGACTACTTTAAGGTGCCGGTCGAGATTGAAGATATTGAGGACTACTCGCCGGCAAACATTGAAGCTACGATCACGAGACTTGAAGTTGAAATGCGCGGAGCTGCGAAGCGTTTTGAGTTTGAGAAGGCAGCGGAATTACGCGACCGGATCAAGGTGCTGCGAGATAGAGAATTGCAACTTAGTTAGAGACTTTTTTCTGTGCGCCTCTGAGACTCTGTGGTGATCTCATTTTTACCACGGAGGCACAGAGGCACAGAGGTAACACAGAGAAAACGTTGTCACACTGTGCTAATCAAATCGAATCCAGACGAAACACAATCGTAC
>Ga0163162_10002139_pt1 | contig 18531 bp, 17 predicted proteins | sample S55metaG_FD_115310 | JGI IMG/M metagenome (GOLD analysis project Ga0163162, IMG submission 115310) | Switchgrass rhizosphere microbial communities from Kellogg Biological Station, Michigan, USA - S5-5 metaG | ecosystem: Host-associated > Plants > Roots > Rhizosphere > Soil | place: USA...
CGCGGAGGGCTATTGTAGCGTTACCGGCGACGCACCACCGCAGGCGCTCATGAGCCGTTACAGTCGTTACAGGTACGCCCGCGCGCCCCGGCGGGCCCGCACCGCGAGTTCGCGGAAGGTGTCGCGCCCGACGGCGTCGGCGGCGACGAGGAAGGAGACCGAGCGCGCGCCGCTCGAAAGCAGGGTCAGGGCAAGGAGCCGGTCGCTCCACTGCGCGCACCCGGTGATCCGCCGATATTGCGCGACCCCCGCCCTGTCCCAGGTGGTCAGCCCGTCCGGTCCAAGCCGGAATGCGACCGGCTGGCGCCGTTCCCACGCCCGCGCAAACAGGCAGAGCGCGGCAAGACACGTGAACGCGGCGACACAGGCGTGAAACTGGCCCGCGCGGGCCGCCACGCACTGAAACACCGACACCACCGCGACGGCGATGAAGCCGACCATCGCGCCGCGCACCAGCCGCGAGGCGCGCAGCACGTGCCGCCGGGGTGAACCGCCAGGGGTTTCATCGAAATCGACATGCGCGCCCGGCAACGCCTTTCCCCGTCGATGCCGAACGCGCCGGCGCTCAGTGACGCTTGAAGACGAGCGTGCCGTTCGTGCCGCCGAAGCCGAACGAGTTCTTCAGCGCCACGTCGATCTTCATCTCGCGTGCGGTGTTCGCGCAGTAGTCCAGGTCGCATTGCGGGTCCTGGTTGAAGATGTTGATGGTCGGCGGCGACACCTGATGGTGGATCGCGAGCACCGTGAACACCGATTCCAGGCCGCCCGCGCCACCGAGCAGGTGCCCGGTCATCGACTTGGTCGAGTTCACCACGACCTTCTTCGCGTGATCGCCCAGCGCGCGCTTGATGCCCGTGGTCTCCGCGATGTCGCCAAGCGGCGTGGACGTGCCGTGCGCGTTCACATACTGCACTTCGTCCGGATTGACCTTCGCGTTCTTCATCGCGTTGATCATGCTGCGGCGGCCGCCGTCGCCGTCTTCGGGCGGCGCGGTCATGTGGTACGCGTCGCCGCTCATGCCGTAGCCCGTCACTTCCGCGTAGATCTTCGCGCCGCGCGCCTTCGCGTGCTCGTACTCCTCGAGCACCATCACGCCCGCGCCTTCGCCGAGCACGAAGCCGTCGCGATCCGTGTCCCACGGACGGCTTGCCGTCGCGGGGTCGTCGTTGCGCTGCGAGAGCGCGCGCGCCGCCGCGAAGCCGCCGATGCCGAGCGGCGACACCGTCGATTCCGCGCCGCCCGCGATCATCACGTCGGCATCGCCGTATTCGATCAGGCGCGACGCTTCACCGATGCAGTGCAGCCCCGTCGTGCATGCCGTGACGAGCGCGAGATTCGGGCCCTTGAGGCCAAAACGGATCGACAGATGGCCGGAGATCATGTTGATGATCGACGCCGGCACGAAGAACGGCGAGATCCGGCGCGGGCCGCGATTGAGCAACTCCGTTTGCGTGACTTCGATCATCGGCAGCCCGCCGATGCCCGAGCCCACGACCACGCCCACGCGCTCCGAGTTTTCGTCGGTGATTTCAAGGCCGCTGTCCTGCATGGCCTGCACGCCCGCCGCGATTCCGTAATGGATGAAGGTATCCATATGGCGCGCTTCCTTGCCGGGCATGTAGTCCTCGACATTGAAGCCCTTCACCTCGCCCGCGAAGCGGGTCGAGAAGTTCGTTGCGTCGAACTTCGTGATATCGGCGATGCCGGACTTGCCCGCCACCAGATTGGCCCAACCGTCGGCAACGGTATTGCCGACAGGCGAAATCAGCCCAAGGCCTGTAACAACAACACGACGACGGCTCACGGTAACCCCTTATCCATAAATGACAAAAAGCAAAAGCCACAGAGGCCACAGGAAACTGCCCTGCTAGCCCTGTGGCTGTTAAATCGGTCTCGGTCGCGACAGAGCGTCAAGCTCGAGTGCCATGCGCTGCTGACGCCGGGCCTTACGCCTTGACGTTTGCGCGGGCGTAGTCGATGGCCTGCTGCACAGTCGTGATCTTCTCGGCTTCTTCATCCGGAATTTCCATGCCGAATTCGTCTTCCAGTGCCATCACCAGTTCGACGGTGTCGAGCGAGTCAGCGCCCAGATCGTTCACGAACGAAGCCTCGTTCTTGATTTCGGCTTCGGCGACGCCCAGTTGTTCGGCGACGATCTTCTTCACGCGCTGTTCGATATTGTCCATGCAGCCCTCCGAGGGAAAATAAGTTCAAAAATACGAGTGCGCGCATTTTATCAGGTTTGCACCCGCAAAAAGCGGCGCTTCAGTTTCCTGTCCTGCACCCGTGACGCCCGCACTGACGCACGTCACGCGCCTTACATCGACTTTGCCTCATACGGCGCAAGTCGGCGCCTTTCCAGCGCCTTTTTCAGCACATCCGCACGTGCGTGGCCCGAACCCAAGCATTTTGCGTTCCGCCCGCGGCGCGGATATTAAACGAAATGCCTATTACATGTACATGCCGCCGTTCACGTGCAGCGTCGTCCCGGTGATGTAGCCCGCGAACGGCGATGCAAGGAAAGCCACAGCATGCGCGATATCTTCCGGGCTGCCCAGTCGGCCGAGTGGTATCTGTGCGGTAAGCGCCGTACGCTGCTCTTCGGGCAGCACGCGCGTCATGTCGGTATCGATGAAGCCCGGCGCGATGCAGTTCACGGTGATCCCGCGGCTGCCGATCTCGCGGGCGAGCGCGCGCGTCATGCCCGCGACGCCGGCCTTGGCGGCCGCGTAGTTCGCCTGCCCCGGATTGCCCGACGAGCCGACCACCGACGTGATGTTGATGATCCGTCCGCCGCGCGCCTTCATCATCGGGCGCAGCACGGCGCGCGAGAGGCGGAAGACGGCGCGCAGGTTGGTGTCGATGACCGCGTCGAATTCGTCGTCCTTCATGCGCATCGCGAGCTGGTCCTTCGTGATGCCCGCGTTGTTCACCAGCACGCTCAGGCCGCCGAATTCCTTGACGGTGGCGTCGATGAAGGCGTCGGCCGCGGCCGCGTCGTTCACGTTCAGCACCGCGCCGCGACCCTTCACGCCCGCCTGCTCGAACGCTTCGGTGATGCTTGCCGCGCCGCTTTCGCTCGTCGCCGTGCCGATGACGGTCGCCCCCTGGCGCGCGAGTTCCAGCGCGATGGCCCGGCCGATGCCGCGCGACGCGCCCGTGACGATTGCTACCTGCTTGTCCAAGTTCATGTCGTTGTCCCTGTTCTTCTTCGGTTTAACCGGCGATCAGCTTGCGGGTTTCCTCGAGCGATGCCGGATCGAAGATCGAGGCGCCCGCGAGCGAGCCGTCGATGCGCTTCGTCAGGCCGGCGAGCACCTTGCCCGGGCCGCATTCCACGACGTGCGTCACGCCCTCGCGCGCCATCGCCTGCACGCACTCGACCCAGCGCACCGGGCCCGCGGCCTGGCGCACGAGCGCGTCCTTGATCGCGGCGGGCTCGGAGACGATCGCCACGTCGACGTTATTGATCAGGGGAATCTGCGGCACCTTCACGTCGACGCTCGCCAGATAGTCGCGCAGCTTGTCCGAGGCCGGCTTGAGCAGCGACGAGTGAAACGGCGCCGACACCGGCAGCGGCAGCGCGCGTTTCGCGCCCTTCGCCTTCGCGATCTCGCACGCCTTCTCGACGCCGGCCTTCGCCCCCGCGATCACGACCTGGGACGGCGCATTGAAATTGACCGCCTCCACGACACCCGCCGCCGACGCTTCCTCGCAGACCGCGCGCACGGCGTCGTCGTCGAGGCCGAGGATCGCCGCCATGCCGCCCTCGCCGACCGGCACCGCGCTTTGCATCGCCTGCGCGCGAAAGCGCACGAGCGGAACGGCGTCGGAGAACGCGAGCGCGCCGGCCGCCACCAGCGCCGTGTACTCGCCGAGGCTGTGCCCCGCGACGATCGCCGGCTTCAGACCGGTTTCCTGCTCCCACACGCGATAGATCGCGTAGGCCGCCGTCAGCATCACGGGCTGCGTGTTGGTCGTGAGGTTGAGTTCTTCCGCCGGGCCCTCGGCAGTCAGCCGGGCCAGATCCTGGCCGAGCGCGTCGGAGGCCTGCTGCACGGTCTCGCGCACCACGGCGTGATCGGCGAACGCGTTGAGCATGCCAATCGACTGCGAACCCTGTCCGGGAAAAACGAACGCGAATTTCATATCGTCCTCGATAGATTTGGTTGGCTGGCGTGAGCGGCGCGGCGCCTCCTGGGCGCCCGGCCTTCACGTCCGGCTCGAGCGGCCGGCTCTCGCCCGGCGCGCGCCATTTCCGGCCGGCGCATGCTGGCCACGATGCGCGGCGGCGTCGGGGACGCGGCCGCGCGCCGGACGCTCAGTAGCGAATGACCGATGCGCCCCACGTGAAGCCGCCGCCGACGCCTTCGATCAGCACGTTCTGGCCGCGCTGGATGCGGCCGTCGCGCACGGCGACGTCGAACGCGAGCGGAATCGACGCCGCCGACGTGTTGCCGTGTTCGCCGACCGTCACGACCATGCGCTCCTGCGGCAGACGCAGCTTGCGGCAGGTGCTCTGCATGATGCGGATGTTGGCCTGATGGGGAATGAGCCAGTCGATGTCTTCGGGGGTGAGCTTCGCCTTGTCGAGCGCTTCGACGGCGACCTTTTCCAGCACGTTGACGGCGAGCTTGAAGACCGCCTGGCCGTCCATGTGCAGGAACGCGCTGCCGGCGATCGCGCCGCGGTTCACGTTGCCCGGCGTGCACAGGATGTCCGAATAGCTGCCGTCGGCGTGGAGCGCGCTCGCGAGCACGCCCGGTTCTTCGGACGCCTGCAGGATGACGGCGCCCGCGCCGTCGCCGAACAGCACGCAGGTAGTGCGGTCGTTGAAGTCGAGAATGCGCGAGAAGGTTTCCGCGCCGATCACGAGCGCCGTGCGGTTCGCGCCGCTGCGGATGAACGCGTCGGCGGTCGCGACGCCGTACGCGAAGCCCGAGCAGACGGCCTGGACATCGAAGGCGGCGCCGTTGTTCTTGATGCCGAGCTTGTTCTGCAGGAGGCAGGCGGTGCTCGGAAACACGAAGTCGGGCGTGGACGTGGCGACAATGATCAGATCGATCGACTGCGGATCGATGCCCGCCGCTTCGATCGCATTCTGCGACGCGATGAGCGCGAGATCGCTCGTGGTCTGATCGGGAGAAGCGAAATGCCGCGCATGAATGCCCGTGCGCGCCACGATCCATTCGTCGCTCGTCTCGACGCCCTGCTTCGCGAGACGGTCTGCCAGATCCTGATTCGTGACGCGGTCCGGCGGCAGGTAGCTGCCCGTGCCGAGCACGCGGGAGTAAAGGTTGGATTGAGCCATTATGCCTTCGAGGGTAGCGCTGCGCCGGGCTCGCCCGGCGAATTCGGCTGACTTGCGGCGGTACCGTCTTGCGCCGGTCCCGCCGCGCTTTTCTCCACGGCGCTGCTGTTCGCCTGACCGGCGTCGAGCGCGGCCTGTTGCATGGGCGCGGCGTTCTCCTCCATCGCGCGCACGAGGCGTTCCAGCACGCCATTTTTGACGGCATCATACCCGCGTTTGATGGCCCACTCAAACCCGAACGCTTCCGCGGAACCGTGGCTCTTGATGACGAGGCCGCGCAGTCCGAGCAGCGCGGCGCCGTTGTACTGGGCCGGGTCGACGCGCCGCTTGAAACGTTTGAGCACGGGCATCGCGACGAGCGCCATCAGCTTCGTGGCGAACGAGCGGCCGAACTCTTCCTTGTAGATGTCGGTCAGCATTTTCGCGAGACCTGCGGAGGCCTTCAGCGCGACATTGCCCACGAAACCGTCGCAGACGACGACATCGGTCGTTCCTTTATAGATGTCGTTGCCTTCCACGTTGCCGTAGAAGTTGAGCGTGCTCGCGCGCAGCAGCTCGCCCGCGCGCTTGATGGTCTCGTTGCCCTTGATGACCTCTTCGCCGATGTTGAGCAGGCCGATGGTCGGACGCTCGCGGCCCTCGATCGCCGACACGAGCGCATGGCCCATCTCGGCGAACTGCAGCAGATGCTGCGGCTCGCAGTCGACGTTCGCGCCGAGGTCGAGCACCGTGGTGTAGCCGCGCTGGCTCGGCATGGCGAAGGCGATCGCCGGCCGTTCGATGCCGGCGAGCGTCTTGAGAACGTAGCGGGAAACGGCCATCAGCGCGCCGGTGTTACCGGCGGAAATGCAGGTCTGGGCCTCGCCTTCCTTGACGAGGTTCAGCGCGACGCGCATCGAGGAATCTTTTTTCTTGCGCAGCGCGACTTCGACCGGATCGTCCATCGCGACGACTTCGGTGGCGGGCACGACGGTGAGGCGCGGCTCGTCGGCGGCCTTGTACTTCTTCAGCTGAGCGCGAATCGCGGGTTCGATGCCGACGAGCATCAGATGCGCGTCCGGGTGGGAACGCACGAAACTGACGGCAGCGGGAACCGTCACGGCCGGGCCGTGGTCGCCTCCCATGCAGTCGATGGTGATCTTTACAGTCATGGAGTGCGACGAATTTCAGGCACAAAAAAGCGGCAGTGAAATGCCGCCTTCTTGTCGTACCGGGAAAATGTCAAGCGCGAGCGACCGCAAATCAAAACGGTGACGCGAGACGCAGCGAAGCGTCGTACGCTCAGTCGTTCTTCGTCTTGACGACTTTCTTGCCACGGTAGTAGCCGTTCGGGCTCACATGGTGACGCAGATGCACCTCACCCGTGCTCGGCTCAACGGCCAGCGGCGCGGCGTTGAGAGAGTCGTGCGAACGGTGCATGCCGCGCTTCGACGGCGACTTCTTGTTTTGCTGAACTGCCATGATAACTCCAGAAAAATTTTGCGGATTCTAACACAGCTCGACACGCTCGCGCCCCATGGCCGAAAGGCCAGTCGGGACGCGCGAGGCGCATCGCGCTACCTGTCTTAATGCTTCTTGTCGCCGGGACCGCCCTGCTTGAGCTTTTCGAGCGCGGCAAACGGGTTCGGCCTCGCGGGCTCGTCACCCGCCGATGCGCCTTCGCCACCGTTTTGCAGACCCTCGTCGGGCTCGCCCTCCGCGCCTTCGACGCCCGACACCAGGCTCTCGTGCACTTCGGGACACACGTCGTGCTTGGGCACGAGCGGCAAGGACAACAACAACTCCTCTTCGATCAAGTCGACGAGATCGAACTGGCGCGAGCCCACGATCACCTCGACTTCATCGTCGTCGAGCGGATATTCGTCTGCTTCTTCTTCCGTCGCCACGATGCGATAGGTCGCATCGACATCCAGATGCTGCGAATACGGCGAAAGACACCGCTGACACTCGATCCAGACCGAACCATGCACCGCGAGCCGCAGATAAGGCTGCGGCGCCTCGATGCCGTTGTCCTGCAATTCGGGCTGGGTCGACCCTTCGGCTTGCCAGGTGAACACGGTATCGCGATCTGGCGCATCCGACGGGACTTCGTTTAACATGCGCGGCAGTTGCGAGACCCGCACGCCGCCAGCGGCTTGCCGCCCGCTCTGCGCGAATTCGAAGATGTCGAGCGCGCGCAGATCGGCGGGGCTCGCAGGTTTGCCAGGATTTTGGGTCATGTGCGCTCCTGCATGTGCCGCGTCATGTCGCGCGGTGTCGGTTAGGCCGGGGGTTACTCCGGGATGTGCCAGTATGCACCGCGCTCTTCGTTCCGGCTGGTGTGGTTTGCCCGGATCTTTCGTCACCCCGCCGGCCATCCAACCCTTTTTTACATCCGTTTTGCCGCGCCGCCTTCATTCAGGCCTACGCGAAAGACCTGCGAATTCATCTGCAAACCACACCGCGGCATAACGATGAAAAGCCCAAAATCATATCGGCTTTGTCTTTTCGAGTCAAACACTTAAGGGATGGCTCGCAGCGCGACCGTTCCCGTCCACTTTTCCACCGCTCATCAGTCGATTCCATTCATGTCCGACGCTCCAAACCCGCCGCCGCGCCTCGTTCTCGCGTCCAGTTCGCGCTATCGCCGTGAACTGCTCGAGCGCCTTCGCGTGCCCTTTGACGTGATCGTGCCCGATATCGACGAAACGCCGCTCGAGAACGAAGCCCCCGAGACCACGGCGATCCGGCTGTCGGTTGCGAAGGCGCGCGCGGCCGCGGGCCAAGCGAGGGGCGCGCTCGTGATCGGCTCCGACCAGGTGGCGACCTTCGACGGCCGGCAGATCGGCAAGCCCGGCACGCATGAGAAGGCCGTCGCGCAACTGCGGGCGATGCGCGGCCGCAGCGTCGCGTTTCACAGCGCGCTGTGCCTCTTCGACAGCCGCACGGGGCACGTCCAGTCGGCCGATATCGTGACGCACGTGCAGTTTCGCGACATGTCCGACGCCGAAATCGAAGCGTATCTGCGCGCCGAAACACCGTACGACGTGGCCGGAAGCGCCAAGTCGGAGGGGCTGGGCATTGCGCTCCTCGACGCAATCGACTCGCGCGACCCGACCGCGCTCGTCGGCCTGCCGCTCATCGAACTGTCGCGGATGCTGCGCGCGGCGGGCTTTCCGTTGCTGGGGGCGGCATGAGCGGTGTCCTCTACCTGATTCCGAACACGCTCGGCGAGGGCGACGCCGACGCCCTCGCGCAGGTCCTGCCTGAACCGGTGCGCGCGCAGGCCGCGGCGCTCACCTACTACATCGGCGAAAACGCCAAGACGACCCGAGCGTTCCTGAAAAAGGTCGGCACCGAGCGCCCGATTCAGGAAATCGAGGTGCGCGAACTGAACGTCAACACGCCGCCCGGCGAGGTCGAGAAACTGCTCGCGCCGATTCTCGGCGGCACGGATGCCGGGCTCGTCTCGGAAGCGGGCTGCCCCGCCGTGGCCGATCCGGGCGCGCTCCTCGTGCGGCGCGCGCACGAGCGGGGCGTGAAGGTCGTGCCGTTCGTCGGCCCCAGTTCGATCCTGCTCGCGCTGATGGCATCGGGCATGAACGGACAGAGCTTCGCGTTCAACGGCTATCTGCCCGTCGACGCGGCCGAGCGCGCGAAGCGGCTGCGCGAACTCGAACAGCTCTCGCGCAAGGCCAGTCAGACGCAGATCTTCATCGAGACGCCGTACCGCAATCGCGCGCTTCTCGACACGCTCATCGCGACCTGCGCGCCGTCGACGCTCGTTTGCGTCGCCGTCGACCTGACGCTGCCGGCGGAGACGATCGTCACGCGCACCGTCGCCGACTGGAAAAAGAAGCCGGCGCCCGATCTGCACAAGCGCCCGGCGATATTCCTGCTCCTCGGGGCCTGAACGCCTCAAAAAGCAAAACGCCACGAAAGCGGGTTTCGTGGCGTTTTTCCAGCTACCTCGGGATTATCCACCAGGCGCGAAAATTCACCGCAACTGCATTTTTCCGCCGAACGTCAGCGCATGCACGGCGGCATCGCCCACTGCCGCGCCGAATCTGCGCACCACGCGCTCGCCGATGCTCTCCTTTTGCGTGTAATCCACGATCTCCGGCTGCTTGATCACTTCACGCGCCACGTAGTCGGCGTCGCCGAAACCGTCGGCGAGACCCAGCTGCACGCTCTTCTCGCCCGTCCAGAACATGCCGGAGAAAAGCTCGGGATCGTCCTTCAGACGCTTGCCGCGCCCTTCCTTGACCGCGCCGATGAACTGCGCGTGGATCTGGTCGAGCATGTCCTGCGCGTGCGCGGTCATCTCCGGCGTTTCGGGCGAAAACGGATCGAACGCGCCCTTGTTCGCGCCCGACGTGTGCATGCGGCGCTGCACGCCCAGCTTTTCCATGAGCCCGGTGAAGCCGAAGCCGTCCATCAGCACGCCGATCGAGCCGACGATGCTCGCCTTGTCGACATAGATCTTGTCGGCCGCCGCCGCGACGTAGTAGCCGCCCGACGCGCACATGTCGTCGACGACCACGTAGAGCGGCTTCGAAGGATATTTGGCCTTCAGCCGGCGCATCTCGCGGTTGATGATGCCCGCCTGCACCGGCGAGCCGCCCGGGCTATTGATACGAAGAATCACGCCGGCCGTGCCGTCGTCCTCGAACGCGCTTTGCAGCGCCGAATTGACGTTGTCGGCGCTCGCGTCGCTGTTCGCGGCGATTTCGCCTTCGAGTTCGATCAGCGCCGTGTGGCGCGCGGCTTTCGAGACCTTCTCGCCGGAGAAATCGAACACGCCCCACACGAGCAGAAGCAGCACGCCCAGGAAGACGAAGCGGAAGAAGATTTTCCAGCGCCGCGCAGCGCGCTGTTCGTTGATGGCCGCGAGCGCGATGCGCTCGAGCGCCGCGCGCTCCCAGTTTTCGCCGGCTTGCGGCGGGGAGCGTCTGGAATCGGAGGGATCGGGCGGAAATGGATCGGACATGCGTAGTCTGCTTTCTGCTTGGGTCGAAACGGTGGATAGGGAGTGCTCAGGCGGGGCGCAGGTCTACGTCGGGGAGCCAGAAGACGGCGCGGCCCTCGGGCGTGTCGCGCTCCTCGACCTTCACCGGCCGCAAACGCGCGCCGCGGCATGGTCCGCCGACGCATTTGCCGGTGTCGGGTTCGTAGATCGCGCCATGGGTCGCGCACATCAAGTATAGGCCCGAGCTCTCGAAGAACTGGCCCTCCAGCCAGTCGAGCTCCATCGCCACGTGAGCGCAGCGGTTGAGGTAGCCGTACGGCTTGCCGTCATAGCGCACGAAAAACACGACCGACGCGCCGCCCCGCTCGAGCGCGTCGCGGCGAATCCCCAGGCCGCCGTCGACGAGCTCGTCCGCCGCGCAGACGCGCACCGCTTCGTTCGCCGCCTCGTTCGATTCTGCGCTCATGCGTTCTCCCGCAGCCAGTGCGCGAGCGACGCGACGCTGTCGGCACAGAACTTCGGTTCCAGCGCGGCGAGCGAGTTCGCCGGATGCGCGCCATAGCCCACGCCGATGCCCGCCGCGCCCGCGTTGATCGCCATTTGCAGATCGTGCGTCGTGTCGCCGATCATCACCGTGCGGCCGAGGTCCTGGCCGAGTTCGCGCGTGAGTTCGTGCAGCATCGCCGGATGCGGCTTCGAGAACGTCTCGTCGGCGCAGCGCGTGCCGTCGAAGAGGCTCGTGAGGCGCGACTGGTCGAGCGCGCGGTTCAGCCCGACGCGGCTCTTGCCCGTCGCGACGCCGAGCAGATAGCCTTCGTCGCGCAGTTCCTCCAGCAGATCGCGCACGCCCCCGAAGAGCTCCGTGTGTGCGTCCTTGACCAGATAGTGAAACCGGTACCGCTCGGCGAGACGCGGGTAATCGGCGGGATCGAGCGTCGGCGCCGCGATCTGCAGCGCGTCGCGCAGGCCGAGGCCGATCACGTAGCTCGCCGATTCGTCGGCGGGCACCGGCAGACCCAGGTCGCGGCAGGCCGCCTGGATGCTGCGCGTGATGTGCGCGGTGGAATCCATCAGGGTGCCGTCCCAGTCGAAGACGATCAGGTCGAATTGCTGCCGCGCCATTTATTGTGTGTCTCCGGAAAGCTGCTTGAGTTGGTCGATGAAGCGCCGGCATTCCGGCGGCAGCGGCGCGTCCAGCTGGAGCGCCTCGCCCGTCGCCGGGTGGGTGATCTTGAGTCGATACGCGTGCAGGAACATGCGTTTGAGCGAGGGTTTCGCGTTCGGGCGGGCCAGGTCCTTGTTGAGCGCGAAGTCGCCGTATTTGGCGTCCCCCGCGATCGGCAGGCCAAGGCTCGCCATGTGGACCCGGATCTGGTGCGTGCGCCCGGTTTTCAGTTCTGCCTCGACCCAGGCATAGTCCGGCCAGCTCTCGATCAGGTTGAACACCGTGTGCGACGGCAGCCCGTCCTCCTGGATGCGCACGCGGCGCTCGCCGTCGCCCGCCACGTACTTGTGCAGCGGCGCCTTCACGATGCGCCGGCGGCCCCAGTCGCTCGCCCATTCGCCGTGGCCGACGGCGAAATAGCGCTTGTCGACGCGATTTTCACGAATCTGCTCGTGCAGATGCACGAGCGCCGAGCGCTTCTTCGCGAGCATCAGCACGCCGGACGTCTCGCGGTCGAGCCGATGCACCAGTTCGAGAAACTTCGCGTGCGGCCGCGCGTTGCGCAACTGCTCGATGACGCCGAACGCGACGCCGCTTCCGCCATGCACCGCGACGCCGGACGGTTTGTCTATGACGATCAGGTGTTCGTCCTCGAACAGGATCGGGAATTCGGCGGCCGGCGCGTTCGACGACACGGGCGCCTCGTCGGCCTGCGCGGTGCGGATCGGCGGCACGCGCACGAGGTCGCCCAGCGCGAGCCGATACGCGGCGTCGATGCGGCCCTTGTTGACGCGCACTTCACCGCTTCGCAGGATGCGGTAAATATGACTCTTCGGCACGCCCTTGCAGACGCGCAGCAGGAAATTATCGATGCGCTGCCCCGCCGCGCTCTCGTCGACCTCGATCATCGAGACCTGCTCGCTTGCGACCTTTTTATGGGATGTTTTGCCTAACTCATTCATTCTGAATATAATTTGCGAGCAGTCTGAAAAAGCCAAAAATCTGGCCGTGATTCATCAGACTGTACAGGTGCAAGCGATAAACCATCATTTTACTTGCGCCCGGGTCGGTTGCTCACCCGGAAAATCGAGCAGCAAGTTGCACGCACGGCGATATCACACGGCAAGGACGGTGCCCACAGGCGCGTTCGGCCGGGTCGATCGCTGATCGGTAACGGATTTTTGGTAAAAAAGAATTTTATCGGTGAGATGCGATGGCATCCGGTTCAAAAAACCGGGCGTCTTCCGGATCCGGCTCGGGTATCAAGCGGTATCGGGCGGAAAGGGAAATCGAAGCTCGCCGATTGCGAACAAATGCGAACGGGCATCGCTGCGGCGCTGGAATGTGCGAAGCGTGATGAACGTTGCAATGAGGCGAGACACCCAAGGCAGGTTGCCGGCAGCTTCGACGCCCACGACCTGTCAACGCGGCCTGGCCGCAGCTTCGACGTCGTCGGTCACTGATTATTCGCGCCGGTTTGCGCGGACCGCCTCTCGAAGCCGCATCAGGAGGTAACGGCTCTCTCTCGCAGCGCTGCCGGCTCATCGCGTCGTCATGGACGCCGGGCCACAAGGCCGTGCCGCCTGAGCCGCGAGCCGCGTTGTTTCACGGCGTGTCGTGCCGTTTTCGCATGTGCCCAGGGCTTGGCCGCCGCGGCGCGTTTTCGCGTCATGCCGCGCAGTCGGCTTCAAGTCTCACTTCAGGCAATTCTCCCCGCCAGAACTCCCGCTCCCGCGTGCTTTGTGACAACACAATAAGCGTGGCGCGCCCACCCTCCCGCTTTCGCCCGACCGACGGTCGCGCGAACTCGCCAGACGAGGGACGGCAGAGCCGCTCTGGAGCCGTTCAATGAAACGCATGCTGTTTAATGCGACGCAGCAGGAAGAATTGCGCGTCGCCATCGTCGATGGGCAAAAACTCATCGACATCGACATCGAAACCGCCGGGCGCGAACAGCGCAAAGGCAATATCTACAAGGGAGTCGTCACCCGCATCGAGCCCTCGCTCGAAGCCTGCTTCGTCAACTACGGCGAGGACCGCCACGGGTTCCTGCCGTTCAAGGAAGTCGCCCGCCAGTATTTCCGCGACGGCGTCGACATGCGCTCCGCCCGCATCCAGGACGCGCTGCGCGAAGGCCAGGAACTCATCGTCCAGGTCGAAAAGGAAGAGCGCGGCAACAAGGGCGCGGCGCTCACCACCTTCATCTCGCTCGCCGGACGCTACCTCGTCCTGATGCCGAACAACCCGCGCGGCGGCGGCGTGTCGCGCCGGATCGAAGGCGACGAGCGGCAGGAACTGCGCGAAACGATGGCGCAGCTCGAACTGCCCGACGGCATGAGCATCATCGCGCGCACGGCGGGCATCGGCCGCTCCGCCGAAGAGCTGCAGTGGGACCTGAACTACCTGATGCAGCTGTGGCGCGCGATCGAAGCGGCGTCGCAGAGCGGCGTCGCCGGCACGCCGATGCTGATCTACCTCGAATCGAGCCTCGTCATCCGCGCGATTCGCGACTACTTCCAGCCGGATATCGGCGAAATCCTCATCGACACGACCGAAATCCATGACCAGGCGCGCGCCTTCATGGACATCGTGATGCCCGACAACCTCTCGAAGGTGAAGCGCTATCACGACGACGTGCCGCTTTTCTCGCGCTTCCAGATCGAGCACCAGATCGAAACCGCGTACTCGCGCACGGTGCCGCTGCCCTCGGGCGGCGCGATCGTGATCGACCACACGGAGGCGCTCGTCGCCATCGACGTGAACTCGGCCCGTTCGACCAAGGGCGCGGACATCGAGGAAACGGCGACCCGCACGAACCTCGAAGCCGCCGACGAAGTCGCGCGCCAGTTGCGCCTGCGCGACCTGGGCGGGCTGATCGTGATCGACTTCATCGACATGGAGTCGGCGAAAAGCCAGCGCGAAGTCGAGCAGCGCCTGAAGGATGCGCTCAAGCATGACCGTGCGCGCGTGCAGATGGGCAAGATCTCGCGCTTCGGGCTGATGGAGCTGTCGCGCCAGCGGCTGCGCCCGGCGCTCTCCGAAGGCAGCCACGTGACGTGCCCGCGCTGCAACGGCACGGGCCACATCCGCGACACCGAATCGTCCGCGCTGCAAGTGCTGCGGATCATTCAGGAAGAAGCGATGAAGGAGAACACCGCGGCGATCCACTGCCAGGTGCCGGTCGAGGTGACCGCCTTCCTGCTGAACGAAAAGCGCTCTGAAATCAACAAGATCGAGTCGCGCTTCAAGGTCAACGTCGTGCTGATTCCGAACAAGCACCTCGAGACGCCGCACTACAAGCTCGAGCGCCTGCGTCACGACGACGCACGCCTCGACGAACCGCGCGCCTCGTGGAAGATGGCCGTGGAAGCGGCGAGCGAGCTGGAATCGGAGACGGGCTACAGCAAGCGCACCGAGGAAGTGAAGCCGAAGCAGGAAGCGGCGGTCAAGGGCATCACGCCCGAGAAGCCGGCGCCGAGCGCGCCGGTGAAGCCGGTTCAGGCCGAAGTTCCCGCGGCGGCGCCTGTCGCCGTGACGCCGGCGAGCGGCGGCTTCATCGGCTGGCTGAAGAATCTGTTCGGCATGCAGCCGGTCGCCAAGCCGGCGCCGGCACCCGTCGTCGAGACGCCCGCGCCGGCACGGCCGCAGCGCGAGAGCCGCGACCGCACGGAGCGTGGCGAGCGCGCAGGCGGCGATCGCAACCGCAATCGCCGCGGCGGCGCCGCGGCGCGGGACGGCGCCCCGGCGGGCGCCAACGGGGCCAGCGGGACCAACGGTGCGGGCGGCCGTCAGGGCGGGCGCCGCGAAGAGCGTGAACCGCGCGAACCGCGTGAGGGCCGCGAGGCACGCGCGGGCCGCGAGGCTCGCGAGCCGCGTGAATCCCGCGAGCCGCGCGAGGCACGCGAAACCCGCGAACCGCGTGAAGCACGCGAGCCGCGTGAGAGCCGGGAACGCGGCGTCGAGCGCGTGGAACGTGGCGAGCGTCCGGAAGCGGGAGAGCGCCAGGAGCGTCGCGATCGGCCGGAACGCGTCGAGCGCGGTGAGCGCCCGGAACGAGGCGAGCGCCGCAAGCCCCAGCCGGAAGCCGCCGTCGAGGCGCTGACGCAAGGCGAAACGGTCGCGTCGGAGATTGCCGAAGCCGCTCAGGTCAAGGCAGAAGCGCAGCAGGAAGGCATCGATGCGCTGCAGGGCGATCAGGCGGCCGTCGCGCGTGAAGGCGAAGAACGCCGTCGCCGTCGCCGCGGCCGTCGCGGTGGCCGTCGCGAGCGCGACGAGGAAGGCGTCACCGTGAATCACGCCGCCGACCTCGCCGAAGCCGAAGGCGCAACGGACAGCATGTCCGCGCAAGCCGGCGTCTTTGCTGCCGAATCTGCCGCCGAGGCGTCGGAGGAAGCCAGCGAGCGCCGCGAAACGCGGCATGTCGAGCCGGCGCAGGACGTGGTCGCACCGGTTGCGGTGGCAGCCATCAGCGTGACGGAACTTCGCGAAGAAGCCGCGCAGACCGTGGAGGAAGCACGAGCCGAAGCAGCGCCGCAGGAAGCCGCACAGGCACGCGCTCAGGAAGCCGCTGCACCGACGCCGGATCTGTTCGCCAAGCCGCAGGCGCCTCAGCCGGTCGAAAATCCGTTCGGCCCGACGCCGAAGGTCGCTGAAACGAAGCCGGCCGATCCGTTCGCACAGGCGCCGGAAGTTGCCAAGGCACCCGAAGCGGTCGATGTACCGGTTGCGCCGGTTGCAGAAGCACCGGTTGCGCCGGTTGCCGAAGCGCCGGTGGCTCCCGTTGCCGAAGCGCCGGTTGCGGAACCCGTCGAAGCTGTGAAGGCGGCGCAACCCGTCGAAGCAACGAAGCCGGCCGAAGCCGTTTCCGCCGTTCCCGCCGAGCCGCTGAAGGCGGCGCCCGTCGCTGCGGTGCCGGAGTCGCAGGCGGTCGAGGCAGTCGTCGAGACCGTGGCCGCGCCGGAACCGGTCGTGACGCAGACGGCCGCTGCGGCCGAACCGGAGCCGGTGAAGACGTTCGAAACCGTGGCGACGGCGGCCCCGGCCCCCGTCCAGTCGACCGTTCTGAAGGAAGAGGCGCTCAAGCCGATGCTGGAAACGGCCGGCCTCGTCTGGGTCAACACCGACGCCGACAAGCTGCGCGCAGCAAGCACCGCCGCGGCGCAGGCGGAAACGCCGAAGCGTGTCCCGCGCGAACGCAAGCCGCTGCCGCCGCTCGACTCCGCGCCGATGCAGCAGGTCGAAACGGGCAAGAACGCTCACTGAGCGCCGCAGTCGCCGCTTCGCATCGAGCGGCATGGATCGCCGACGCCGGATTCCCGGTGCCGGCGATCCGATAAAAAGAGCGCCACCGACGAAAGTCGCGTGGCGTTTTTTTTCCTCGCCGAAGCGCGCGGCCCATGGCGTCGAAGGGTCTCGCTGTCTTGCGCCCCGTCATCCGTTAAAATGAATCAGTTGCCTTACAAAGCGTAGTGCGAACCCGCAGAGCCGCCATGTCCCGACGCATCATCCCTGTTGCCGATGTCAGCGCGATCCCGGATTTCTCCGGCGTCGCCGCGGTGCCGTCCGGGCTGCTTACCGACACGCTGGCGCGCCCCCTGCGCGACCTGCGCATTTCCGTGACGGATCGCTGCAACTTCCGTTGCGTTTACTGCATGCCGCGCGAAGTCTTCGACAAGGACTATCACTTCCTGCCGCACAGCGCGCTGCTGTCGTTCGAGGAAATCGAGCGGCTCGCGCGGATCTTCGTCGAACATGGCGTCGAGAAAATCCGGCTCACGGGCGGCGAGCCGCTGCTGCGCAAGAACATCGAATTCCTGATCGAGCGGCTCGCGCTGTTGCGCACGCCCGAGGGCCGTCCGCTCGACATCACGCTCACGACCAACGGCTCCATCCTCGCGCGCAAGGCCCGCTCGCTGAAAGACGCGGGTTTGTCGCGCGTGACGGTGAGCCTCGATGCGCTCGACGACACCCTCTTTCGCCGCATGAACGACGCCGATTTCGCGGTCGCCGACGTGCTGAACGGCATCGAAGCGGCGCAGGCCGCCGGGCTTGATCCAATCAAGGTGAACATGGTCGTGAAGCGGGGCACGAACGATCAGGAAATCGTGCCGATGGCGCGTCATTTCAAGAACAGCGGCACGGTTCTGCGCTTCATCGAATACATGGATGTCGGTGCGTCGAACGGCTGGAACATGAGCGAAGTGCTGCCGTCGGCGCAAGTGGTCGAGCGCATCGACGCGCATTTCCCGCTCGAACCGCTCGAAGCGCATACGGCCGCCGAAACGGCGCAGCGCTGGGGCTATCGCGACGGCAGCGGCGAAATCGGCGTGATTTCCAGCGTCACGCGAGCCTTTTGCGACTCCTGCACGCGCGCGCGGCTCTCGACCGAAGGCAAGCTCTACCTTTGTCTTTTCGCGGTGTCGGGCCACGACCTGCGTGGGCTCATCCGCGGCGGCGCGAGCGACGAGGAAGTGGCGACGGCCATCGCGCGCATCTGGGAAGCGCGCGGCGACCGCTATTCGCAATTGCGCGGCAGCACGTCGGCACCGTCGCGCGAGGATGCGCGTCGCGTCGAGATGTCGTACATCGGCGGCTGAGCGGCGCTCGCTCGTGCTGAACGCTCACTCCTCATCGAATGTCACCGCGCTCGTCCTCGCGGGCGGACGCGGCTCGCGCATGGGCGGCGTCGACAAAGGCATGCAGCCGTTTCGCGGCGAACCGCTCGCACTGCATGTCATGCGCCGTATCGCGCCTCAGGCGGGCGCGCTGCTGATCAGCGCAAACCGTTCCATCGAAGACTACGAGCGCCTGGGGGCGGCGTTCGGCGCGCGCGTCATTCCGGACGCGCGGGCGGAATATCCCGGTCCGCTCGCCGGCATCGCCGCCGCACTACGCGGCGCGACCACCGAATACGTCTTGACCGCGCCTTGCGACGCGCCTTTCGTCGATGAACATATCGGCGCCGCGTTGATGCAGGCGCTCGAAACGCACGGCGGCGACATCGCGTACGCCGCAACGGTCGATGGATCCGGACAAGTCATGGCGCACCCGGTTTTCGCACTTCTGCGCACCTCGCTCGCCGACGATCTCGACGCCTCGCTCGACCAG
>Ga0163162_10002140_pt1 | contig 18529 bp, 16 predicted proteins | sample S55metaG_FD_115310 | JGI IMG/M metagenome (GOLD analysis project Ga0163162, IMG submission 115310) | Switchgrass rhizosphere microbial communities from Kellogg Biological Station, Michigan, USA - S5-5 metaG | ecosystem: Host-associated > Plants > Roots > Rhizosphere > Soil | place: USA...
AAGATTACTGTAATTCAAAATTTCTTCCAGCTGAAACAGTAATGCATCCTGGTTCATTCTAAATGGGTCAGCACGCTTTACAAGATTTTGAAGTTTCAATGAATCATTAAGGATCGACTGTACTGTTACTGCAGGTGCCTCATTATTTTTATAATCGTAGGTATAAAATCTTTGGTAATGATAATCTTCCCGTTTCTTCGTATCAGATAATATTTCATAAGCTTCAGTAATTTCTTTGAACACAGCTTCTGCAATACTGTCATCCGGGTTTTTATCGGGATGATATTTAACCGCCAGACGTCGATATGCACTCTTTATTTCCTGATCAGTCGCCGTGCGACTTACAGACAAAATTTCGTAAAAATCTCTCTTACTCATTCGATCCTATTTTTAACCTCTCGATAAATGTTGATTGAAAATTTAAATTTAATTCTATGCTTCTGATGTTGCGCCGGGGCTGGGATTCATCATTGCGGCAGTCAACTGTCCAGCAGTACGCTCAAGTGCGCTCAAAGCTTTGTTGATATCATTCAGACTTTGTCCTTTTGTGGCACTTTCTGCTTCGGTAAAAACTCGCTCAGCTATTTCCTGATCATTTTGCGATAGTAATCCGCCAAATTTGCCAAAAGACTTTTGCGTGTTTTTCAGGAGCGATTCCAGTTTGTTCTTAAGTATGATCAGTTCCTTGGCGTCCTTGTCTGTATCGGCGAAGTGTTCAGCTTCTGAAATTAAGCGCTCAATTTCATCCGGAGCTAGCCCGGAAGTCGGCGTGATGCGCATCTGCTGTTCGTGGCCGGTGGCCTTATCACGAGCTGAAACTGAAACTATTCCATTCGCATCGACCTCAAACACAACATCAATTTGCGGAACCCCTCGAGGGCTGGGTGGAATACCAACCAATTCAAACTTACCCAGCGACCGATTTCCTTCGGCCATTTCACGTTCACCCTGCAGCACATGAATCTCGACCGACGACTGGTTATCAACAACCGTAGTAAATGTCAGGCTGTTCCGCAGTGGAATGGTCGAGTTTCGCTCGATGATCTTTGTAAACAAACCACCTCGAGTCTCCAATCCCAGACTCAGCGGTAACACGTCGAGCAGGACAATATCTTTAACGTCGCCACTCAAAACGCCACCCTGAATCGCTGCCCCCATCGCTACAACTTCATCCGGATTTATTTCAGCCGAAGGCCTTTTCCCGAAGATCTTTTCGACTGTTTTCTCTACGATCGGAGACCGGGTTTGCCCACCGACAAGAATTACCTTGTGGACGTCAGAACTTTGCAGTTCTGCCTCTTTCAGCGCCGTATGACATGGCTCAATTGTCTGTTCTATCAGGTCGCGAACCAGATCCTCAAATTGAGTTCTCGTCAACGACTTATTGAAGTGCTTGGGACCGGTCGCATCAGCCGCGATGAAGGGCAAGTTGATGTTCGTTTCAGTAACGGTGGAGAGCTCGCACTTGGCTCGCTCGGCAACTTCCTTGAGTCGTTGGAGTGCCAGGCGATCCTGTCGCAGGTCGATTCCAGTGTCAGCCAAAAACTGCTCGGCCATCCAGTTCATAATTCGTTCGTCGAAGTCTTCACCACCCAGAAAAGTATTTCCGGCTGTAGCGAGGACCTCGAAGACGCCATCATTCATTTCAAGTATGGAAATATCAAACGTACCACCACCGAGGTCGTAGACAGCGATGCGTTCGACATTTGTTTTTCCTAACCCGTAGGCAAGTGCCGCAGCCGTGGGCTCGTTGATGATTCTTTCGATCTTCAGACCGGCGATCTTGCCTGCGTCTTTAGTCGCTTGTCTTTGCGTATCGTCGAAGTAGGCAGGAACGGTGATTATGGCGTCAGTTACCGACTCTCCCAGAAAGTCTTCGGCTGCCGCTTTGAGTCGCTGCAACAAGATTCCAGAAAGTTCTGGAGGACTGTAACTCCTACCCTGAACACTGACTCGGGCGTCACCATTTTGGGAATCGACAATCTCAAAAGGCGAGTGCTCACGCATTCGCTTAACTTCGGCCGAATCAAACTTGCGTCCGATCAAGCGCTTTACTGCGAATACGGTGTTTGCCGCATTCGTGACCGCCTGGCGCTTGGCGATTTGGCCAACCAATCGTTCGCCTTTATCGGTGAAACCAACGACGCTGGGGGTAGTTCGGCCACCTTCTTTGTTCGGTACTATCTGGACGGCGCCAGCTTCAAGCACCGACACGCAACAGTTAGTAGTACCCAAATCTATGCCTATCGCTTTTCCCATTTGCTATCGAGAATCTCCAACTAACCTCGCGTAGAGACTTTTACTAGAGCTGGACGTATTAGTTTGTCGCCAAGCTGGTAGCCCGCGCGAATTTCCTGAATGACGGTGTCAGGCTCGTACTCGTCAGATATTTCGGTCGCCACTGCCTCATGAATGTGCGGATCAAAAGCCTCGCCAACTACCACAATTGGCTTGACTCCGAACGAATCGAGAACTGCATTAAACTGCTTGTAGATTAAGTCTACGCCATTGAAGAAATGTCGAAATTCATCAGACTCAGAGGCTTCCAGCGAGGCTTCAGAATCGAGGGCTCGCTTGAGGTTGTCGATAACACCAACGAGTTTTAAGGAGACGTCAGCAACTACTCGGTTATATGTTTCACTTCGCTCGCGTTCAACCCGTTTTCGATAGTTGTCAAAGTCAGCCTGTCTTCGAGCCAATCTATCTTTGAGTTCAGCGATCTCGGTGGTCAGGTTTCGATTTTCCGTTTCGACACGTTTGAGCTCAGCGCGCGTGGCAACGAGTTCTGCAACGGCCGGGCCACCAAGGCCGCGAGTTGGTTGCTCTGCCTCAGGCTCTTCCGCATCGAAACCTTCTTCAGTTGTGACGTCTTCGGCCGGATCGCTTGAATACTGATCTGGCTCGTTCTCGGGGTCCACAGTGCTCATGTCCGCTGGTTCAATGTCAGAGGAGGGTTCGGTGTCGTCAGTCTCTACAAACCTGATGGGAATCCGATGCTTTGGATTATCGTTATCCTTTACCATGCGGGAGGATCAAACATTCAAAACTGACTAACTACGAGGCGATCTGTTCGCTCAATCGATGCTCAATTAACCGCGCCATGTAGTTTACCATAGCCATAATTCGAGCATATTCAATTCTCATCGGACCTACGACGCCCAAAGTGCCGGTGGTTTCATTCGACCCAATCCGGTAGGGAGCAGTGATTAGGGCGCAGTTCTGCATGGACGACGCAGGGTGTTCCCTTCCAATTACGACATGAACATCGCCCGGATAATTCTGATTATCGTGTGAAACGCACTCGTTCAGTATCTTGATCAGTCGTGATTTTTCTTCAAACGTTCTAAATAACTCTCTCATCCTTTCCACATCGACGAAATCTGGTTGCGAAAGGATGTTTGAAGCTCCATCAACGTAAACTTCCCCTCCAGACGCCTCTTCACCCTCAAGACTCCGCTCGCATAAGAGTACGGCATTGCGTAAGAGTCGATCATAAAGGGCTTTCTCTTCCTTCATTAACTCAACAATCTCAGTTCGAATGGTCAGTAGGCTTTTACCGCTGAACTCAGTATTGAGATATCTCGCGGTACGGTCTAACTCATCCTGCGATAACTCATCAGACGTGCGAATTACCTTGTTGTGAATGATGTTCGAAGTAGATACGAGCACCACCAGGATCCTACGATCGGGTAGTTGTACAAATTCGATATGTTTTAACCGATTGTCTGCGAGCGATGGAGAAACGACGATGCCAACGTTTTGCGAAAGAGCGGATAGAACGTGCGAAGCCGTCTCCATCAGGCGATCCGTGGAATTTCCAGCATCGCTATCGTTCTCAGCAAAGAACTGATCAATGGCTTTGAGGTCACTTCGAGAGAGTCTTGCCTCGCCAAGCATGTTGTCAACGTAGTAGCGATAACCCTTGTCTGTTGGGACGCGTCCAGCTGACGTATGTGGTTGTTCGGCGAAGCCAGCTTCTTCGAGTTCACCCATCACATTTCTGATCGTTGCGGGACTCCAGCCAAAGCAATGTGAGAATCGGTCGGACAGTACTCGAGAGCCTACGGCCTCGCCCGTGACCAGATGCTCCTTAATTAATGCTGCCAGGAGGACCTCGGCCCGCGAGTCGAGTGCATTCGAATCGTTGGGTTTTAAACTTGAGTTACGACGGGGCATATCAGCCAAAAGTTACTAATAAAACTAGGGATTCGGCACTATCGTGTAACCTTCTCACCCAGTCCAGCAGTATAAGGATTTAGGGCAGTACCTGCAAACAAACGCTTGTCTAACAGGAATTTGCGGCAGTTTGGTACCCGTCATGGCGTTCGACAGCAACTCGGACGGGAATCGAGCGCTTTATTGGCATAAGCCTTGTCATTTCAACGATTACGGTTGTGAGGTGAGATGCAGAGGGTCAGCGACTCCGCTCAAAATCGATTTCCTGAGCGAATTTGGCCGGAATTCGACCCTGCTCCACTTTGGTTGACGAGCCTGCCAAACGGTCTTTAAGATTACCCCGCTGGAATTTCAACATCTGGTCAAATACGGCACCGGTCCCCGTTCGATCAAACTTACCTCTTGATCCTCGCGACCGCACCATAGTCCCCTGAGACCAGTAGAAAACGAACCCGCATGAGCGACTTGAGCAAATTTTTCGCTGACGCTTTCCGGCATCTTGGCGGCAATCGAGGTGTGCCTGCGATCGAGGTGAGGTTCTATCCTTACGCCGGATTGCGACACACCATCAGAATTCGCTCAAACAGGGTTTATGTGCGCCTCTCTGACATCTGTAAAGATGCTCCACCGGATGTACTCCGTTCGTTAGCCTGGATTCTGGTAGCTCGACTGCTTGGTAAAAGAGTCCCGACAATTCACGACCGAGTCTACCGCGACTACTCCCTAACACCTCCTGTGATGCGTTCCTCCGATCTTGCAAGACGAGGACGAGGACGCAAGATGATCTCGTCAGCTCGAGGTGAGGTCTACGATCTCGAACGAATGTTCGCAAAACTAAATCGTAGATATTTTGACGGGCAGATCGAAAAGCCAACCCTAACCTGGTCACAACGTCGTACCAGAAGCATTCTCGGTCATCACGATCATGTTTACGACAGCATTACTATCAGCAAGACTTTGGATTCGATCGATGTACCGGAATGGTTTGTTGAGTACATTCTTTATCACGAGATGCTCCATATTAAACACCCGGCGCGATTAATCAATGGACGACGTTTCTATCACACCAGCGCATTCAGGAATGATGAGCGCCGCTTTCCCCATTACGATCAAGCACAAAAATGGTTGGAGCGACTTGCCAGACAACGTCGCGTTCCCCGCGCCCGTGCCGCCTAAGTTTGGAGTGCGCCCGCCCGGCGGCGCTTTGTTATCCTCGTCTTGAGTGATGTCCTAATCTGACTTCTCTGTGCTGCCTCTGAGATCTCCGTGTCTCTGTGGTGATGGTTTTCTTAGGACTTTGCTCACCACAGGCGCAGAGGAGACAAAGGTTGCACAGAGTAAAGCCAAATTAGGACACTACCTCCTTCGTCTCTCGTTGGTTCAGCTTCATTCGAAACAAACATCACCACGCACAGGACACTCAACAGCGACCTAAAGTTCGTGGAACCACAACTCCACCCGCGCGTTACTACAAACGAGGTAGGTGGGCTCCTCAAAAAAGAGCGGTCTAATCCGGTTCAAGAACGGAGTAGGCCGCTCTTTTAGTGTCACTAGAAGGTGACGGTGTCCTAACTTGGTTTACTCTGTGAAACCTTTGTGTCCTCTGTGTCTCTGTGGTGATGGTTTTCTAAGGGGTTTACTCACCACAAAGGCACAAAGAGCACAAAGGTTGCACAGAGAAGGCTCAGATCAGGACAGTACCTGGAAGGCAAGCGGCTGGACAAAGAGTCAAAGGCCTAGTTAGACTACGCGGTTTCTCATGAGCCGTAACTCGTTAGAGTAGAGATTCAAATCAAGTAACAGACAACTTTTAAACGGAGAATTCAGTTTTATGGCGATTCCTGCAACCCAGATTAGACGCGGAATGGTAATAGTTTTTGAAGGGCAGCCTTGCAAGGTAGTTGAATTCAGACACCACACTCCTGGAAACCTCCGCGCCATGGTACAAACCAAGTTGCGCAATATCCGCACCGGGACCTCGTTCGAACATCGTTTTCGCTCAGCCGATACAGTGGATCGGGCGTCGCTTGAGCAGCACGAAATGGAATACCTCTATTCCGATGGCTCGCATCATCATTTCATGAACACCGAAAACTACGAGCAGGTTGCCTTAAGTGAGGACGACCTTGGCGATGCAGCTCAATGGCTGACACCCGGTCTGAAGATCCAGGCAGAGTTTTATGAAGGAGCGCCAATCGGTATTGATCTACCACCCTCAATGGAACTGACGGTGACGCAAACTGAGCCTTCCTTAAAGGGCGCTACCGTTTCGAATGTTAATAAGCCCGCGACTCTTGAAAACGGTGTCACGATTACCGTGCCTCCCTTCGTCAACGAAGGCGATCGCATTCGAGTGGACCCATCCGAAGGAAGATACATAGAGCGCGCCAAGTAGGTCTTTTTCCTAACGTCACGTTGGAGACACGCCCGTTTAGCCCGTCATGTACCTGGCTTACAGTCTGTTGTTAACGATTGGTCTCCTGGTACTGATTCCACATTTCATCTATCAGGCACTGGCGCACGGCAAATACTTAGCCGGCTTGCGCCAGCGTCTCGGCTCAATTCCAGAGCTGCCGCATTCCGAAAAACCGGTCATTTGGCTTCACTCCGTGTCGGTGGGAGAGACTCAAGCTGCGCGACCATTGATCGATTCCCTGCAGCAGGCATATCCGAATCACACTTTGGTAGTCTCGACTATCACTGAAACCGGGCAGAACCTCGCCAAACAGGTGTTGGCCGATCGAGCAAGCTCTGTTTTCTATTTTCCGTTTGATTGGAAGTGGAGCGTGCGCCGCACTCTCGCGAGAGTAAAACCTTCGTTGGTCTTGCTCATGGAAACCGAGCTGTGGCCTAACTTCCTCGATGAATGTGCAGCACAATCAATTCCGGTTGCACTCGTCAACGGAAGAATCTCGCGACAGTCTTTTCGACGCTATAGCTTGATAAGTCGTTTCATGAAGCGAGTGCTCCGCGACTTAAACCTCGCCATCATGCAAACGGAAAAGGATGCAGAGAGAATCGAGACACTCGGAGTTCCGTCAGAGAGGCTCTTTATCTCTGGCAACCTGAAGTTTGATTTGAAAGAAAGCCCCCTTGCAGGTCAGACGATTGAGCAACTCAATCAAAGGTTCGCCTTCTCTTCAGAAGTCCCGCTAATTCTCGCTGCCAGTACGCACGAACCCGAAGAAAGAATCCTGTTGGAGAGTTTTGCTCTACTCAGAAAGTCACAAAGAGCCCGTTTGATGATCGCGCCACGGCACCCTCAACGTTTTGAGGAGGTTGCATCGTTAATTCAAGCGAAGGGTTTCAACTGGGCTCGACGATCTAACGACCCAACTTCAACCGACACAAACGTGGACGTGATTTTGCTCGACAGTATTGGCGAGTTACCGTCGCTGTACCGGTTTGCTTCGATTTGCTTCGTTGGTGGCAGCCTTGTCGACAAGGGCGGGCATAACGTATTAGAGCCAGCGTCAGTAGGAACCTGCATTGTGACTGGTGCTCACACTCATAACTTCGACGAGATAGTGAAGCTGTTACTAGCCGCAGATGGTTTGGAGCAACTGCCACCGCTGGCACTCGATTCGGCAGCAGATCCACTCGCCAAAGCGCTCGCTGAGTTATTGCGCGACGAGGCACGACGGTTAAATATGGGGAAGAACGGCTTGGCAGTTGTAGCAGCAAATCGGGGCTCTACAGTGAAAACGATCGAAGTGCTTAAAACGCTAATCAATGCCACTTCATCAGTGGCCGAGTCACAAAACTCATTGCTTGCTTCAAACGTTTCATGAAGTCGCTGATCCTGCCTCCACTCAGTGAGTTGTACGGCGTAATTACTCGCGCCAGACTCGGCCTCTACAATCGAGGGACCTTCCGGACGAGTCGACTTGATCGTCCGGTTATTAGTATTGGGAATTTGACTACAGGCGGAACCGGAAAAACACCTCTCGTCGAGTGGGTCGCACGTGTACTCGCTGCCGATGGAAAGCGCGTTTGCATTCTCACGCGTGGTTACGGAAGACGTAATCCAAATCGACGCGTCCTCGTCTCGGATGGTCAAGCGGTAGTCTCCAATCCGTTCGATGCTGGTGACGAACCCTTTTTGCTTGCGAAGAAACTCGTGGGCTCGGCGGCGGTTATCAGCGATATCGATCGTGTGGCCGCAGGTCAGGGAGCAATCGAACATTTAAAGACCGACTGTTTCATACTCGACGACGGCTTTCAGCATCTACGACTCGCCCGGGACCTGGATGTAGTTACGATTGACGCTACCAATCCATGGGGTGGCGGCGAGTTGCTTCCCTTTGGACGTCTTCGCGAAGCTCCCGAGGCACTCAAGCGAGCTGATTGCCTTGTAATAACTCGGGCGGATCAAGTTGAAGATGTTTCGCTTTTGATCAGCGAGTTGCGGATCGTAAGTGGAGATCGTCCGGTCTTTATTTCGCGGATGGCGATTCAACGATTTGCCAGCCTGGACCTGGATCAGGAAATTGAGATGAGTGGACCACTCGCTGCATTCTGCGCGGTCGGGAATCCTGGCTCGTTCTTTAGATTGCTAGAACAGTCGGGCTTCGAACTCGTCTTCAAAAAGCAGTTCCCGGATCATCATGTTTATAAGGCTAGTGACTTACAGTCGCTCGAGCATGAAGCTCGAAACGCAGGCGCGAGGGCGATCGTTACAACCGCGAAAGACGCAGTGAAACTGACTTCAGAGTCATTCTCCCTTCCCTGTTCTGCAATGGAAATCGAACTCAAAATTGATAATGACGACGAGCTTAAGCGAATGATTCGTCGCGCCGGAGCGCAGGGGTCGGAGGTCAGGGATCAGGGGTCAGGGTCGGGGATTAGCAAAACAATGACTTAAGATTACTTGAGATTTTGATATTGGAGATCTGATATTTGAGATTTGATATTTGATATTTGAGAGTTCTTAATTCGATCCCGCACAGCGAACTCAACTCACAACTATCAACTCACAATTATCAACTCACAACTATCAACTATCAACTATCGAATATCAAAATATCAATCCATAATTACCAACTGTTCCAGCCAACCCCTAACCTCTGACCTCTAACCCCCGGCTCCGGCCCCTATTTCGGCGGCGTTGCTTCGGCTGCGGGTGGTGAAGTCTTAGGGACCGCAGGTTTTGACCCTGACGGCGTTGGACCAGGAGGAACAGCTTCAGGATTAACTGAGCGAGTAGGTTCAGGTAAGGTTGGCGCTTTGCGATTCGCATTTGCATTTACGTTCGCGTTCGCACTGGTATTGGCATTCGCGTTGATGTTTGGATTGATTTCGTCTTCAAGCGGTGTTACTGCCGGTTGCGCGTTGGCATTTGTGTTGACGTTGGCATTCGTATTTGCCGCTGGAACAAATGTTCCCCCGGCAGGAATGCCTTGCTCATTCTTTCCGGTTGCCGGCTGAGCAGGCTCGACGGGTTTACTATTCGGATCCGCCACGAGTGACGGCTGATTTACGTTCTGCTGATTACCTGTCTCCGCATTGCGCGTGAAAAAATAGATAACCGCAAACACAACTACTAACCCCACAGCCGCAGGGATCAAGATCTTTAACGGATTAAAATTCGAAACAGGTTCAGCTTGCGGAGGAGTTATTGGAACCGTCACAGGAGCGCGACGCCCACTGAGAACCGGCGAAACAGGCGTGAGTGGCTCAACTGACCTCGGTCGCACTACAGTCAATTCATCGTCTTCGACAACCGGAGCGACCGTTGTGTTCGTAACTCCGTTTAGCTGGTGGATCGTCATCCCGGCTGCGATCGTCAGATCCTCAATCAAAGCATCTACAGTCTGATACCGGTTACCGGGAACTTTTGCCATCGCCCTGGCCACGACCCTGGCGACGGACGCAGGAACGTCTCTGCGTTCATCCAGTATCGAAGGCACCGGCTCCTGCAGATGCTTCATCATAACCATGGTTGGCGACTCACCTGAAAAAGGCACATGGCCAACCAGCATTTCGTAAAGGATGACGCCGAAAGAATAAATATCGGATCGTTGGTCGATCTCAGAACTTTGCGAGCACTGCTCAGGCGACATGTACTGTGGAGTCCCGATAACGAGGTTGGGTGCGGTCAGACCAGGATCGATCTCGCCCTCAGGCTCATTGATCTTTGCAATCCCAAAATCCAACACTTTGGCATGCTCACCGACCGCAGTGGTTAGGAGCATGATGTTATCGCTCTTGAGATCGCGATGAACAACACCTTGTGAATGAGCGACACTCAACGCATCACCCACTTGTCGCATGATGTCTACCGCTCTGGCGAGTGTTAGTGGGCCATTTTCCCGAATAACCTGCTTCAGCGTTTTTCCGTTGAGGTATTCCATCACCAAAAACACAACTCCGTCGGCGTCCTCGCCAAAATCGGTAACGCTGAGGGCGTTCGGGTGTGAAATGCGTGATGCAGCGCGAGCTTCCCGCGAAAATCGGGCAACGATCTTCTCATCGGCGGCTAGAGAGGGGCGAAGAACCTTGATGGCGACGGTCTTATCCATCAAGATGTGCGTGCCGCGATAGACCATTCCCATCCCGCCGTCTTTTAGTCGTTCTTCAATGCGATATTTTCCGGCAAGGGTTTTGCCGATTAGATTATCGTCCTGGGACTCGAGCGCTACTCCGTCGGCAGGGCAAAGAGTATTGTCGTCTGGATATTCCACTCCGCACTGCGGACACTTTTTCATCGGTGGGTACGCCTCATTATTTTCCGGGAGAGTAAGGTCAGCCTATCACACCGCTGGAAGACGGAGCAAAGAATGGGATTTTGGCTTTAGATTTTTGGGCTTTGTACTTGGTGCTTTGTACTTTGTCCTTTGTGCTTTGGCAAGTTGGCTTGAAGGGACGTCTAACAGGGATCAAACACCAAAGCTCAAAGCGCAAAGGTCAAAGCCCAAAGATCAAAGCTCCGAGGTCAAAAGCCGAAATCCAAAAAAGGCGAGGGCTCATCACCCTCGCCTTTTCTTTAACCCATATTCGCTCTTCGGTTAGACGGTTGGCTTAACGACCGCGAAGATAACGAGAAGCGCGAACAGTACCAGCGACTCGATCAGGGCGAGGCCCAGAATCATCATCGTCTGAATACGGCCAGCGGCGCCCGGGTTGCGAGCGGCACCTTCACAAGCCGCAGCACCAATTCGCGATTGACCGATCGCGCCACCAACTACTGCGATCCCGAATCCAACGCCCGCTGCAATCGCTCGATACTTGTTAAGCGAGAAAGCATTGTCTCCCGCCGCGGGAGTGTTGACCTGGGCAAAGACAGTCATCCCGCTCATAAGGATTCCCACTACTGCGAAAAACATCATTCTTAATTTGCTCATTCAAATCTCCTTTTCTTCAACCGCGACTGAACAGAAGGCGGGTATTATTTCGCCTGAATCTGGTATCCACCGCCCCTCTTACAACGGCGCTCCTGCGAGTCAGACACGAACTGCTATTTAGTTGCCTATCCGTTTTGCGAGTTGAAAAGCCAAACTATTTTGCGCATCAACGTGTACTAGTCCAACAACCGCACCGCTCAACACGCGCTGGATAAAGCCATTATGTTAAGACTGGAACTATAAATTCTTCACTATCGTCGTGGTCTGGACCATGCTCAGCATGAAAGTCGTGAGGCGCATGTGAAACCTCACTCAGGTACAACTGCGAGAGTAGGATGAAAACAAACGTTTGAATGAGCGCCACAAACAAGCTCAACGGCATTAGAAGAATCGGAGCAAGCCAAGTGTAGGGTGGCGCCAACTGAGACAAAGTTTCCATTACCTTTTCGTCCGCAAATAGGTTTCCGAACAAACGAATACCCAACGAGAATGGACGGATCAAATTACTGATGATCTCAATTGGGAAGATCAAAAACGCTATCCACCAGATTGGCCCAGCAAAATGTTTTAAATGGCCGATTATGCCATTCTCCGAAATGCCGATGTAGTTGTAATAAAGGAACGATGCCAATCCCAGGGCGAAGGTTACACTCGTGGCGGAGGTGGGGCTCATAAATAACGGGAACAGTCCCATTAGATTAGAAACAAGAATCAGTACCCCGAAGGTCATCACGATGGGAAAGTACTTCAACCCATGTGGGCCAACGATGTCTTCGAGCATGCTTCGAACTGCAAGCACACCAACCTCGAGAGTCTGTTGGCCTCCGCCTGGTTTATCGGCTGAAAGTCTTCCCTTGAAAATCCAAATAATGACTATGCTGAGGATGCAAGCTATGAAAAACATCACCGTGTACCACGGAATTGCGTTGTCGGCTGTGTAGGGACCAAACGCTGATTCCGGTGTCGTACCAAAGTACCCGAGTACTCTGTCCCAGACTGGTTTGGAGTATTTCAATTCAAACTGCAGCGCCCATTCGCCAAAATAGTGATTCACCAGTTGGACGATGATTGGAACATGGTGCTCACCCTCTTCAGCATGTTCCGCGACTTCATGCGCAGCTTCCTGCAACCAGAACATTCAGTTCATTTCCTCTCGATGAGTAATTGCAAAATAAAATTCTCGGCCGGCTTCAACCATTAACGCAACGACAAAGCTCGCCAGGCCGGCCAGCACCGCGGTCAAATTAGCGATGCCCAGCACGACTACAAAATAAACAATCAGAGCAATAACAAAATACCGTAGCAGAAACTGCGTCAGACCTAACCGATTCTCTCTTGCTCCGATAGACAGTTGGATTGCCGCGGCTGCTGAGTTCTTGAGCCATCGATGGCTAAAAAGCGCCAGGACGCCGCCGATCAGAATTCCGACTGTCACTCTCCACGGCGCCAGCGGCAGTGAGATTGCGACTGCCAGCAACGACGCGACGAGCATCGTTCTAAACACTCGAATATCCAGAGAATGGTCTACGTCAGTAACTACAGCTTGATTCATTTTAGGTGTCAGAACCGGCAATCGCGAAGCCGCTGATTTTACCCGCGAAAAGCTTCTGTTGTCGAGTTCGCTCGGCAGGAGATAGTGCCCTACCCCGGCTTACTCTGTGCAACCTTTGTGTCCTCAGTGCCTCGGTGGTGAGCGAAAGTGCAAGGAAAACCCCCACCGGGGAGAAAGAAATCCTTTAAGCATCACAGACAAGATTCATCCTTACCTGTTTGTTATTAGTAATTGCCGTCAGTCTCTTGTTCGTTGTTAGTTTCGTGTGACTTCGTGGATCGTCTACGCTCCGAGGAAAGCGATCCTCGAAATCACACAAACTGACACCAGCGAAGTCCCAATCCAAATCAGAGTCTGAAAATCCGGCTAAGACTGGGGGCGAATGAGAGGGCCTCGACAATCAGTAAGTCTTAGAACTCAAACGCACAAACTCATATAAGCCAAGGGCGGAGCCAAGCACAATGCCAACTATTAGCAGCCATGGTTGTGTTCCAAACCATTTATCGAGAAACCAACCAATCCCACACCCGGCTGCCACCGTGGCAAATAGCGAAATTCCCGCCGAAAACGCGAAACTCGATTTCCGGTTCTCTTCCTGTTCGGACTCTTTCGACATCTAAAACTTACCAACTCTCTCTGGTCAGGAAATTTTTTGGCACGTCATACAACATTCCACGTCGTGAATGGCGCATTGAATCGTGAATAAAACAGACGTGTGTGCACCAGCAGCTCTTTCCACCGTCAATCTGATTCAACTCAAGTTGGCGTTCTCTTGCCGACCATAGCGCGCCAAAGTCGAAGCCATAATCTGACAACGACGCAAACTTCTCGCGCAACTCGCACGCCCGGACATTGCCGTTGTAATCAATTACGGCAGTTGTCTCACCAGCGGTACAAGGAAACGGCCATGCAGTCGGCTTTTCAAAATTGGCGTGCTGAGTTCGGTAGTGGGTAGTAATCGCGCCAACGTAAGCCGCATTTTTTACATATCTTCGACTCGCATCGTCATCCGCAAACATTCGATCGCCATATCGCTTGGTCAATTTTGAGACGTGAGCATACATGGCCGGCAAAACCTCCGCCGGCACTTGTTTGATCGAGTCACCTACCAGAGTTTCGCCGCGAATGATATTGAAGTATTGACCGTCGAGCCGATAGTTGGACCACATAAACTCAGAGAGCTTTTCGATCTCGGTATAGTTCTCTGAGCAAACTACCGTATTTACATTTAGTCGAAACCGATCAGTAAATTGTGCTTTCAGTGGATAAAGAGACTCGATGCAGTCAAGAGTTTTCTCCCAGTGTCCCGGGACAGCGCGAATGCGGTCGTGCGTTTCACCGTATCCGTCCAGGGCAACATTCAGATATAGATGAATATTGGGGTGGTTGGTCAGCGCCTGGTCCACAACATCGTAAACTCTCGACTTGATTAAACCATTGGTAGGAATGATCACTCGGTTGACGTTATTGTTGTTGACGAAGGTATCGATAACTTGTGAAAGATCCTTACGCAGGGTCGGTTCGCCGCCCGAAAGCCACAGGTCGGTTATTGGCGGCATCGTCTCAGAGACTTTCGCAATCTGGGCAAAAGTCATGTCGCCCGCCTGGTTCAGTTCTTCGTGGTAGAAACAGGTCTGGCAGAGAGAATTACAGCGCGACGTAACAAACAAGATTACTGTGCCAAGTCGCTTTTCACGCTTAGTTGAACGGAGTAGTTGTACCAGTTGGAGAGCTTTGTTGGTCACAATGATTCGCGCGAGATAATGACAGCTTCGGTAGGTGTTTTCAATTCATAAGTAATCCCTCTCCAACTTATTCGCCTTGAAAAGCCCGCCACAATTGCATTGTAAAGGTAAAGGACCGAGGCTAACGGCCAGAAGAAGACGTGTGCCAATAGATCTCGATGAAGTTCCGACCTATAGTTCCGCAGCGGCAATGTCACCGTTTTCCAGCGAATGTAAGACTTTAGCGAACCAAGAACGAACATCACCAGAACTAAACCAACCGGAATAATAAAACTCACTCCATTTATAACGCGGACAAGAGACAAAAGAATTCCACCGAAGAACGCGATCGTGAACATCGACGATCCTAACAATAACGTCTTCCACAACCCGCTCGAATAGACACGTGTGATCTTGATCTGCCGAGTCGTGAATTCCAGCAACTCATTGAAATTGCAGTCGCCAACCGACGGAACAAGACACTGTGGCGCAAAATAAATCGCCAACTTCGCTGCCTTTAAGACGCGCGTGACCAAAAAATCGTCTGATACTGTTCCCAGCCAACGATCGCGAATGTTCAACTCCTCAAACGTCGACCTTCTTATTGCGGTTGAACCTCCCCAACAAAAGTTTTTCGCAGTATCACTCCCGAGCGCCGAAGCGATCGAAGCATTCCACACTGAGCGCAATCTCGAAGGGAATCCGCCTCTCAAAGGAACGAACCAGCGATATCCGGTCACCGCGCCAATATTTTCATCCATCAAAGGCGCTACCAGATCTCTCAACCACTCGGCATGGGGTCGCGCGTCCGTATCTACAAAAACTATAACTTCGGAGCGCGGGTCAATCTCATTGACAGCAACGCGCAGGTTGTGAACCTTCTGGCCAGCGTTAACGGCCGGTCCAGCGATAACAGTTTTAAAGACTACTGCAGGATTGTTAGAGCGTGAGGTTTCCGCATTGATTAGTCCAATAGCCCGATCAGTGTCCTCGTCTAACACAAATATCACTTCGTAGGACCGGTACTTTTGTTCTAGTAACGAGCGCAGGTTGTGGTCCAACCCCGGTTCCAGACCTCTTGACGGCGCGACAACTGAGACAAAAGGCTGATACTCACGAAACGTTCTATTTAGTTGTGCGACTACATAAGAGCGGAAACGAAAGCCACCGAGAAGAGACTGAATACCAAACCAACACGAAAGCGCGGCAACAAAATAGTATAGGTAGATCATTGCGATCACATTACGTCAGTCGCGTCGCGGTTCCATACGGGTTTGCACAAAAAGTAACACGCCAGCAGAACCGCGAGCGAAGCGACCGTATGAGAACGCTCAACTCCCCGACTTGGAATCCGATGATCGTCCTGTTGATTATCCCCATCCGGTCGCTTCGCTCGCGGTTCTGTAAATAATTCAGGCGATGCTTTGAGGCATCGCCTGCGTTCCAACACTCCGGGGATAAAACTATCAGACTACGAGATCCATGGAGCAAGCAGATCCTGGGCCAACTTGATCACGTGCTGCGGAAAGACTCCCGTTACCAACACTCCTACTAACGAAAAGATTAGTGCCACTTGCAATGCCGGAGCGAGCGCCAGAGGTTTGTCATCCGCCTCGCGATCACCCAGATACATAACCTTAATAAAGCGGAAGTAGTAATAGAACGACACGACTGTGTTTAGTATGGCCCAGATTGCCAGCCAGATATACCAGCTCTTGCCGTTTGGACCTGTACCACGTTGAATTAATCCGCCGAAAAGAAACCATTTGCCGATAAATCCCCCGGTGACTGGCAGTCCACCGAGCGACAACATAAAGATCGTCATCATGGCGGCAAGGCCTGGCGCTTTGCTCCCCAACCCGGTCAGATCATCGACGTGATCTCCGATGATACCGCGTCGTCGTAAGCTGATGATTACGCCAAACGCTCCCATGTTCATCAGCGTGTATACAAAGAGATAGATAACGAGGCCGACATAGCCGTAGAGGTTACCCGCCACGAGTCCTAATAACAGATAACCAGCATTCGAAATTGAAGAATAAGCCAGCAGCCGTTTTGAGTTTTCCTGAGTGACGGCAGCCCAATTCCCAACCATGATGGTGATAGCCGCAGTCAGACCGAGTAAGGGCGCCCAATCAGCTCTAATACTGCCCAAAGCTTCGACGAAGATTCTGGCATACAAGGCAAAGCTCGCGGCTTTTGATCCAGTCGAAAGAAAAGCGGTAACGGAAGTTGGTGCGCCTTCATAAACGTCTGGAGCCCACATGTGGAACGGCACGGCAGCCACCTTGAAGAATAACCCGGCGGCAAGCGCAAGCATTCCGAGCAACAGCATCGGTCTCAGCCCGGTCGTAAAGTCCATGGCGGCGAGCTGAGTAGCGATATCTCCGACATTGGTGGACCCGGCGAGGCCAAATAACAATGACATTCCATAAAGCAAAACGCCTGAAGAAAATGCCCCAAGCAGAAAATACTTCATGGCGGCTTCGTTCGACTTCTTCTGACGCTTCGTAAACGCAACAAGCACATAGAAGGTCAGCGCCATCAGCTCGAGACTGATGTAAAGCGAGATGAAGTCGTAGCAACAGGCGAGGAACAGCATTCCAACTGTAGCGAACAGGATGAGTGCGTAATACTCACCGTGCTGTTCACCTTCAATATCCAGATAACGTGTCGAGATAGCTATCGCCAAACCGGCAGCAACTAAAAAGATGGCTTTAAAGAGCAGCGCAAAACCATCAATCCGAATCATGTTGTAAAAGCCCACCATGGGCAACGAGTCGCTCGTATGAGATAAGAGCCACCATTGGGCCACGAGCGAAACAAATGCAGCTCCCACCCCACACAACGCAAAGTAAGCAGTTAATTTGCTTTTGCGATAAGGCAGCAACACCTCCATTATCAAAGCAACGCAGGCGCAAATAGTCAGAATTATTTCTGGAATGATCAACTGCAGGTCGTTGACGTTGATTAGCGAAGTTGTATTTGCCTGGAGCAGGAACATTTTTATGCTTGCGCTCAGTGATTCGGTTGACGCTGCGCCTGGTCTTGTTTAGGAGCGACGGGTGGATAACCCGGAATTTGGTACTGTGGCTTCACTTGCCTGACAACCGCATTAACTGGCTGCTGAATGTACTCAAGAAATGGTTTTGGATAGACACCGATCCAGAGCGCGAGAATCATGAGCGGCGTCATATAGGCCCACTCACGAATACTTAGATCCTTCAGTTTCTCATTCTTGGGATTTTCAATATTCCCGAAAAACATTTTCTGATAGAGCCATAGAAAATAGCCGGCGTTGAGAATAATTCCCAGGGCTGCTGCACCTGCCCACATGGGATTAGCTTCGAATGCACCCCGAAGCGCAAGAAACTCGGATATGAAGACAGCCAACAAGGGAAGCCCAATGGCTGTCATTACCATGCCGAGAAAGATAGCGGCGTAACCGGGCATCACGTGAGACAGTCCGCCAAACTCGGCGACGTTTCTAGTGTGGCGACGTTCGTAGATGATCCCGACCAATAAGAAGAGAGCGCCTGAGTAGATACCGTGATTGATCATCTGCAGCACGCCGCCGTTCACTCCGTTCGGATTGAGCGCAACCAACCCCAGCATCACCATGCCCATTGATGAGACGGACGAGTATGCGACCAACTTTTTGACGTCGCCATCTTTTTTGACGACGAAGTACATCGCGGCGAGCGCTCCGTACAAGATGCTCACAATCGCCAGAA
>Ga0163162_10002142_pt1 | contig 18521 bp, 17 predicted proteins | sample S55metaG_FD_115310 | JGI IMG/M metagenome (GOLD analysis project Ga0163162, IMG submission 115310) | Switchgrass rhizosphere microbial communities from Kellogg Biological Station, Michigan, USA - S5-5 metaG | ecosystem: Host-associated > Plants > Roots > Rhizosphere > Soil | place: USA...
CATGGTCGTTCTCCTTTTTGCCTTCGAGAGGTGTCGTCATCCACTAATGCGATAGCAATCGAGAAAAGCTCCAAGGCCTAACCAAGATTTTTTACTTGTGGCGGGCCGGGACCGGAGCAACCCGGATGGGCGCGTGATTTGAGTCAAATTCCGTTGAACGACGGATCTCTGCACTATGCGAGATTGCCGTGTTCAGCCTTTTCCCCAGATTTCCCGATTCCCGCCGAGTCCTTCGGAGTCTTCCACCTCCAAGCAAATTCCTCACCCCGTCAAATCGTTTCCATCCGTCTTCGAGGTTTCGGAAACGATTCGCGCATTCAGGGTGAGGTGCAAAATATGAAGGCTCAAATCGCAGCGCTGATGGTGACCGTTTTTGCTGCGATCAGCGCGCCCGTATTCGCACAGCACGCAACGCCCGAAGTGGAAAAGCTGAAGATCCACAAGTGGGACGTCGGTGGCAGTCTGGGAATTTTGGCAGCGAGCCGAAGCGCTACGGACGGATTCGCATCCTCAAGGTGTAGCTGCGACATTGTGACCTGGGCAGGGAATTTCGATGTTGGCCGATACGTCACGCCGCATCTGAAGGCGGAGGCGGGGATCCTGTGGACTTCCAGGCGACACTTTAACGGATCCGACGATAGCTATCCCCGGACATTTCCGATCACTTACACGATGCGAGCGGTGGACCCGACGAGTATTTCGGCCTCTTTTACCTACCAGTTCTTTGAGAATGTTTTCGCACATCCCTACGTCTCCGCAGGAATCCGAGTGACCTTGTTCTCGGAACAGACGCGCACGGAAGTGTACTACCCGAACTTCAGCGTGGCTCCCACTGTGACAACGGGTTCCCGCAAGTTTACCCAGGCGCGGCCATTCGTGGCTGCGGGATACAAGTCCTACTTCAACGAACGGCTGTATATGAGGCCGGAAGTGCTCATGGCGTTCGACGATAACGGCGTTTCCCACGGAACCGTTCGGCTCGGATTTGGATTCGATTTTTAAGAAAGGAAAACCCAACATGAACATCCAATCATTTGTCGTTTTTGTCTTGATTGTTGTCCTGGCGGCGCCTCTGGCCTCGGCAGCTCCCCCGCAGGAACCCTCCGACGTGTCGCAGGCATTCGCCCGGAAACTGGAGGTAGGCGCTTTTGTGGAGGTTCACTTAAAGAATGGAAAGACGATAAAAGGCACTTTCATCCCGGGTCCCGAAGGCATATTTCGGCTGAAACCGAAAACGCGCGTTTCCGAACCGATACGCGATATTCAGTTCAGCGACATCAGATCGATCGAGCGTAAACATGAAGGATTCTGGAGTCCTGGAATGAAAGTGCTGACAGGAGTGGCAATCGGTGTTGGCGTTGGCGCCGTCATATTGTTAGGCGCGTATGCGGGAAGAGGATAACAAAGAAAAAGGATGTTGTTGAATTGTCGTCGGTCACTATCGCATCAACGTCCTTTTATCTCTTCCATATATCCGGTGAATGAGTGTTCGTTGAGAGAAAGGAAGGTACGCCAACCCCGCAGCCGCTGCCAATGCCACCCCAAACGGGATTTCAGGAACTGCAAGGAGCGGTGAAGCGGACCAGGCGCCATCCAGTAATAGCAGGAACGGAAACAGCCGGTCGAATTTTCGTCCGGCCTCAGGATGCATCAGCGCTACAGAAGATATAAGAAACAGCCGCAATGCAATTCCGGCCATCGCTGTAAAGATCACGGCGCGCACCATCATGATCGATCGTTCCATGGTTGGTGCATAGTAGAGGGCCGCACAGTACATGGCCAGAAAACCCAATTGAATAAACAGGAACAGTGCTCGAGCGCTGCCGACGGAGAGCGCGATGTCGGCGGACGTGGCGGCCGGCGCCGGACTGGTCGTGTGGTTTTCAAGGCGCCGCCGCGCTTCGCTGATATTCGAGAGTCGGCGCGAACTGTCTTTCTGAAGGCAGTCTTCGAGGAGCGATCGGACCGCGTTGGGAGTTTCTGCAGGTAGCTTCGTCCAGTCGGGATCTTCACTCACGATTTTTGCGACCATATCTGTCCACGTACTTCCGCCAAACGCGCGCTTTCCCGTCAGCAATTCGTACAACACACAGCCCCACGCCCATACATCCGTGGGGTGGCCCACTTTTTTCCCTCGCGCTTGTTCGGGCGACATGTAAGCCACCGTTCCAACAATGGTAGCGGCCTGCGTCGAGAATGTATTAAGACCGGAGTCCAAAGTGTCCGGCGACGGATGAAGCATTTTGGCGATGCCAAAATCGAGAACTTTCACGGCACCGTCCGCGGTGATCCGAACGTTGGACGGTTTAAGATCGCGGTGGATGATTCCGCTGGAGTGTGCGGCTTCCACGGCGGCGGCGATTTGGATAGCAACGGATAGAGCTTCCTCCACAGTTGGTTGTTGTCGAACGATTCGATCCGATAGCGTTTCTCCCTCGATCAGTTCCATGACAAGAGCGCACATATCGTCCACCTGTTCGAGGTCGTAAACCAGTGCGACATTCGAGTGCTTGATCGAGGCCAGTATCTGACCCTCCCGTTTGAAGCGGGCGAAACCGTTGTCATCGAGTAGGGGCGATCCAGGCAGGATTTTGATCGCGACGTCTCGATGTAAAACCGTGTCGCGCCCTCGATAGACTTCCGCCATCCCTCCAGCTCCGAGAAGGGTGCCAATCTGGTACTTTGCAATTCGGCGGCCAGACAAGGATCCAGGGGATTCGCGGGAAAGTTCTCTTGCCGCCACGTCCATGGCAGGACTGGTCATGAATGGCGTTTCTCGATTGTCCGCCGCCACAAGGGTTTCCACTTCGCGCCGCAAGTCGTCGTCACCATTGCACGCGTCCGCCAGGAACGCGTCCCTCGCACCGGGCTCACGTTCCAGAGCGGCATGAAAAAGCTGTTCCACTTTTTGCCAGCGAATCGCGTTCACTCGGGATTCACCTCTCCACTGAGTTCGCGAAGGAGCCACGCTTTAGCGAGCGTCCAGTCCCGGGCAACGGTATGTGGCGAGACATTGAGGACTTCGGCGGTTTCTTCCACACTGAGTCCACCAAAGAATCGCAGTTCGACCATTTTGCTTTTGCGCTCGTCGATGGTTGCCAGACGCTTCAAGGCTTCATCGAGCGCCACCAGGTCGGAACTTCGCTCCGGAGACACCACCACTGCCTCATCCAGGGCCATTGGACGCATTCCACCACCACGTTTGCCGTAGCCCCGCGATCGGGCATGGTCCACAAGCACACGCCGCATCATTTGAGCCGCAAGCCCGTAAAAGTGCGATCGGTTTTCCCACCTGGCTGTCTTCCAATGGACCAGACGAAGGAATGCCTCATTCAGGATCGCGCCTGTTTCCAATGTCGGGCTGGATCGTTCGCGTGCCATGTAGCTTCTCGCGAGCCGACGCATTTCGGCGTAGATTAACGGCGTGAGTTTCGCGAGTGCGTCTTCGTCTCCCTGCGTCCACGCCTGGAGCAACACGGTCACTTCCTGGGGGGCATTGTTGGATTGTTCGTCCATTTCTGGCGGCATTCTAGCCCAGCCCGCACGCCGATGAAATGCATGAATAGAGGATTAGCGGAAAAGGGCCCGCGCGTGTGTCATCGGGCCAGCCGCTTTAGGCGGTCCTTTCGTTGACTTCACTTAGGAAATCGACTTCAGAAGCGGATCCGGCTTCGCGATCTCGCGGGTCTTTCCATCCAGAACGCAGCTGACGTTCATGTCGCCCATCACATTGATGGCGGTGCGGCATCGGTCGAGGAACCAGTCTACGGGAAGCAACAGCGCGATGTAACCTGTGGGCAGATGCACCGCGGAAAACACCAGCGTCATGGTGACGAGGCCGGCTTCCGGAATTCCTGCGGCTCCCACAGAAGCGACAATGCTCGTCAGCACAACCACGGCCTCGCTTGCCAACGAAAGATTGGCGCCGATCATCTGCGCGACGAACAATGCCGCCATGGCTTCGTAGAGTGCCGTCCCGTCATTGTTGAAATTGCTTCCAACCAGAGCACCGAGACTTGCGGATTCTTCTCGCAGCCCGACTTTTTCCCGGAGACAGGCATAGGTGACCGGCATTGTGACGGTGGAACTTGCCGTGGAAAATGCCATGGCCAGCGCGTCGCGAGTATTCTTCAGCAGGTGAGAAGGCTTCACCCACGAAGCAAAACGGATTCGCACGAGGTAGTAGACAGCCTGCAGTGTCAGGGCCACCAGAACTGCGGCAATGAACCATCCCAACGCATAAAACGGCTTGAAGCCCTGAGTGCCAACCACAAAACCCACTTTGCAGAACACGGCCAGAGGCACCAGTGCGATGACCCAATGCAGCACCATCAGGATCAGATCAAAACCAATTCCCAATGCGGAAAGGAGCTGTTGCTTTGAATCAGGTTTCAATTTTCGCGCCGCAACGCCGAATGCGACCGCGATCATGATGACGCCAATGACGTTGTTTTCGACCATCGGAGCGATCAGGCTGGACGGGATGTTATCCAGCATATGTGCCAGCGGATTGCCGGAGATCTTTGGCGCATCGCCGGGAGGGAGTGAAGCATGACGCCCCGGACCGATGACGTTCGCTACGGCCAGCCCGATCAGTATTGCCACGAGAGTGTTCAACGCCAGCACGAAGCAAAGTTTTCGTGCCAGTTTGCCACCGACATTTGCGCCGATCAGCGCCCGCATGACAGCCAGAAGGATCAAGGGTGGGGCAATCGCCCCAAGTAATCTCAGAATGATCTTTGCAGGAATGTCGAGTGCTTCGCTCCACGGCGTCGGCAGCAGCAGGCCCGCCACCACGCCGGCGATGAGGGCCACAACAATCCTGGCGTAGAGCGGTAACGACCAGCGGCTCTTCTTATCGTTCATCTATTGGTTGAAACAAATCAGGCGCGGCGTCCGAGGGCGGCAAGAACCCGGGCCGGGGTAAACGGAAATTGCGACAGGCGAATACCGGTCGCGTCAAAGAATGCGTTTGCGATTGCGGCCGCCGCACCAGCCATGACTTCCTCACCTGCTCCGGTGGATCGTTCATTCAATCGCTGAACGACAATGGGCGTTACTTCGGGACACTCATCGAATCGAAGCACACGATAACTGTTCCAGTCGAGGCTGGTGACATTCGTGTTGTTGAAAGTCACTTCTTCTTTGAACATCCTGCTGGCGGTCTGCACCAGCTGTCCGCTGATCTGGTTTTCGATGTTGCCCGGATTGACGGCGAGGCCTGCATCGATCGCGCCGAACATGCGTTTCGCAATGACGCGGCCCGTCTCCTTGCTTACCTCTATCTCCGCGACCGCAGCGCCGTAGGATGCCAGGTGTGTACCAATGCCGATTCCGCGTCCAGTGACAACCTTCGCGGTCGACAGATTCGATGCCGCCTGGCGCGGCGTCCACTTCGACGCTTTCGCGACGGCATCCAAAACGCCAAGCCAACGGACGTCGGTCATGTTGCGCTGACGAAACGTGTACGGATCCTGTTTCATCAGATAGGCCAGCTGATCGATCGCCTGTTCGGATGCGAATGATAGCGATAGATCCAGCGGCGAGCGCAGCCATGCCCCCTTCAGGTATTCGAGTCCGTTGATGCGGTGGTTTACCAGTTTCAAATTTGGAATTTCATACATGGACGCCAGCGTCAGCGGGTTAATGCCCTGAGCTCCGACGCCTGGCCGCTCCGCCGCGGCAGTGCCTTGTGCGAGTTGATCCGAGGTCTCCACAGTAATCCAGCTGTGCTGCCAGCCCTGATACTCGTATGCGACAATCTTGCCTTCGGCGTTCGCTGCGGCGCGCACTTCGCCGACATGAGCCGGGCCGTAGTTATCCCATCCCAGCTCGTCCCACCGCATGAACTGAAGGCGAACAGGTTTGCCGACTTCCTTCGAAAGAATCGCGGCCGCCTCGGCCACGTCATCATGACAGCTGTGGCCGTAGGTGCCGGAGCCTTCGTAGTACTGCACGCGGATTTTTGTCGCGGGCATTCCGAGAATGCGGCCGAGCGTCGTACGCAGCGTATAGATATCCTGCGTGGAACAAATCACCAGTGCAGAATCTGCTGTAACGTCAGCGACTGCGCAGTTCGGGCCAAACGGGGCATGAGACTGATACGGGCCGAGGCATTTCTGCGTGACGACATGAGCCGCGCCGCTAAACGCTGCCGCAATATCACCGCGCTCACGAACGACGCTGTCATCTGATTTTCCCGCACGCATCTTCTCGTGAAGACCATCCGTGCCAGGCAACGTTGGAATGGTATTCCACGTTACCTTGAGCTGGTCGGCCGCGCGAATTGCATCCCACTCGCTGGCGGCAACGACTCCAACGAAATCTCCGCGCCGCACCACTCGCGCGCCGGCAATCGCTCGGATCGACGTTTCGTCGACGTCAAGTATCTTGGCACCGGCACCGTACGCGGACTGTCCGCGTGGACGAACGACGCGTCCATGCAGCATACCGGGCAGGCGGACGTGCTGCATGTAGACGTATTTGCCACTGACTTTATCCGGAACATCCTTTCGAACCGGAGATTGGCCAACAATGGTGTACGAGGAAGCGGGTTTTACGGACGCGGTCCCGGTAAACGGAAGACTAAACGGCTGGTCACCAACCAGCGCACCATATGTGATGCTTCGCCCGGGTGTGCCAATGATCGAAACGACTCCCTTGGACACGCTGAGCTGATCGATAGGCGTATTCAAACTCTTCGAAGCAAGCTGCAAAAGAGCCAGCCGCGCTTCCGCCGCGGCGGTGCGCACCTGCGGTCCGCCCCGGTTGATTGCCGCGCTGGAGTACGTGCCGCCCTGGTTGGGCGTGACATGGGTGTCGAGGCGAACCGAACTCAGCTGACTCATGTCGAGATCGAGTTCTTCCGCAGCAATCTGTAACAACGCCGTCGACGCGCCTTGTCCCAGCTCGGCAAAACCGATATAGACCGTGGCTGTATTGTCGGAATGAATCGCCAGCCAGGTATCAATCTGCCTCGCGTCGGGTGGGCCGGCGACAGTGCCTCGCCCCGCAACGGCGGTCGCACCACCGCGTTGCTGCGCAGATAATGAATCGGCGAGGCTGAATCCAATAACGAGTGCTCCTCCGGTCTTAAGGAAATCGCGCCGCGTGCTCATTTCGCACCTCTCATTGCCTGGGAAGCGCGGCTGACGGCCTTGAGGATTCGAGGATAACTGCCGCAGCGGCAGAGATGGCCATTCATGGTCGAACGTATCTGCGTTTCGGAGGGCTGCGGAATTTTCGACAAGAGTTCGGCGGCCTTGATGATCATTCCGTTGAAACAGTAGCCGCACTGAACAGCTTGTTCGTCAATCATGGCCTGTTGCACCGGATGCAGCGTACCCGCAGCCGGGAGTTTCTTCTGAGCCGCATACCACGCCGGCAGACCTTCAAGCGTCGTGATGGCTTTACCAGCGATGTTGGAAACCGGTGTCACGCATGAACGCGTCTCTACGCCATTCACGAGGACAGAACAGGAACCACACTGACCGAGACCGCATCCGAAGCGCGGACCCTGCAGGTTCATCTCATTTGTCAGAACGTAAAGCAGCGGCGTGTCTGCGGCGGCAGTCACGGTCCAGTTCTGTTCATTGACTTTGATTTTGAGGTCCGCAGCCATCGTGAATCTCCTAAGGTCTATCGGAGGGTTATCCGGTAAAAACAGATTGGTGTCAAGCGATGCCTCGATATGATGTCCGCCGAAGATGTGGAGCCAGATTTGAAGATTCGTAAAATAGACAATTCGGAAGTGAACAACGTTGCGGAGTTGTGGCACTTCACAAAGAAAGCAGCCTACTCCTATCTTCCTCTGGAGCAGCTCCGCAATCTTGAAGAGGACGAACTTTTCTTTCGCGAACAAATTCTTTCACGTTGTGATGTCTGGGCCGCGGATGACAATGGGCAAATTGCTGGTTTCCTGGCGATACAGGGACCCTATGTCGATCGACTGTATGTGCTGCCGGATTCACAGCTACGTGGCATCGGTGGCAGGTTGATCCAACATGCGAAGGAGCTATCGCCTGACGGTCTTCGGTTGCACACGCACCGAAAAAATATCCCGGCGTGGAAATTCTATGAGAAGCACGGATTTCTCGCTGTCCATTTCGGAACCAGTCCGCCGCCTGAAAGCGAGCCCGATGTCGAATTCCGTTGGCGTCCGGATACGCCGCGTGTCCGGGAGGCGAGTATTGAGGATGCCGCTGGCATTGCGTCGGTCCACGTAAGAACGTGGCAGGCCGCATATCGCGGACAAATGCCGGATGATTTCCTGGACGAGATCGATATCGAGAAGAAAACAATCCGCTGGCGAGAGTGGGTACAGCAATCCGACACCTGGGTCCTTGTCGTTGAAGACCAATACCACCGTGTCATCGGATTCTGCTCCTCCTGTTCATCGCGCGATGCGGAAGCTGCTGCGAATATCGCGGAAATTCGCGCCATCTATGTTGATCCGGAGAAATGGCGGGGCGGAGCCGGACGATCTTTAATGTCGGCGTCGCTCGCGCACGCGAGCGTGCATGGATTCAATGCGATGACGTTATGGGTTCTTGAATCCAACGCACATGCTCGTGCGTTCTATGAGTCGATTGGATTCGTTCTGGATGGAGCATCGAAAACTGTCCAGCCGCGAAGCGATTTTTCGATTCGCGAAGTGCGTTATCGTCTGGACCTGAGGTGAATCGATTAGTCGCCGAATGTTGCGTGAGGACCGGCGCTGCCTCTGTCTCCTCGGCGCCGTTCAACTTTCCATTCCGTCCATCCCTTGGACCTGCGCTCCGTGAGGTAAAGGCCTTCGGTCCATGGGCCGAAGGGTTTCTGAGTCAGCAGCTTTTCGCATCTGGAGCAGAACTGCTTGCCGTCCTTCCTGACCGGGCCGACGCGGTGGGTGAGCGACTCGTCCGGAGCCAGTTCGATCGGGTTTGAGGTCATGCACAACATGGCCGAAATATGCCTTAAGGTCACTTCATTCGCCACTTCAAAATTGTTTACGGCGGGAATTTGTCATTGTGCCTGTCAGGATTCGGGAATGTTGAAGCGCGGCTATCTTGTGCCGTGTGCGGCGGAGGGCGCCGGATTCCGGGCTGGGTTTTGTCTGTTTGGAGCGGCAGTTGCCTCAAGTGAGCTGATGCAAAGCCCGAAATCGCAGGCGGATCAAATCGAAGAACGGTTCATAGAATTCGCCTCGAAGATCATTCAGTTTTCCACGGAGCTGCCAAAGACACCAGCCGGACGACACATGGCAATGCAGATTCTACGGTCAGGAACTTCTGGAGCGCCGAACGATGCGGAGGCTCGGGGGCCGGAAAGCAGTGCAGATTCTACCCATAAACCCAAAGTTGTGTCAGCAGGAGCTGAATGAGACGGCAGTTTGGCTCCGAATTCTTATGAAAAGTATCGCGATAAAAGACGAAATTATTGTCGACATTCTGCAGGAAACCTCGAACTCGCCAGGATCATCACAGTATCGATTCGTACAGCGAAGGCTTCGCAGTTTGCCTGCCCCAAAAAATGGCCAAAAAATGATTCATGACAAATCCCTCGCTCCTTAGAGAAGGGGATTTGTCATTTGTCATTTATCCTCACGGAGGAAGAGGGATTCGAACCCCCGGGACAGTTTCCCGCCCAACGGTTTTCAAGACCGCCGCCTTAAACCACTCGGCCATTCCTCCGCCCGACAGGATAGCAGATAACGTTTATGAGAACACCCCGTCCAACAACACTTCGTCACGCGTCTCACGGCGGAATGACAACGGAAAGGTTCGGAATCCCAACGATGAAAAGAGCGACGAGCGCGACATTCCTTCTGTTCTATACCGCGCTTACTGTTGTTGCGATTTCACAACACACCGCCGCGTACGCCGCGACCATCGCCCGTCATTCGCCACTACAGGCCCAGACGGTTCGAGCCTCTTCACACCAGTCCTATCAGGTGCGGATCCCTCAAGAGCCGTTTGCCGGCCTCCAGATCACGACCGCGTTTGCGCTTGGCGAATACGGTCCAACTTCGGTGCGGCCCGCATGGATACGGTTCGAAGTCGATTCCCGAAGGTTCACACCGTCGAGAGCCCCGCCCGCAATCCTCTAAGTTCACGCAAAAAATTTCCCGGTAATTAACGTGCGTAACGTAGAGGAACTTTCTTATGCATTCCACAACGGGTATGGATTTTTCGACGTCGACTTTCATTCTTGCCGGAGGCCAGGGGAAACGCCTGGCTCCATTCACATCGGGAAGGGCCAAGCCGCTGGTTTCCTTTGGTGGAATATTCCGGATTATTGATTTCACTCTGTCTAATTGTGTCAACAGTGGTTTCGAACGCGCGTATCTCCTGACGCAGTACAAGTCGGACTCGGTGCGAAGTTACATTGAGGCTTCTTCCTGGCCAACCGATTTCGTCTGCGCGCCATCTGCTTCATCGATTGGTTACCATGGAACCGCAGATGCCGTTTACAAGAACATGCACCTTTTCAACGAGGCGAAGGCGGATTACGTTCTGATTCTCGCGGCCGATCACATCTACAAAATGGACTACCGCAAGCTGCTCCGTTTTCATGCCAGTCACGGAGGAGACGCAACAATTTCGGTGGCGCAATATCCCCGAAGGCTATCCAAAGAACTGGGAATTCTCGACGTTGATGACCGGGGGCAGGTTGTCCATTTCGAGGAAAAGCCGGAATATCCCCAGGGGCAAAAGTCCGATTCTTCCATGGGGCTCGCGAGCATGGGAATTTATGTTTTCAATGTGGCGGCATTGCGCAAAGCCCTGCTGCGCGACGCCGGAAACTTCAATGGCAGTCACGAATTCGGAAAGGATCTTTTGCCAGATCTGATTCGAACGACTCGGGTATTCGCCTACGATTTCACGAACAATAATGGACCGCTCGGTGCTTACTGGCGCGACGTCGGAAACATCGACACGTACTATCGTGCGCAAATGGAGCTCCTGGTTTTGAATTCCACCTTCGATCCTTACGGCGATGCGCGGTGGCCTGTGTACGCGGGCGGAAGACATTTGCAATTCCAAAGCTCGGGTCCGAATGCAGGCCGAAACGAAGACTTGAATTCATCGTATGGTGTGGACTCGGTCATTTCACCCGATTCCGATGTTTCCGGGGCGACGATCCGGCAATCCGTCTTGTCTCCCTCGGTGTACGTTGCGCCGTCGGCAGAAATATCGGGATCGATCGTGATGTCGGGAGTGCGAGTGGGACCGGGAGCGAAAGTTCGCCACGCGATCATCGGCGAAGGCGTGGTCATTCCTGAAGGCGCCCAGATTGGCTGCGATTTCATAGAGGACCGCCGCCGATTTCATGTGACGGAGAACGGCGTTGTCGTCGTTCATGGTCCCGATGCGTCCCGGATTGGGAATCCGGCGCCATCGACACCAGTTGGGAATCGGACGTTTGTGAAGGCTACTGGCGCTTTTGAATCATCGACTCATAAAGAACGGCAGGGTGCCGTTCTTCGGTCACTGAGGGAATAGCGCAGGACGGCTCCTTTTTCGGATCGAAGATCTTTGCTTCAGCAAAGGGGCGATTGGGCCGGTAGCCCGGTCCTTTCGCATCGATCCCCGGCCGCGCCATCAACTTTTCAATTCCATACAGCGTTTCATTGCGGTTGTACGCGGCCTGGTGGTGTTCGCGGCTCATGACGATGGCTTCTTCCGGACAGGCATCGACACAGAAACCGCAATAGATGCAGCGCATCATATCGATATCGAATTTCTTCGGAAATTTCTCGATTTCCGGGTTCGGGTGCTCCCCGGCCTCAATGTAAATGCACTCGGCAGGGCAAATCGTGGCGCACATGTAACAGGCCACGCATTTGAGGCTTCCATCATTGCGCACCGTGAGAATGTGCGTACCGCGAAATCGCTCGGAATAATTCCGTGTTTGTTCGGGATAGCTGATTGTCGGCATATCCCGCTTGATCAGACTGGTGAACAGCCGGCTGAACGTGACGCCAAAGGCCTTGAAGGTCGACCAGAACGTTGCCTGCTCGCGGCGTGCGCGTTCGCTGACGTTGATCACCGGGACGTCGACGGCATATCCGCCCTTGACCGGAATCATCGGACTACCTCCTGCTGAGGGGTATACACGCCGGGCACGCCGAGAGGTCCGATTGCGTCGTAATCCATGCCCGCGTATGGCGAAACCTCGCGTGCTATCCAGTCGAATATTGCCGAGGGATCGGGTGAAACCTGAATGCTGGAAAGACCCAGGAGAACGGACATCATTTTATGCAATGGCTGAGCTTCCCCCGGAGGTTGTACCGCATGATTGCTGATCTGTACTCGACCCGCAAAGTTTGTGTACGTGCCGGTCTCCTCCGCCCATCCGGCCATCGGCAGGACAAAGGTTGCACCGGCGGTCCAGGAGAAGTCGTGAGTTGTACTGACCACGGAGAAATCCAGTGCGCCAATCAGTTGCTGAAGTTCGACCAGGATTTCCGGCGCGTCATCGCCAATGAGTTGAGGATGGAATGAGATCCACATTCCGCGAACTTGTCGCGCTTCCGCCATTTTCCGAATTCCCTTCAAACCGCCGAGCCCGGCAGGTTCGGCCGCGAGAAGCACATCGATTGCCCCGTGGGTATTCGGATGCTTGTCCATCCTGCGAAGCAGATCGTCCTGACGCTTCTGATAGGTTTCCACTTCACTGCCGAGACGGAAGTCGACGCGACCCGCAAAGTATTTCTTCATCAGGAACAGCGCTTCATTGGTGTTCGTGGCCGATGCGAGTCCGGCGATGGAGGCGTCCCCATGCTCGTCGCGGATGGATGCGAATCGCTGATGGATGAGCGGAAGAAGAGCATCGACTGTTCTGGATTCTCCACGAGTCCGCGGAAATTGCAGCCGCGGCCACCGTTCCATCGCATGGAAGCTCAGCCGGCCCTCGTCGCACAGCCAGCTCTGGTTGACGTCGACGTTTCGACGACCGACCGTTCTGTAGATCTTGCCATCACTTGCCGATTGGCCGGGAATGCCGCCGCCCATGGCTCGAGCCGAGTGGTCGACGCGCAAATTGCATCCCGTGCTGCAGCCGCCACAAATTGCGCTGGTTCCCTTCAGGAACCACGACCGCACCTTGAATCGAAAATCCGAACTCGTCAGCGCTCCAACCGGACAGATGTCGACCACATTGCCGGAATATGGATTGTCGAAGGATTTATCGCCATGAATTGCGATCTCCGACGCATGGCCGCGATTCAGTACGACGATCTCGTCAGTATGCGTCACATTCCGGGTGAATCGGACGCATCGCGTGCACAGGATGCAGCGCTCCTGATCCAGCTTCACGAGCGGGCCAAGATCCTTTGCTTTTTTCCGACGGGTTTTTTCGGTGCCCGGATAGCGGCTCGAATGGCCGGCGTTCGCCATGTAGTAATCCTGAAGCCAGCATTCGCCGGATTGATCGCATACCGGACAGTCGATCGGATGATGGAGGAGCAGGAACTCCATGGCGTATCGGACGGCCTGCTGGACGCGTGGCGTGGCGGTTCGCACGATCATTCCATCGGCGATCGGAGTCGCGCAGGAAGGAACAAGTTTCGGAGACTTTTCCACTTCAACCAGACACATTCGGCAACTGCCCTCGATGCCGATGTCGGGGTGATAGCAATACCGCGGAATCTGAATTCCAATCTCGTCGGCCAGCTGAATGATGGTCTTGCCCGGCGGCGCATCGTAGGTCTGGTCATTGAGCGTGATCTTGGGCATAAGCAATTTAGATTAACACGGCTGTGGCCAGTGCTTTCCAGATCGGAAAATGTTTTCGTGTGAATCCGTGCGAGGAGTACCCCATGTGATAGCCGTCACCCGCCGCTTCGCGGCACCTTCTCCCAATCCATCAGCCCCTTTACTTCGGATGTTCGATTGGAAGATCCAGCCGGCTTCCCCATTCTCCCCACGATCCAAGATAGTTGCGTACTCGCGGGTAGCCAATCAGGCGCAACGCCAGAAACGTGTGTGCCGCGCGGTAGCCCCCCTGACAATAGGGGATGACTTCATGATCCGGAGAGATATTGCGATCGGCGTACATTTGCTCCAGATCCTCGGCACTTTTGAAGAAACCTTTGTCGTCCAGGTTCTGTGTCCATTCCAGATGGACTGCTCCTGGGATTGCTCCGCCGCGCGCGGAACGCACAACCTGTCCCGTATATTCGCCGTCGCTGCGGGTATCGACGATGATGGCATCCCTGGAGTGAAGCCGCTGCAGCACGTCTTCAGCAGTTGCAAGAAGCTCCGGCCGCCGTTTCATTTTGAAGTTCCCGGGTTTTGGAACGTTGGCCTCGTGAGTAGTTGGCAAACTGGCTGCCGTCCACGCATTGAATCCTCCGTTGAGCACGTGAACGTCCTGGTGTCCGAAGAACTCGAGGAACCAGAAAAGGCGAGCGGAACGCATACCGGCGATGTCGTCATAGATGACAACGGTGCTATCGGAATTTACACCATGCGACTGAATGAGGTGTTCGATGATCCAAAGGAACGCTTCCAGCGCCTGTGGACGTGTATCGATGAGGCTGATGCCGAAGATATCGAAGCTTCGGGCACCCGGTATGTGACTATTGGCGTATGCTTCCGGTGGACGCAGGTCCATGATGACGACCTTCGAGTCCGACATCCTGTCCAGCAGCTGGCCGGTCGACCATAGCAGATCCGGGTTGGTATAACTCACGATCGATGCTCCATAGCGTCCAAAACCAGTTTGTCGAATTGCCGCTGCCGTCGTTCCAATTCGGCTAGAATAGCCGATTTTGGGGCCAGATGTGCAGAAGCTCGGATCACGGAAGCGCTAATTTTATGGAGGCTGACTTTTGATTTCAGTTGAGAACATTTCAAAACGTTACCCGACAAAGACCGCAATCGAGGGAATGTCGTTCAACGTCGAAAAAGGCGAGATCCTGGGTTTTCTCGGCCCGAACGGCGCCGGCAAAACCACGACGATGCGGATCATCACGGGATACATGCCGGCCTCGGCCGGAACGGTTCGTATCGATGGCTTTGATGTCGGAGATAACCCCATCCAATGTCGGAAAAGAATCGGATACCTTCCCGAGAATCCTCCGCTTTACACCGAAATGACGGTGGCATCCTACCTTCGGTTCGTCGGAAAGATCAAGGGCGTGACCTCTGCGCGGCTGGCGGCCGAAGTCGACCGGGTGATGGACAAGGTGAACATCACCGATGTCCGCGAAAGAATCATCGCCAGGCTATCCAAGGGCTATAAACAGCGTGTCGGCATCGCCCAGGCGCTGCTCAACGATCCGCCGGTTCTGATTCTCGACGAGCCCACGATTGGTCTGGACCCTAAACAGATTCATGAAGTGCGCGAATTGATCAAGGAACTTGCCGGCAAGCATACCGTCATTCTATCGACTCATATCCTTCCCGAAGTCGAGCAGACCTGCCATCGCGTCATCATCATTGACCACGGAAAGATCGTAGCCGTCGACACGCCGCAGAATCTGCGAACGCAGGGACAAGGGACCTCACGAATATTTGTCGAGGTAAAAGGGCCTTCAACGGAAATTGTTTCCGCGTTGAAGGCGCTGCCCGGAGTCGTCGGAGTCCGGACGGAATCGGAGACGGATGGCAGCTTCCGTTTCCAGGTCGACTCGGACGTGCGCCAGGACATTCGGAGTGAAATGGCGAAAGCCATCGTCACGAGGGGATGGGGCCTGCAGGAACTGCATTCCTCTGTCATGAGCCTCGAAGACATATTCATCAAGCTGACAACCGCAGAAGACATTCACGCATCGGATACAGACCCGTCATGAAAAATATAATTGCCATCGTTCAACGCGAGCTTGGAACGTATTTCGTTTCGCCAGTGGCCTATGTGGTCCTGACCATATTCCTGTTCTTGTCAGGGATTTTTTTCCAGACCGTTCTTTCAAGTGTCCTGCGCGACTCCATGATGCAGGCCATGCAGGGAGCTCAGTTCGGACAAGGCCCACCGCCAATCGATGTGCCTGGAATCGTAAGCCGCAGTTTTCTCGGTTCCATGAGTGTGATTCTGCTTTTTATGATTCCAATGATCACCATGGCGTTGTTTTCCGAAGAGAAGAAGCGCGGTACGATCGAATTGCTCCTGACGGCTCCTTTGACCGACGCCGAAGTGATTCTCGGGAAGTTTTTCGCAGCGGCCTCATTCTTTGTGATTTTGCTGGCAACGACATGGATACCCATGGCGGTGCTCTATATCTTCGGCAAACCGGCATCGGGTCCGATACTCACTGCATACCTGGGACTGTTCCTCTACAGCATGTCGCTTGTGGCAGTCGGCATGTTCATATCGAGTCTGACTGAAAATCAAATCGTCGCCGGCGTATTGAGTTTTGGAACCTTTCTTCTGTTGTGGCTCGTCAATGTCATGGCGAATACGGCACAGGGAACATCGAAGGCCGTATTGTCGTACCTTTCGATTCTGGATCACCTGGATGATTTCATGAAGGGAGTGCTCTCCACTTCCAACGTCATCTTCTATCTGTCGCTGACGATCGTCGGAGTTTTTCTGACGTATCGATCGGTGGACTCGTTGCGCTGGAGAGGATGAAGAGAAAATGAAAGAACAACTCAAGAAAGCAGATTTATTCGGACTAGCCATTATCGCGGCCACGCTGATTGTGTATTCCACACGTTCGGTCTGGACGATATACCAGACCATCGCGGTCGTCGTGGGCGGTTTGCTCGTTGTGATTTCTTTCACTCTGAGATTGCCGGATATTCGTGCCGGCCTCGGCCGGCGTTCCACAAAGTTTGGAATCAATTCGGCAACGTCCGTGGTTCTGATGCTTGGCATTTTGGGGTTCGTGAACTATCTCGGGGCCCAGCATTCGAAGGTTATCGATATGACGACCGAGAAGACCTTCAGTCTTTCGGACCAGTCCGTGAAAGTGGCTCGAGAGCTGAAGGAGGATGTTCACATCAAGGCGTTCTATACCGGCCCTGGTGAATATGTGCCCGATCGGGACCTGTTGAGATTATTCACTCATCAAAACAGCAAAATATCGTTTGAGTTCATCGATCCGGATAAGGAGAAGCAGGTCGCGGATCAATATCAGGTTACCGCTTACGGTGAGCTGCAGAATCCCATGACCGGGCAGTCCACCAAATTCGGGACCCTGATCCTGGAAATGGGCAAGAAGACCGAGCGCATCGAAAAACAGGGCGGCGCATTGAAAGAAGAGGACATCACCAATGCGTTAATGAAACTCGTCAAAGGAGTCCAGAAGACGATTTACTTCACGTTAGGCCACGGGGAAAAGCAGATCGATAGTACGGATCAGCGCACCGGGTATCAGCTCGCGAAGAATGGTCTTGAAAAGGAAAACTACGTCGTGAAAACCCTGAACCTGATTCAGGAAGGCAAGGTCCCGGCGGATGCCTCTGCCGTCGTGATGGCGGGCCCGACGACCGAACCCGTAGCCAGTGAACTGGATTCACTCGACGCGTATCTGAATGGCGGTGGCAGCGTGCTGTTGCTGCTGGATCCCCCGCCGAGCGCGTCGCTGAAGGATTTTCTGAAGAAGTGGTCGCTCGAGCCCGGAGATAATTTCGTTGTCGACGCAAGTGGCATGGGGAAAATTTTCGGTGCGGGGCCGACCATCCCGCTGGTTTCAAAATATGAAGGCCATCGAATTACGCAGGGGTTCAACGTCATGACGTTTTTTCCACTTGCGAGATCGATTGTGCCGGCCAAACCAGCGGTCGAAGGGATCACTGTCGAGCCGCTGCTCCGTACCAATGAAGCAAGCTGGGGAGAATCGGATATGAAACCCGGCGCGAAGCAGGTTCAATTTGATGAGAAGTCCGATATCAAGGGGCCGGTCACCATCGGCGATGTCGCGACAAAGACGATAGGAGACAAAAAGGGCCGCCTTGTTGTGATTGGCGATTCTGATTTCGCTATCAACGGATATTTCGGGGCACTCGGAAACGGAAATCTGCTGACGAATGCTGTTTCGTTTCTTGCGCAGGATGAAAGTTTCATCTCGATCAAAGTCAAGGATCCGGCGAATCGACCGGTGACGATGACGGAATCGCAGGAACGGTCTGTGGCGTGGCTGGTGGAACTCCTGTTGCCGGGTTCTGTTCTTGCAATTGGAATTTCAGTTCTGGTGAGACGGAGGAAGTAGTGCGCTTTCGGAGTACGTTGATTCTGCTGGTGGTCTTCGCCGCACTCGGCGGCTACGTGTATTTTGCCGAATACCGAGGTCACGATGAACGTGAGAAACAGGAAGCATCAAAGAAGAAGCTGTTTTCAGAGCCATTGAAAGACGTCACCGCTTTGAGTCTGACATTTCCGGATCACAAAATGTCCGCCGTAAAGAAGGACGACAAACACTGGGAGTTTACCGAACCCCAGGGTCTGGATGCAGACTCAGATGAATGGGACATGCTTGTTTCCAGTCTGAGTCAGATCGAAAAGGGAGGTGCCGTCTCGGCAAGCACGAATCTTGCACAGTACGGTCTCGATAAGCCCGTGGTGGAGGTCACGGCAAAACTCAAAGATGGCAA
>Ga0163162_10002143_pt1 | contig 18519 bp, 13 predicted proteins | sample S55metaG_FD_115310 | JGI IMG/M metagenome (GOLD analysis project Ga0163162, IMG submission 115310) | Switchgrass rhizosphere microbial communities from Kellogg Biological Station, Michigan, USA - S5-5 metaG | ecosystem: Host-associated > Plants > Roots > Rhizosphere > Soil | place: USA...
CGGCGAGCTCATGCCGCCTTCGTATAAAGCACCTTTGAACGACCGTAATGGGGAATTAGAAACGAATGACCAGTTTTTGCCCTGTGATTCGAATGAACCGGACGTACCTACTGGCCCTATGTTTCGGGCAGCGTGTACCTTGCCGTGTGCAACGTCTTCTGCGGGGGCGCCATTATCTGATATGAAAACGATAAGTGTATTATCATCTTTTTTTAGTGCTTTTAATTTATCAAGCACTTTGCCTACGTTCTGATCCATACGGTCAACCATGGCAGCATAAACCTCCATCTTTGATTTCCACAGCTGCTGCTCATCATAGGTCAGGTTATCCCAATTAGGAACTTCGGCATCCCTGATCGCCACAGGCTGTGCTGGGTCGCGCAGGCCCAACTGTACCTGCTTTGCAAGGCGCTCTTTGCGTAGCGAATCCCAACCAATGTTATACCGCCCTTTGTATTTGGCTATATCTTCGGGTAATGCCTGCAAAGGCCAGTGCGGTGCATTGAATGTGAGGTATAAAAAGAATGGTTTATTGGTTTTGCTTTGTTCATCCAAAAACTTTGCGGCATGATCACCGATCTCATCCGTCATGTAATAGCTGTCATCGGGTTTATGCCAGCGTTTGTTATCTTCTTCAATGATAACCGGGTATTTGGCGCCACCAAGCGGCATGTAGCCGGTATTGAAATAATTTGCTGCGCCGCCAATAATGCCAAAAAAATGATCAAACCCGCGCTGGTTTGGCCAGCTTGTACTGTCATTACCTACATGCCATTTACCGGACATTAATGTGCTGTAACCATTTTGCTTCAGCACTTCAGCCAAAGTAAGCGACTCTTTATTCAGATACCCCTGGTAAGCCGGCAAACCCAGGTTTTGATCAAAATAACCTATGCCTGCCTTATGCTGGTCCTGCCCGGTTAGTATGGAAGCCCGGGTTGGTGCACAAATAGCGTTGTTATAAAACTCCTTTAAGCGCAGGCCCTGTGATGCCAACCTATCCAGATTTGGTGTATGGATCTCTGAGCCGTATGATCCCAGGTCGCCGTAGCCCATGTCATCAACAACGATGAGAATAATATTGGGCTTTTTACTTTGAGCATTTACCTGCTGAAAGCCTGCGCCGGCCATCATGAGGGCAGCACAGGCAATACGTAACTTTTTCATTTATTTTTGAGGGTTTGGTGGTGTAGTATTAATCATTGATTGCTGATTTGGTTTAGCGAAACTTGATCTTTTGTGGATCCGAAGTTTAAAAACATCATCCCAATCAATAAACGGATAGATATTGTTCTTTTTGGCCTGCTCGTCAAACAGGGACTGCAGCTCTTTCAGCTTTTCGGGGTATTTAGCAGCAAGGTCAATACGTTCATTAAAATCCTGGTTTAAATTATACAGCTCCCATTTGTCCTTGTTATAATCTCTGGAAGTATCGGCAGCATTTCGCGATGGATTAAAGAAAGATGAATTATGTGCCGCTTCGGCTTTCCAGCCATCCTTATAAATTGAGCGGGAGCCAAATATGTAATAATACTGCAGGTTATGGCGTGCAGGTGCATTAGCGTTATCAAAAGAGTAAACCAATGATGTTCCCTGCAGGGTATCCTGTTTTACACCTTTTATGTATTCGGGCAGTTTAATACCTAAAAACTCTAAAGTGGTAGGCAACAGATCGCTCACATGGCTGTATTGCGTGCGGATACCACCTTTATCTTTAATTCCCTTAGGATAAAAAACGATGAGCGGGTTACGCGTACCGCCTTCTGAATTAGCATCCTGCTTCCAATATTTAAAAGGCGTATTGGCAGCCTGGGCCCAACCAAGCGGATAATTTGCCTCGGTGCCCTCAGGTGTACCTATTTCGTCAATTTTGTTAAGGTTATATTTAATGGTTTCACTTTCCGACTGGCCGTTAACCAGTATAGAGCGGTCGATATCGCCATTCTGTGATCCTTCCTTACTTGCACCGTTATCGCCAATCACTACAAATATCAGTGTATTATCCAGTTGATCACTTTTTTTGAGATAGCTGATCAGGCGTTCTGTTTCATGATCGGTATAGGTAAGGTAACCGGCGTAAACCTCCATAAAACGGGCATAAAGTTTCTTTTCATCGGCCGATAAGGTATTCCAGGCTTTTATGCCGGCATTACGAGGCGGCAATACGGCATTTTTAGGAATGATGCCTTTGCGCTTTTGCTCGGCAAATACTTTCTCCCTGAAAACATCCCAGCCTTCGTCAAACTTGCCTTTATACAGGTCGCTCCATTCTTTTGCCACCTGGTGCGGGGCATGTGTTGCGCCGGGCGCGTAGTATAAAAAGAATGGCTTATCAGGTGCTACTTTATGCTGTCTTGTAATATAGCTGATGGCCTTATCTGTTATCTGCTCGCTCAGGTGACGCCCATCAGGTGTAACGTGGGCATTATCTTCAACCAGATCGGGTTTGTACTGGTCTGTTTGCGAACCCAGGAAACCGAAGAAATGATCAAACCCTTTGCCGCTCGGCCAACGGTCAAACGGTCCTGCATCTGTAGCATCCTCATCGGGAGTTAAGCCATATTTGCCAACTGCAAAGGTGTTATAACCGTTTTCGCGAAGGACCTCGGCAATAGTACCTTTATCAGCCGGAATGCGGCCATCATAGCCAGGAAAACCAGCCGACAATATGGTATGGGCAAAGCCACCCATATGCACATAATGATGGTTACGACCGGTAAGCAAAGCGGCCCTGGTAGGCGCGCAAATAGCAGCTGTATGAAAATTGGTATAACGCAAACCGTTATTAGCCAGGCTATCATAAGTAGGCGTATTAATAACACCGCCAAAGGCGCTTGTTGCGCCAAAGCCCACATCATCAAGCAATATCCAAATGACGTTGGGGGCTCCTTTCGGGGCTTTAACCGGGGCAGGCCACCATTCTTTTGATTCGGCAAGCGTTTTGCCAACTTGTCCCTGGTAAACCGGGGCCTGCCCGTTTTGGGCAAAGGCCGTTACCGATGTTAAGGCCAGCACAGTACCTGAAAGTAATGCAGCCCTTACGGCATCATAAATAGTTTTATTTGTTTTCATGTTTTTAGTGTAACAATGGTTATTTAATGGATGAAGAGACCGGCAGATCATTGATAGAGACCACCGTAGCAAGTTGATAATCGGGCTGTTGCACGTTTTTATTCTCTTGCCCGGTTTCCTGGTCGATATCGGCCAGTACTACCGGTCCTGATCACCATAAGCCCGAAAATCCCGGTAAGTACAAGTGCTTTAAAATATCTTTTCATCTGGTATTTGTTTGAAAGCTGCCGTCCGCAACCGGCAGCTTTTCATTTTAAATTAGTTGGTATACCCTGGGTTCTGCGTAAGGCCCGGGTTCAGGCTGATCTCGCTTTGCGGGATCGGGAACAGGTAGTTTTTGGCACTTACGTTGGTTTTTGAAGCAACTTTCGAAACCGCTTCAACAAGTTTACCTGTGCGGGCCAGGTCAAACCAGCGCTGGGCTTCCTGTACAAACTCGCGCCTTCTCTCGGCATACAGCGAATCTCTGAAAGCAGCCTGTGAAAGTCCCGGAGTAAGATCTCCGGTATTAGCACGGTTCCTTACCTGGTTAATGCCGCTGTAAGCTTCACTTGTTGCCCCGTTAAGTTCATTTGTGGCTTCGGCATACATCAGCAACACATCCGCATAGCGCAGTATCGGAAAGTTAATGCTGCTTTGGTTAGATGTAAGCAGCACCGTCCTGTCCACATATTTGCCAAAATAAAATGTCGGATAAACTTTGGTTACCCCGGTTGAAGGGTTTACCAGGGATGTATAAAAAGTTGCTGCCCGGCGGGTATCATTGCCGCTGAACTGCTTATAAACCGAGCTATCAGCAGGGATATCGGCGGGTACACTAATTCCAAACCCTGTAAATGCTGCGCCCATCAGTGTACTGCTGTTTCCAAGCCCCCCGTTAGCATCTAACTGGGCCGAAAAGATATGCTCTTTGCCATTTTTGGTCGCTTTTGCAAACAGGTCGCCGTAGTTAGCCACCAATCCGTAACCATATGGCCCGCTGATGATCTCTTTTGCTTTAGCAACGGCGTTAGTCCAATCCTTCTGAGTAAGGTAAACTTTAAGCAACAGCGTTTTAGCAGCGCCGCCGGTAGCGCGGCCAATATCCGCACCCGTATAAGTAGCGGGCAGGTTTTGCGCATCGGTCAAATCGGCAATGATCTGCTTGTAGACATCAGCCGCAGGGCTCCTGTTGGTCTTCAGGCTGTTCAGGTCTGTGGATGTGGGATCATGCAGCACAAGAGGCACATCTCCCCAAAAACGCACTAAATCAAAATAAAACAGGGCGCGTAAAAATTTAGCTTCGAGCACCAGCCGGTTACGGGTAGTTTGATCAAAAGTCATTTTCGAAATCTGGTCGATAGCTACGTTAGCCCGGCTAATGCCCGTGTATAACTGTCGCCAAAGTACCTGTACCCTATCATTGGTTGCCGTATAGGTAATAGCGCTCAGCGACCTCACGTTTGGATTAATTGCCGAAGGGCCGGCAGAAAGGTCATCCGTCGTCATATCGGCCAGGAAGTTGATCTCCCTGCCGTAAAGTGGTTGTTCGGAGCCATCGCTTACCAGTTCACCGTAAACTGCTGTCAAGCCGGCCACAGCATCTGCCTGGGTGACAAAAAACTGTTCTTTAACTATAACTCCTGTTGGGTTTTCGCTCAGTTTATTGCAGGAGAGAAGCAAAGTTGTAATGCCTATCAGTATATATATCTTTTTCATTATTGTTCTGTGTTTTTAGAAAGTGACGTTTAAGCCTACAAGGAAAGTTTTGTAGTTGGGGTAGGCACCAAAATCTATCCCCTGGGCTGTATTATTCTGTTCAAAGGAGTTCACCTCGGGGTCATAGCCCTTGTATTTGGTTATGGTAGCAAGGTTTTGTGCAGACACGTAGATGCGCAACTGTTTAGCACGGATCTTATTGATGAGGGAACCGTTAAATGTGTAACCCAGCACCACATTTTTCAGGCGCAGGTAAGCCCCGTTCTCGATATACCTGTCTGACATTTGGGCTACCGGAGAATTAGCGGAACGCGTTACGTCATTAGTAGGGTTAGAAGGTGTCCAGCGGTCTGCTACGCTGGCATATGCGTTAGATGACAAATTGGTGAGCTCCAGTTGCTGACGCAAAGCATTATAGATCTTGTTACCGTATGAACCCTGGAAAAATACCAACAGATCAATGCGGTGGTAAGAGAAACTGTTGGTAAAGCTGCCTGTAAACTTCGGCTGTGAACTGCCCAGGTTTGTTTTATCAGCCGCAGTGATCACCCCGTCATGGTTAGTGTCCACATATTTGCGGTCGCCGGGTTTGGTATTCGCCTTTGTGTCCAGCGTCGGAGAGCTGTTTATTTCGTCGACAGACTGAAAAATGCCGGCGGTTTGATAACCCCAGAAGGTACCCAGAGGCAAGCCTACTTTAATGTTAACCGGTTGTAAAACACCCAGTGTAGTGCTTGGTACTACCGGGAAAAACGATGTTTGTGTTGCGCCAAGGCTCAATACTTTATTACGGTTTAAGGCATATACTATCGATGTTTTCCAGGTAAAAGCACCGCCGCTGATGTTTTCAGTATTAATACCTAATTCCAGGCCCTTGTTTTGCACACTGCCTATGTTTTGGAGCGAAGTGGAATAGCCCGTTGACAATGGGATCGGGATACTGAGTAACAGATCGTTTGTTTTTTTATAATAAGCATCCAGCGTTAGGTTGATGCGGTTATCCAATAATCCAAGATCAATGCCGGCATCATACTGTTTAGTTTTCTCCCATTTCAGGTTTGGGTTAGACAGCCTGTTGGCCGCGAAGCCGGTGATCAGCACACTGTTGAAATCATAGTTAACCGGAGAAAGCGTTGCCAGCGACTGGTATTGCCCTATCTCCTGGTTACCGGTTTCACCCGCGCTCAAACGAACTTTCAGGCTGCTGATGGATTTAATATTTTTAATAAAATCTTCCTGTGCAGCATTCCAGGAGAAACCTGCAGATGGAAAGTAACCCCATTTATTTCCTGCTCCAAAACGGGATGAACCATCGGCCCTGCCCGATAAGGTGAAGTTATATTTATGTTCAAAAGAGTAATTGATCCTGGCCAGGTAAGAATTGAGTGCCCAACTGTACGAGCTTGATGTTGGCGTGGATGTTTGGGAACCACTTTGCAGGCTATTGTAGGTAGTACTGCTATTAACAAAATTTTTGGAACCGGCGGTTACTGCCTCGCCTGTCGAACGCTGAGTAGTATAACCTGCCAGGATATTGATGAAATGCTTGTTATCATAAGCCTTATCATAAGTAAGCGTATTTTCATTGAGCCAGGTATTTACTGTGGCATTGCCCACACTTGCAATGCCTACAACAGCATACCCGTTGGCTGTATTAGGCCCGGCAAAATAGTTTTGCTTGGTACTGATCAGATCGGCACCAACGCTCACTTTTGCTTTTAAGCCGGGTATCAAAGTGTATTCGCCATAAAAATTACCGAGCGACCGGTTGATATTCGTTTTATTGATCACCGAAAGCAAGTCGTTTATCGGGTTTGATGGTACACTGGTGTAAGGGTTTACCAAATTATAGTTGCCGCTTGCATCTTTAATAGGTACAACGGGTGATGTGGTGATGATACTTGTGATCAGGTTGGGGCTGCTAAGGCCGGAAGCACCGTTATTACTTGCTGTACCTTTTGTGGTTGAATAGCTTGTAGTGGTGTTAAGGCCGATCTTAAATTTGGAAGATATATCGCGTTCATAGTTTGCCCTGAGCGAATACCGCTTAAAATTGGTATTGATGACAATACCATCCTGGCTGAAATAATTCCCGGATATGGCAAACCTGGAGCGTTCATCCCCTCCGCTGAAGCTCAATTCATGGTTTTGTACCGGGGCATGGCGAAAAGCAGCATCCTGCCAATCGCTGCCTGTGCCGAGCGCGGCGATCTGGTCGGCGGTAAAAGATGGTGCCTGGCCTATGCTCGCCAGGATATCATTACGTAAGCTGGCCCATTGGCCGGCGTTTAGCAGCGGCAAGGTTTTGGTGATCCTTTGCTGTCCGTAATAAGCCCCGTAAGAAACGTCGGTGGTTCCTTTTCTTCCTTTTTTTGTTGTGATGAGGATCACACCATTCGCACCCCTTGAGCCGTAAATAGCAGTAGCCGATGCATCCTTCAGGATCTCTATAGATTCAATATCTGAAGGGTTGATGGTTGACAAAGCGTTTACCCCTGCGCCCGAACCGGCGCCGGTTGAAACGCTGGCATTATCGTTGTAAACGGGGAAGCCGTCGATAACGTAGAGCGGTTCATTGCCGCCGGTAATGGAATTACCGCCACGGATGCGGATACTGGCGGATGCCCCCGGCTGACCGGAGCTTTGGGTTACGTTTACGCCCGGTGCCGATCCTCTCAGCAGATTATCCACCGAAGATGATACCTGGTTAAGGTTTTCTTTAGGAACGGAAGATATTGAGCCGGTGATATCGCTTTTTTTCTGGGTTCCGTAACCTACTACAACAACGTCAGTTAGTTGGTTAACAGCCGGTTTCAGTTCTATCTGCACCGGGCTGCCGTTCACCGTAAGTTCAACTTTATCGTAACCAACAAAGCTCACCAGTAAAGTGTAGGGAAACTTCTGACCGGTAACGAAATTAAACTCACCATCGGCATTGGTAGCCACCGCGTGGGTAGTGCCTTTGATACGAACCACAACACCCGGAATCGGCTGCTTGTTACTGGCATCAACCACTTTACCGTACAGTTTGGAGTTGATGACCGATGCGCTGTTTGCCTGGCCAAAAGATGCGAAAGGAAGAAAAACAAGGAGAAAAACAGCTGCTCGCCTGAGTACTTTAAAATTGCGAAAAAGGCGTAAATTATTGGCATGGAGATATATTTCCATATATTTAGATTGTTTTGTATTAATGAATAAATTAATATAGGACGGGTGAAGGCGATCAGTTAGTGATTGGCGTTACAGGCTGATCAGCCGTCAGAAACCACCGGCAAGGCTTCCTTGCCGGTGGCATTTAAGGGCATAGCAAGTCAGTATTATTTCATCTTTCAGGGGTTAAAGGATGTTAAAAAATTGAATGTTTTAGACGCTACCATTTACTCTCGCAGGGCAAACGATCTCAAAATAAGCAGGATGCTGAGCAGATTAGCAACAACAGACGAAACAGCACAGGCACTGTTCGGTGATAGGGAAAGAAGATTTATTTAGTCCTTTCGAAGGATCCAAAAAAGCAATCATGGTGGAGTTTTTACACGGCAAATATAAAAGAATTTATTTAAACTACTAATTCTATGGGTATTATATTTTTTATTTAAATAAATCGCATATTTTATCCAGGATTTATAGGTTGTGCAAACAAAATTAATGGTCTGCAAAGAAGAAAAATCAAAATCCAGGCGGCTTTCAAGCGGTCAAACAGCAGCTGAGAAAGTTGAAAAGAGCGTGAGGGCAAAAACAATGAGCCTTTTGAAGAGAGATTACAATGGCAAGCCCGGACGTGAAGATAATGGCATACATCTGAACTGGGAAGAAACAAAACCGAAGCTTAACGAATTAAAACAAACAACGCAATTACCTTATGGCAATTGCGTTGTTTAGAGGTTTTCCTCTATCATGCCAGGGACATTTCATCCCCGGCATTAAACCTTTTTTCTTTACCAATATGGAAATTAAAGGCAGCGAATAGTACCACCATCTACACGGAGTACAGAACCGCTGATATAGTTGGCAAAAGAGCTGCATAGGTAAGCCACGGCACCGGCAACCTCATCAGGTTCCCCGAATCTCCCGGTATCATTAGGGATCAATTCCTGTACCGCCTTATACCTGATCTCCTCCGGATCTGTTCCCCATCCAAATTTCGGAGCTGCATTTTGTAACCACTCTTCCACCATCGGATTGATGATCGCTCCCGGTGATACGATATTAGAAGTAATACCCGAGTCTTTGAGGCTCCTGGCAAGAGAAACCGACATATTATGGCGGGCAGCAAGCGTCGCGTTATAGTGAGGTTGTTCCTTTATCGGCTGTATGGCAAGGCCACCGCCAATATGAATTACCCTACCCCATCCAAGATGCTTCATTTGCGGAACAATGCGCTGTACCATACGCACATAAGAAACAACGTTGTTATTGTAGATGGATAGCCAATCTTCGGTAGACGCTTCCCCCCAAGATTTGTGGGAGGTTTCCCCTGCATTGTTGACCAGGATATCTATTTGTCCTGACTTAAGCGCCGCCGCTGCCACTGTATCCGCCCCTTCATCTGTTGACAGGTCGCCTACAGCCAGTTCGGCCGATCCACCTGCATTCAATATAGCAGTTACTACTTTACTTGCCCTATCTGTGTTGCGGCCATGAATAATTACTGTAGCCCCCTCATTCGCAAGCATTTTTGCAATCGCCTCCCCTAATCCCGAGCTTGAGCCCGTTATGAGGGCCCGTTTGCCCTTTAATTGTAGATCCATTTTTATAGTTTATTAGTTTATTGATATTTTTTGTTTGGCGCATAACCAAACGACTTTTTATAGGCAAATGAAAAGTGTGACAGGTCCTCGAATCCCAGGTCGAGATAGATTTCAGAAGGCCTTTCATTTTTCTCTTCAATCAGGAACTTTGCCTCCTGTAATCTTTTCCGGACAAGCCACCTGCTCGGGCTGGTTTGATATAGCTTCTCAAAATCACGTTTGAACCCCGAAAGGCTCCGCCCGGTCAGAAAGGCAAACCGGTCTACACCTACATTGTACCGGTAATGGCTGTTCATAAATGCCTCGAGATCTATTTTGCCGGGCTCGCTGAAATCAAAAAGGATATTTTTAAACCCGGGATCATTTTGGACAAGCAGTAGTATCAGCTCCCGCGTTTTAAGTGCAACTATCCGCTCATCCGGTGGCCCCTGTTGCAGGTACGGCACAAGCGAGTCAACAAATCCTTTGAGCAAATTATCAGGCCTGATCAGCAGCGGACCACCGGAATGATCTCCTTCCTGCGCAGTCAGGACATGCAGATCACTCATTTCCCGCAGTGTTGATTGATCAATATGTATCGAGATCGATTTGAAACTACCACCAACAGGACTTTTGACGTACCTGGACAGCTGGTTTCTCCTGAAAAACCGAAAGTCGCCTTCGCTGAAAGTGTACTTTTTATCACCCAGCCAAACCTCATTATACCCGCTGATGATATAACTGAAAATATGATCCGCGACAAAAGCTTCCCCCTCTATCTTTGCGCCTGAATAGGAGTTCAACAGCAATTTGGGGCCCGATCCAGATTGTGCTACCCGATCTTCCGGGTTTTTATTCTGGCATTCCATAATGATTAGCTGATAATTACTTTGGCCTCTAATTGTTCCTCCAAACCATATATGCCACCTTCCCGGCCAATGCCGGACTGTTTAAATCCACCGAAAGGCGCCAATGCATCATGATAAAGGGTATTTATCGCAACGCGGCCCGCGTTAATCTGATCAGCAACCCGTTGGGCCCTTGCCATATCAGACGAACTTACGTATGCGTGCAGCCCGTATATAGTATCATTAGCTATCGCGATAGCCTCTTCTTCTGTTTTGTAAGTAAGAACGGATAATACAGGGCCAAAAATCTCTTCCCTGGCAATAGTCATGTCATTGGTCACCCCGGTGAATACGGTAGGTTTCACATAAAAACCGTCCTGAAGTCCTTCCGGTTTACCCAGGCCACCAACCAACAGTTCGGCCCCTTCGTCTAAACCAACCTGGATATAGTGTTGAATGCGTTCAAACTGCTTACAGCTGGCCAGCGGGCCAATCGCTGTTTGCTCGTCATGCGGATCGCCAACTTTTAAAGTGGCAACATGTTCAAGAATTAACCTTTTTACTTCCGGCAGCAATGGTTCCGGAACCAATAACCGGGTACCGGCAATACATGCCTGGCCGTTGTTCATAAACCCTGAATTGACTGCCATCGGGATGGCTGTTTTTAGATCTGCATCATCAAGGATAATATTGGGCGATTTGCCGCTGAGCTCAAGCGTAACGCGTTTCATGGTATCAACCGCATTGCGGGCTATGATCTTCCCTACTACAGTTGAACCCGTAAACAGAATTTTGCCAACGGCGGGATGGGTAGCCAAAATATTACCAAGCACATCGCCCCTGCCATGTACCATATTGATCACGCCCGGAGGGAGCCCGGCTGCGTCAAAGCATTCTGCAAGAATTTGTGATTGAATGGCACTCATCTCGCTTGGTTTGATCACAACGGTACAACCAGCAGCAATTGCGGCTGCAACCTTTACACTGATAGAACCTGAGTTGGCATTCCAGGCGGTCATGATAGCAGTAACTCCTACCGGAACAAGTGAGATCTTTGATTTACCAATTTTGCGTTCAAAATCAAAATCCCGAAGGATCTCTTTGAAATACAAAAAAGTTTCTGCCGCATATTTATTTGACCAAAGGGACCTTTGTACCGTGGCCCCATATTCATCTGTGGTTGCTTCCTGCAGATCCTCTACACGTGCCATTACCGCATCATGCAGTCGCTGAAGATATTCCATGCGCTCCTCTTTGGTAGTACGCGCAAATGAAGGCAAAGCAGCCGAAGCATAGCCAATAGCAGCTTGTATGTCGGACTCATTGCCGAAGGTAACTTTGCCGATAAGTTTACCGTTTGCAGGATTGAGGATCTCCATTTCCTCTTTGCCATTTGATGTAGTGAACCTGCCGTTTAAATAATGTTGATCTATGATTTTCATTTTTTGTTTTCATTTAATGATGCACCATAACGTGCATCCTGATTTCAAGAACAAAGTTCCGTCAAAACGCGTCGCGTAGTTTTGTTGAAAAGCCCAGATTACTTTGTTGAAAAGTTCAGCAAAGGCCCATAGTCCTGTTTTGATTATTATTTTTAGGATTTCGACCAGATAATACGGTCGTTTAACGAAGTCATCGCTGCACATCTTCCAATTTGTAACAAAGGAAAAGGCCGACCCTGATGAGATGTCAGGCATAGAATTTCAAGGTGCGGTGATTAAAGCCCCCGATAATTCCCGGAATTAAAATAGCCTGTCTGCCCGGCAGACAGGCTATCGAACCCACAATTGAATACCGTTAACTTGAAGAAGTTTAGTTAACTACCGGCTGCTCCCCGTGCTTTTTCAATATTTTCAGGGCAGTATAGCGGCACGCTGATCGATTATAAAATGTATCCGTTGACCTCGATCTGGCGATCTGACAACAACAGAGGAATAAGCTTTGCCTGCCTTGAACCGATAATCGGATTTTGGCTGTTGTTTTTCTCCCTGCGATACTTTAAGGGTTTCAACAGCATAAATTTCACCATTCATATTTGTTCCGTACCAACCAGGCATCTCCTTTTGTTTCCATGTTACCAGGGTGTAATCCGCTCCCGGCACTTGCCTCACCACCGAATCATTGGCAGCATGCAGCGCAATATTATTTCCATAGAGCATTGAAATATTCCCTTCTTTATTGTCGATCAATGAACAGATAGGCTTCTGGCCTTTGACCTCATAAAGATATTCAGGAGCCAGGTTAGCATACTTTTTTTGCTGACGGGAACTCCACAGCAGCGCTATTGATATTGTGCAAAAGATTATCTTCGACATAGTCTGATACTTGAGTTTAAAAATATTGATGCTATTTAGTAGGGACGTTAAAGACAAAATCATTTTCAGGAGCCAATAACCGGTGGCAATTGATACAAGTCCGGTCAAAGATCGCCGTCTTTCCGTATGGCTTTAATGCCAGTCCATCAAACTTGGCAAATCCCCATCCTTCCGTTGCAGCATATTTCCTGCTATCCTTTACCATAACCTGAACATTCTGAAAATTGCCCGGCCTTACTATGCCGTCGCTGTCTTGTTGCTGTTTGCCCCAAACTGCTTTGACCATTTTTGAGCCATCCGGAAAAGGCATCTTATTCGATTTAATAGCACTGTACATAATGTCGTTGGCATATACTACACGCATACTTCCCCCGTCGTACTTATCCGTGATACTAATGATCCTCCAATTCTTATAGTCCGGATAGTAGGGAACACCATTGGGGGAAACGGGGATCCGGGATGCTTCAGCATCGGTCTCTCCTACAGGAAGCGCCGTTGGTTTGATAATCCGTGCCGTATCAACTTTATGCCTTCCGGGCAGCGAATTAACATACTTCTTAAGTATTGCAAGATCTGCAGCAGATACCCGGGCACCGTTATGTAACAGGCTATAACGTGCAAGCGGCATCTTTCCCTGTTCAATCGCGTTAACCATTTCCCATAGCAACAGCTCCTGCACAACTGGGGGATTCTTGTCCCATTCAGAAAAATTAAACCTTGAACGGCCTTCATTAATATCATGGTCAACAAGGAAAGATACCGGTGCTATCCGGCCGTACCAGGCCGGATTAGCCGCATTGGAATGACAATCATAACAAGATTGTTTTAAGATCCGGCTAACCTCTTCCGGAGCAGATATTTCCTTAGTTGCGGGAGGGTTAACAATTACGGGAGATGTAAATTGCAGTAATACAAAACCAACTACCAGCACACCAATAATTAAAAGAGTTCTGCAATAAGCTATTGAGCGTGTTTTTTTCATAACAATTTTGTTTTTCATCTTCTTAATCGGCTCCAAACCGGGCGATGAAGTAAAATCGAATACGGGTTATTTTGCTAAACTGTCAACTTCTGCAATTGCATCGGCAAAAGCCTGCGGGGCTTCTTGCGGCAGGTCATGCCCTATCCCCCCGTTGATGGTATGGTGTACGTACTTACCTTTAAACTTATTAGCATATTGTGAAGGGTCTGGGTGCGGCGCACCATTTGCATCTCCTTCAAGAGTTACAGTCGGAACCAAAATAACCGGCGCGGCAGCAAGTTTCTTTTCAAGCGCATTGTATTTAGGTTCGCCTTTGGTAAGGCCTAATCTCCAGCGATAGTTATCGATAACTACTTTAACATGATCCGGATTGTTGAAAGCTTTGGCAGACTGCTCATAGGTTGAATCGCTGAAGTTCCATTTCGGAGAAGCCTGCTGCCAGATCAGCTTATTGAAAGCCGCAGTATTGGCGGCGTATCCGGCAGCCCCCCTGTCTGTTGCGAAATAAAATTGGTACCACCAGGCCAGCTCAGCCTTAGGAGGAAGGGGCGCCTTATTTCCGGCCTGGCTTCCTATCAGGTATCCGCTTACAGACACCAGTCCTTTCACCCTTTCCGGCCAGATCGCAGCAATGATATCGGCGGTACGCGCTCCCCAGTCATATCCACCAAGAATTGCCTTCTTAATCTTCAGGGCATCCATAAAGGCTATGATATCCTCTGCTACAGCAGCCTGTTGTCCGTTGCGTTTTGTTGAGGCCGAAAGGAATGTTGTTGTACCGTAACCCCGCAGATATGGAACCAGGACATGGTAGCCTTTTGCAGCAAGGATATTTGTAACCTCACTATAACTTGATATATCGTATGGCCAGCCATGCAGGAGTATAACAGCTTCTCCGCTGGCTGGCCCCGCTTCAACATATCCTACATTTAACAGGCCCGCTTTTATTTGTTTGATTGGGCCAAACTGCTCACCCAATAGCGCATTGGATTTTTCGGATTTCCCCGACCCGCCCTGATCTGCATGCGCAGGGCCGAAGCTTAGCAGCAATAACGCTGCGAAAAACAATTTCATTTTAGCCAACAGGCTATTGTGTTTTGTCAATGGTAATTTGTTCATAGTATTAGATGTTTGTTAAAGCTAAAGTAGGGTCGCCAATAATGCTTCATGAGTGCTATTCGTTGAACGGGCAAATGCAATCGTTAAATAGATCAGATCGATAGGGCCACAGGCAAATCAAAAATACCCCCGGATGACATTTTTTTAACTGTCTACATAATTCCCGGGACCAGATTCTGAAAACTCCCCTACCCGGTTTCGAAAAGCTGGTTATGATGATCATTCAACCTGAAAAGCTTAAAACAGATCAGGCAAGCACAAAACAAACCGCATTTACAGCAAAGGGCTTCAATTATTGAACATTTTAGACCAATTTTTAAACCTCCGGACAGGGTTATGTTAATACGTTTGCTTCAACCAACTATAGACCCGTTTCTCTGAAAAGGATTTTTTCCTGTCCGAAATTTTATTGACCGGCTATTTGCGGATGAACGTATACCTGATATAACATGCATCTTAAAAAACTGAACTTATTAGCCATTTTATTATTTTGCTTATGCTTAAAAGCTAATGGGCAAAAAAACACCACCGCTTATTCCTGGCAACATCTGCCAACCGCCGAATTGCCATCCTTTAAAACCGACACCTTTAACATTGAAAAATTTGGTGCCAAAGCGGGCGGGTTCACGCTTAATGCGCAAAGCATCAACGCTGCTATCAATGCATGCAGCGAGCACGGTGGTGGCGTAGTACTCATCCCTCCCGGATTTTGGTTGACAGGCCCTGTTGTTATGAAAAGTAATGTTAACCTTCATCTCAGTAAAGCAGCAGTATTACAGTTTACATCTGATAAAAGTAGTTTCGCGCTTATTGAAGGGAATTTTGAAGGGCACAAGTCCATCCGAAATCAGTCTCCGATCTCTGGTAAGGACCTGCAAAATATCGCCATTACCGGCGAGGGCATTGTTGACGGGCACGGAGAGGTTTGGCGCGCAATGGGTAAAGACAACGTCACCGACCGCGATTGGAAAACACTCATTGCTTCTGGCGGAGAGCTTAGCGATGATGGCCGTACCTGGTACCCTTCGGCCAGCTATGCTAAAGGTGCCCGCACCCGGAATGCCGGCTATATGCAAACAGGCAAAAAACTGGACGATTACCAGGAGATAAAAGATTTTTTTCGCCCTAACCTCATCGTATTCAGTAATTGTAAAAAGGTGCTGTTGCAGGGTACAACCTTTCAAAACTCTGCTGCGTGGTGCCTGCATACGCTGCAATGTGAAGATCTGACATTTGATGGGGTGCATGTCCGCAATCTGTCAAATGCACAGAACGGGGATGGTATGGACATTGAATCCTGCTCAAATGTGCGGGTGGTTAATTGCACTATTGATGCCGGTGATGACGGGATCTGCATTAAATCGGGAAAAGATGAAGAAGGCAGAAAGGTTGGCAAACCTTGTCAAAACATTTTGATCCAAAACAATGTAGTATACCAGGCCCACGGCGGTTTCGTGATCGGCAGTGAAATGTCCGGAGGCGCGCATGATATTTTTGTATCAGACTGTAGTTTTTTTGGCACCGACAACGGCCTGCGTTTTAAAACAGTAAGAGGGCGCGGCGGCGTGGTTGAGAATATTTATATCCGTAATATTTTCATGCGCAATATTGTGCACGATGCGATCCTGTTCGATATGTATTATTTTACCCAGGCACCGTCATTGGCCCAAACCGGCGGAGAAGAAGAAAAGCCACCTGTGGACGCCGGTACCCCTCAATTCCGCAATTTTTATATTAATAACGTGGTTTGTGACGGCGCCAACCGGGCCATGCTCATCCGTGGCCTGCCCGAAATGAGCATTAAAGGCATCCACCTGGAAAATATTTCGATCAAGGCCGATCACGGGGCCGAGGTTATTGATGCCAGCGACGTTAGCCTGACCAAAGTAATGCTACAATGCAAAACCGCCCGACCGCTGGTTCATATAGAAAACAGTAACAAAATCAGGATCAACGCTCTTGCATCGGCGGCAAAACCTGATCTGCTGTTGAGTATCAATGGTAAGTATATGAGGCAGGTGGATCTATTGCACACTGATATCAGCTCGGCTGTTCAGGTAGCGGAATTTAAATATGGTGCGGATAAATCAGTGTTAACAATTACAAAATAAATGATGAAACATTTGCTTTTCAAATTGACCATATTGGCATTGGTGATCTTTTCAACCCGTACACAGGCACAAAACTTTACGGAGATATGGCCGCATGGTCATATCCCAAACTCTAAAAACCTGCGGCTTACCGACAGCGTAGCTAATGAACGCATCTATAGGGTAATGCTGCCGGGGATGTACGCTTTCTTTCCGGGGAAACAGGAAAACAAGGGTGCAGCGGTGGTTATTTGTCCGGGGGGCGGCTATGAGCGGCTTGCCTACGTGATCAGCGGCTTGCAACTGGCTAAATGGTTCAACACCATGGGTATTTCGGCATTTGTGCTTAATTATCGTCTCCCTAATTCTCCCGACTTGAAGCAACGTGAGATCGGTCCGTTGATGGATGCACAGCGAGCCATTCGCTATATCAGGGCCAATGCAGCAAAATGGGGCATCGATCCTGGTAAGATCGGCATTATGGGTACATCGTCAGGCGGGCATCTTGCTGCCACAGCAGCTACCCAAACTACCGACGTTAGTGCTATTAAGGACAGCCTTGACCATGTTTCATTCAGTCCGAATTTTGCTATTCTCATTTCGCCGGTGATCGACCTCAGTACTTCCTATGCACATGCGGGCAGCGTTAAAAATTTATTGGGGCCTAACCCTACTGAGGACCTGAAGAAGCATTTTTCGGCCCAGCTTAATGTGAGCAGTACCACGCCCCCATGCTTTATTGCCGGTGCCGTTAATGATAAAGCAGTAAACCCAATGAACAGCCTGATATTTTACCAGGCACTACTGCAAAACAGCGTGCCGGTAAGTTTTCACGCATTTCCGCAAGGCGCACATGCCATAGCACTGCGCAATAATCCCGGGTCGACCGAGTTGTGGACCAAACTATGCGAAATGTGGTTGATCGAAATGAACATCATCCCCGAAAAACTGCCAACCAAATAACTATAACATCATCATGAAGAAAATGCTTCAAAGTAAGATCCATCGGTTTAGCCTGGCAGTTATTATACTGGGCGGTATAGCATTAAGCTTTATCCCGCCTAAAAAAAAGCTAACCATTTTTTTGGCAGGTGATTCAACAATGGCTGATAAAAAGGTAAGTGCATATCCCGAAACCGGTTGGGGCATGAGTTTCAAATATTTTTTCGACTCCACTGTGGTCGTGGTCAACAAGGCCCAAAATGGCCGCAGCACCCGTACTTTCATCACAGACGGCCTTTGGAAAAAGATCACCGATAATTTGAATGCAGAAGATTATGTGCTGATACAATTTGGTCATAATGATGAAGTGCCGACCAAAAAATCAGCCACTACCGAAACAGAATTTAAAAACAACCTGGTGCTTTATATTGATCAAACCCGAAGCAAGCAGGCAATACCTGTACTGATCACCCCGGTAACACGCCGCAGTTTTGACAGCACAGGCACCGTAACGGATACACATGCCCGCTACGCCCGGATAGTACGCGATGTAGCCGTGGAAAAGCGTGTACAATTGATAGATCTTGACCAGGAAAGTATGACGCTGGTACAAGGCTTTGGCCCTGAACAGTCTAAATTGCTATATAATTACCTGCAGCCCGGCGAAAATCCCAATTACCCTAAGGGGCAAAAAGACGACACCCATTTCAATGAACTGGGTGCCCG
>Ga0163162_10002144_pt1 | contig 18518 bp, 19 predicted proteins | sample S55metaG_FD_115310 | JGI IMG/M metagenome (GOLD analysis project Ga0163162, IMG submission 115310) | Switchgrass rhizosphere microbial communities from Kellogg Biological Station, Michigan, USA - S5-5 metaG | ecosystem: Host-associated > Plants > Roots > Rhizosphere > Soil | place: USA...
ATCGCGGTGCTTCGGGACGAGATCATCGCTACGGGCGGACAGGCCATCGCCGTCGCTTGTGACGTCTCGCAGACGGACCAGTGCGAAGCTGTGGCCAAAGCCGCGCTGGATACCTGGGGCCGGATCGACGGTTTGGTCAATTCGGCTTATTTTCACCCTGACTGGGGTCCTTTGGATGCCCATGCGATCGATCAGGTCCTGCAGGCAATGAACGTGAACGCCGTGGGCGCGCTTCGCATGGCTCAGGCGGCAATCCCGGCGATGAAGGCGCAGCAGTATGGCTCGATCGTCAACATCTCCACGCTTGCCACGCGCAAGCCGATGCCGGGCGAGGGTGGCTATGCCATGGCAAAGGCCGCGCTTAACCAGATGACTCGCCAACTGGCTGTGGAACTCACCGGGACTGGGATCCGCGTAAACACGGCCCTGATGGGCTGGATGATGGGCGTGCCCTTGCGTACCTTCATCGACAGCTTGGGCGAAGGCGGGCCGGCCTTCGAAAAGCAGCGTTCGTCCGAGGTTCCGGTCGGCCACATCCCGCCAGACAAGGAATGCGCGAAGGCTGTCTATTTCCTGCTGTCCGATTACGCCAGCGAGGTGACCGGCGCTGCGCTTGACGTCAATGGGGGTGACTGGGTGGCGCCATAAGGCGCTCGACGTACGACAATGAATGGTGCATTCACGCTCATCACGTCGAACCCCGAGCTTCCCTTGGCGCCGGCGCCTTAACAGGCGTCAAGGCGCGAATGAATATAGCCATTACCCGCGAACAGTTCGGACGCGGCCTGAGCATAGAAGCTGCCCAACTGGATAGCACGGCGAGCGCCCCCGAGCCGCAGCGAGGAAGGCTGGCTCAGCTTCGTGATCGGTCTTGATCAGGAGTGCCTCGACGCAACTGGTCCACAATAATGGACAGCGTCAATTTTATGCGTAATATTGAGCGTAGATAATTGCGCACGAGAGGATGAGGATGCCCCAGCCTGCAAACCCGCCGTCGCTGGCACCGCGTGCCTGGACTGTGCAGGACGTGACCGACCAATTTGCGTTGCGGCAGCTGTCATGGGCTTATTGTCACGCTATCGACCGGCGGGATTATGGTTTGCTTCGGACCCTATATCACGATGACGCAATCGATGATCATGGCGACATGTTCAAAGGCACGCCCGACGAATATGTAGCTTGGCTGCCTTCGATGATGGCGAACTGGGCCGCGACGGTGCATAGTATCGGCAACATGCTGTTTCTGGTGGATGGGGACAGCGCGGATGGCGAATTGCAAACCGTTGCCTATCATCGCACAGTGAATAAGCCGGAGCGCGAGATCATTGCTGGGGGCCGCTATCTTGACAGCTATCGCAAGCGTGACGGTATCTGGCGCTTCTATCGCCGGGCGCTAGTGCTCGACTGGTTCGAGGACCGCGCGTTGCAACGGGGCGAGGGGCCACCAATCGATGATGGCGTAGTGGTCGGCCAGCCCGATGCAACCGATGCGGTCTATGCCAGGCTTTCAATGTTCGCCCGAGCGCGGCGATAGCGCATGCTTTCGGCGCGATCACGGTCGTGCACTTCGTCCACGGCAGGGATAAGCACCGGCAATCCGTCGATCAGGCTGTAATCTGGCCCGTTGCGGCGAAAGCTTTCGATGACCATCCTGATGCGGCCCTCGTTGAGCCAGCGTGGCCAACTGCGCAATGTGATGCCGACCTGCATGAAGGCATCCACTTGGGCGTTGTCCGAAACGGTCGCGGTGCCCTTCAGGGGACGTGTGGTAGGATCGAGGCGTGGATGGCACCAGTGTTGATGTGGCACCATTTCGCCAATCAGAACTGGGCAGGGCGCAGAAGCGCGTCTGATCCTCCATCGACGAAAAGGATCTGGCCGAGCAGGTAAGGTGTCTGCACGGTCAGCAAGAAACGCAGCACTTCGGCAATCTCTTCGGGCTGCGCGTATGCCTTGGTGACGATAGGGTTGCTTTGTTCGACGACCGCTACCATCACGGGATCTTCGAACAACGGGGCGGTCATCGGGCTCAGCACTACGCCGGGCCCGATGCCATTTAGTGAAATGCCGGCCCCCGCCCATTCCGGCCTGACGGCAGCGGAGCGCAACCACAGCGACAGAGCCTTTTTGGAATCGAGATAGGCACTTGTCGGCGCGGCTGCGCACGACGCCAGCGCTGCAGGCTCATTGCCTGCAAGGCATGCCGCAACCACGTCATCGTTACCCTGCAGGATCGCTGCGGTAGAACAGATCGCGACGGCGCGTGGGCTGGCCGACTTTGCGAGCAGGGGGCGAAGTCCTTCAAGGGTGGCAATCGCACCGTAATAGTTGACCGCAACTGTAATGGCTTCCGGACGCGAAATGCCTGCGCCCGCCAGCAGGCCGTCGATTCCACCAGGCGCCATGCGGTGCACCTCGGCAATCATCGCGGCACGCCCTTCGACCTTCGAAAGGTCAGCCGCGACGTCCGTGCCAGCCAGGTCCACGCCGATCACCGTGTCACCCGCCTTGCGGCAGAGTTCTGCGGTCGCCTTGCCGATGCCCGAAGCGGCACCGGTGATTACAATTGTACGAGCCATGCGGGTCGGATTCCTTGCTCTAATATTCGGTGCGGGTCGATGATCACTTTGCAGTCGCGCGGGTTACCGCGCAGCGCTTTGAAGGCAGAAGGCAAACCGTCGAGCGCCACAGGCCATTTACGGCACGACTCAGTGCTGCGATCGTTCTGCCGCATTCATGGCCGAGAATTGTACAGGGCGGGTAGCCCGGGCATATTGCGTCATATGCAGGTCGGATCAAGAGATCCCTGCATCGCTTATGCTCTCCAGCCGCACTTGCAGCAATTTGTTGCGTTTATGCGGCAGACCGTTCTTCGGGCTCCGGCGGAAAGATGGCTGGCTGGCCGGGATCATAAACGCGTGTAAGCATGCCGATGAAACCTTTGTCGGTCATCGGATCGCCCGGCATGATGAATTTCTCGCCCCGCGCCCGCAGGTCGGCGATGATCATGTCGAACACCTGTTCGTGCGACAGATCGTCGGTATGATCGAGCGCGCGTTTCATCTCCGTCATATCCATATAGACGTCCGCACCCCAGTGGATCAGGAAGCGGAACTCCTTTTCAGGAACGCGCTGGATAACCTGTCCGTCGTTGGTCAGTTGCCACCCGGTTGGGTCTTGCGGATCGGGCCCGATGACGGTGTCGATGGAAAGGCCCGCAGGATGGCGCATGGCAGACGGGCCATTGGATTCTGCAGTGTGGTACATCATCTCATTCTCGACGACCACGGCCCGGCCCCACATCGGTGCCTTGATTTGGGCAGGATCTGCCTGCGGACCATCAGGCCAATACGTAAAACCGCCGCCAATGGCACCCTTGTAATACCAGGTTATGACTTGCGCCTTCTTCTGCTGCCATCTCTTGAACAAGCCGGTCTTAACCATTGTGTTCATCAGCCAGACCGGCGTGTTATGCATCGAAATGCCGCGAAAACGCGTGGCGTCGACGTGCGGGCTGCCGCCGCCCTGGGTCGGGCCCTGGATGTTGAATAACATATTTTCGGCCGTGGCGTATTTGGCGCCCCAGTATCCGCGCACCAGATCGAGAAACTTGGTATTGAGAAAGCAGTCTTCGATTTCGGGATAAAGGGCGGTCGATGCCTTGCCCAAATAGCCACGGAAAACCGGGCTGAGAAACATGTCCCAAGTGGGGGTAAAGCCTTCGGGCACCGCGCCCGATGTGGTTGCAATCACCTCTTCGGGCGATTTGAAATGCTGGGCCAAAATCAGCGACCACGGCCCATTGCGCCGCACAACATCAAGCATGCGCGCATGCTGATCGGGTGTGTAGGCCCCTTCTATGATCCGGGGCGATGCCACCGGACGGAATAGCGAAGCTGTGTTGGTCATTGCCAATCCTTATCCTCTGTCCCCGATCGTTCATGCGGTCGGACATTTTGCGTAGAATCGCTGACACCAAGCAGCGCGATCACCTCCAATCTGTCATCATATGTAAGTGATTACAAACTTGAATTCGCGCCTCGGCGGCGAATCTCCCCAATCTGCACATTACGTTGGGAATCCGGTCGAGGCCGTTAAGCCGCCGTCCACGATGATCTCAGTGCCCGTGATGTAGCGCGCTTCGTCCGATGCGAGGAAAAGCGCGGCATGGGCCACATCCCACGCATCCCCCATTCGACCCATGGGAACCTGCGCATGGCGCTTGGCGACGGTGGCCTCAAAATCCCCGCTCCCGTATCGGTCGGCAAGCCGCCGGACGAGCGGGGTGAAGACCAGCCCCGGCACCACGCAATTGATCCGGATGCCCTTCGCCGCATAGGCGACGGCGGTAACGCGCGAGAACTGCATCAGGCCCGCCTTGGCCGCGGCATAGCCGACTTGGTCCTTGCCCACCCAGCGCAAGCCGGCAACCGAGGAAACATTGACGATTGCGCCGGTCCCCTGCGCCTCCATCACCGGCAACGCCGAATGGCAGGTGCGATAGGCGCTGGTTAGATTGAGCTGCAACTGCCGCTCCCACACGTCGGGCTCCATCGATGCTGGCGTGCCGGGCTCGGACTGTCCGACGTTGTTAATTAAGATATCGAGCCGCCCAAACTCGGCGATACAGTCGGCAATCATAGCATCCACTTGCGCACCGTCGGTCACATCGCAGGTTGCGATAGCCAAGGCATTTCCCTCCTCGGCGATGACGTCTCTCGTGCCTTTTGCCGCTTCCATGTTTACGTCGACGCCCATCACCGTCGCACCCTGCCGCGCCAATAACGTGGCGATCGCCTTGCCATTCCCCCAGCCCTGGCCAATCGACCCGCAACCCGTGACCAACGCAACCTTCCCATCCAGCCGCAGCATCTTGTTCTTCTCCCGAATTTGAGGAAACTCGTACGCGCACACGTACGTAAGGACTTGCCGGTATGTCACGAAACCGCATCGCACTGATCAGCGCGCTGGCGCAGTCTCCCGGCCCCGCCATGGCAGCCATGGCGGAAATCTGGCCCGAAGCATGGGCGCACAATCTGATCGATGATTCGCTTGCCGCCGATTACGCCGCGCTGGGTGCCATCACACCCGCCATCTTCGACCGGTTCATCAACCTTGGCCGCTACGCTGCCGGGGTATGCGACGGAGCGTGCAAGCCGGCCGGCATCATGTTCACCTGTTCCGCCTTTCGTCCTGCGATCGATCGCGTTAAGGCAGATCTTGCGATCCCGGTCGTCTCTCCCAACGAAGGGGCCTTCGACGAAGCACTCGATATTTGCGCGGCTGTGTCCGGGGGAGGACGCGTCGCAGTGCTGCTTACCTTTGCCGGATCGCTCGCGCCGTTGACCGGCGAGATCGACGCGATCGCAAAGGCGCGAGGGCAGGCGGTGCCCGAGGTGATCGGAGTGGTCGCGCACGGCGCTCTGGAAGCGTTGCAGGCCGGCGACAGCGCGACGCACGACCGCCTTGTCGTCGAAGCGGCCGCAGCCATGCCGGCTGTCGACGTAACGGTAATAGGACAATTCTCGATGGCACGCGCGCAGCCGCTGGTCGCACCCCTGCGCAAGGAGCCGGTGCTCACCACGCCCCATGCAGCCGCGCGCAAGTTGCGCCGCTTGGTGGAAGCGGGGGCGGGCGCGAAAGACGTTCACGCCCAGTAAGGCGCAGATGCTTCATGGCATGCTCGGGCAAAGTCGCCCACAGGCCTGCCACGCCACGCCCGATTCAGCACTTCAACGCTTACGAAACCTGTGTATCCGCGATCGCGCCATGCGTCGGCGAAGCGTGCGCAATCAAGTACGCCTTCACCGGGAAACGTCCGGCGTTGCAATGTCTCCTCGTTGAGATCGGCCCGGGGCAGCATGGGCTGCGCGTCGCAGAATTCGAGATAGGCGATAGACTCCAGCGGAGCGGTGACCAGCGATTGCCATCCCCGAGGGTCACGCGAGTGATGCCAGATATCGACAAGAGCGCCCACTTTATCGGCTCCGACCACCCCCGCGATTTCCAGCGTTTCTGCCAGAGTGTTGAGCGGCAGCATCGGCAAGTATTCTATCGCGAGCTTCAGCCCGCGTCCTTCGATGTGCCTTGCCGCATCTGCCACGCAATTCAACCGGGTTTGCACGTCGGGCGCATTCACATTCACCTGCAGGATCTTGACGCCGAGGGCATCGGCATGGTTCGCCGCGCGTCGCAGGGCCGCCAGTTGCTCTGCGCTGCCGTCGAGCAATGCGCATACCGAAACCACCTCGCACCCGATGCCGGCGTCCTTCATCTGCCGCGCCAATGCTTTGAGTCCGTTACCGGCGGCTAGCCAAGCTTCGATGGACGGGCAATCCGGGCCCAGCAGCGCAAATCCCGCCGAAGCGGTATCTTCCACCCACGCGCCAAGGTGGCCCGATCCGCCCAGCCAGGGCGATTCATTGAAGGTATTGAAGCTAAGCTGGTTCATCACGCGGGCCCCACATCGTCTGGGCCCCAGAAGGCGCGTAGCGAGGTAATCCGGGCTTCCGCATCGAACGTGCAGATGTCCAGCGACCTGATGCGCAAGCGCTCACTGTCGGGCGGCGTGAATTCCACGTCGAAGACAAGGGCCGCCGCATTACTGTGGGATCCACGAATGGGGGCAACAGGCGTGATCCTGGCGCCGAACGCAACCGAATCACTAAACCATGCTGCAAAGTCGCCAGCAGTCTTGATAGGCGAGCCGACGGGATCTTCGATCACCGCGTCTGCCGCGAAAAGAGCCAGCAAGCCGGCGACGTCTCCTGCATTTGTGCAATCGACATAGGCCTGCAATGCAGCCCGCATCGCGGATTGCGACGGCATCGTATTCGTCATGACGGTGTTCCTCGCGGATTTAGCCGCGCGGTGAGGGCTCTTTGCAAAAAAGCGATCAGTTTTTGGAGACCCCGTCCAGGCGGAGCCTTGGCGCGGTGGAGCAACCACAGCGGACTATCGTGACGCGGATCGGGCGATGCAAGCCGGCGAAGCGTAGGCTCCGCCTCGGCAGCGAAACACCAGAGAACGGCGCTGCCGAACCCGGCCAGAACTGCCTGCTTGAGCTGGAGCCAGCTGTTGAATGTAGTCAGGCCGGCCTGTTCGGCAAGTTCCCCGGCAGGGTTCGCTGCCCAGTGCCCTCCCGGTAATACCGCGTCGAATTCATGGCCCCATCCAAGCATGGGCGCATCGGGCGTCATGTCGGCCCGAGCATATGGTGCCTGGGACAGTACGGCCAGCTGAACACCCGCCAACCGCAATGGCGGAGCGCGGACAAGCGCGAGAGCAAGGTCTGCGCGGCGATGGGTGACCGCGTCCAATGGATCGAGTTCGCCCAGAAGCTCTATCGGGCAGTCGGGATGGGCCTGCCGGAATTGGAGCAATTCCGGCAGGAATTCCGACGCGATGCCGCCGCTGCCTGCTATGCGGATCGGGCTGGCCATTCTTTCCGGAACCTCAAGGTCGCCCAGCATTGATACAACTTCGCGCTCCATTGCGGCGGCCGCGGCAAGCAGCCTTTGGCCTGCCAGGGTGGGGGCAGGACCCCGGGGCGTTTCCTCAAACAGCGGCGTACCCAGTGCCGCCTCCAGCGCATCGACACGACGGCCCACGGTAGTCCGGTTGACGTTCAGCTGCCGTCCAGCCGCAGTGTAGGAACCTGCGCGCACGGCAGCGAGAAACACCTGAAGATCGCTCCACTCCATGGCCGTGCATAATTGCACAAGCGCTGTGCAGTGCAAGATGTTTCGCAAATTGCCGCAAAAATCGCTAAACAGTTAGCGAATGCGCCGCCCAGGGCACTATGAGGCGGCAATAAACAGGAGTTGATGACTATGGCAACCACCAGCGAATACGCGCTCGGCCAGTTCACGTTTCCGCGCGGTTGGTTCATGATCGGGGCAGCAAGCGAAGCGACGCGCGTTCCTGCTGCAATCCGCTATTTTGGCAAGGATCTGGTGCTGTACCGCGGTGAAAGCGGCACGCCCTACGTGGTCGATGCCTACTGCCCGCACATGGGTGCGCACCTGGCCAAGAACTCCACGTCCTATATCGTCCGTGACGGTGAGCACGTTGAAGGCGAGTCGATCCGTTGCCCGTTTCATGGCTGGCGCTTTGGTCCCGACGGCGCGTGCAACCACATCCCCTATTCGGATTTCATCCCCAAGGCCGCTCAGCTACACAGTTATCCTGTTATCGAGCGCGCCGGCATCATCTGGATGTGGCACGACGAGGAAGGGCTGGAGCCTGATGTCGAACTGGCTAACTTTGGCGGTCATTACGGCGAACCGGGCTGGGTCGAATGGAAAATCGACTACATGGGCGATCTGAACAGCCACGGTATCGAGATCGTCGATAACATGGCCGATTTTGGGCATTTCATTCCGATCCATGGAGCCAAGGACTGGGCATACTTCGCCAACGAGTTCATGGGTACGGTAGTCCACCAATATTACAGTGCGGGGCATCGGACGCTGACTGCAGCCGATGGCGACCAGCTTGTGCTCGATACTTGGTATGAAGGTCCCGGATTCCTGCAGTCAGAAATGGCCGGCACGTTCGACAGCTTCATTATGATTTCGAACACGCCTGTTGAGGACGGCGTTACTCGATCATGGCATGCGCTGATGGTAAAGGTTCACGACGGTTCGCGCGAGACGACGGACGAAGACCGCGCCATGGCGCTTGCATATCAGGAAGGCAGCCGCCTTGCTTTTGCGCAGGATGTCGAAATCTGGGCTAACAAGCGCGCCTGCATCAATCCATTAGCGGTCCCCAATGACGGGCCGTACGGCAAGGTCCGCACCTGGTATCGCCAGTTCTACAATCCACGGGACAAAGCGCCGGAAATTCAAGGCCGGGTGAACGGGTTGACGGTTACGCTCGACAAGCGGCCCGGCTCAAAGGCTGCATAGTAACCAAGCCCATTTCCATACTGCGCTGCTGGCACGGTGCTCCCCTGCGGAAGCATTGTGGTGGTGTGCGGCCGAAATAGACGAAAAAGGGAGAAAGTAGGATGGCGACTTTTCCGGTGGGATGCACTCTGATTTTTGGTGGCAGCGGGGGCATCGGGCAGGGTGTGGCGCGGACCTTCGCCGGAGAAGGCAGCGACATTGGGGTTGTCTATCGGAGCAAGGTCTCAGCCGCAGAGGCCGTTGCCGAATACGCCCGGGCCAAGGGTCGCAGGGCCAGTATTCACGCCGCCGACGTGACCGATCCGACCCAGGTGCATGCCGTGGTGGATGCAGCGATCGCCGAACATGGCCGGGTGCATTCGATGGTCTGGGCTGCGGGGCCACTGGTGAACCAGCGCTATTTAGCCAATACACCCATGGATGAATGGCGTCATGCATTCGACGTGGAGGTGCACGGGTTCTTCGCCGCAGCACAGGCGCTGATTCCACACATGCGTGAACAGGGTGGCGGCAGTTTCGTGACGTTGGGGTCCGCTGGGCACGATTGGTGGCCCGCGCGCGACGGCATGTCGGTGGCGGTCAAGGCTTCCAACGAGCAATTGGTGAAAGGCATAGCCAAGGAAGAGGGCAAGTCGAACATTCGCGCGAATTCGGTGCTGGTAGGCGTCATTGATGCCGGGCAGTTGCATGAGTTGCAGCGTCAGGGCCAACTCGACGATGCCTGGGTAACCGAAACACAAAAACTGCTTTGCCTTAAGCGTTGGGGCAGCGCGGCGGAAATCGGACATGCCTGCGTTTATTTCGCCAGTAACGAAGGCGCATACACCACCGGCCAATCCATCTCGGTTTCAGGAGGATTCGGCGTATGAGCCTGACCACCTGCAGGGTGGCCGTGGTCACCGGCGCCAGCCGGGGCGCAGGCTTGGGAATCGCCCGCGCGTTGGGTGAGAAGGGTTTTCGTGTCTACGTTACTGGGCGCACCTTGAATGAAGGTGATGCAGATCTTCCGGGCACCATTGGGTCTGCTGCGCAGGCTGTGACGGATGCCGGGGGCGAGGGCGTTGCCGTCCGAGTTGACCATGCCAACGCGGATGAAATCGCCGCTCTATTTGCGCAGGTTGAACGTGAAAGCGGGCGGCTAGATATCCTGGTAAACAACGCCACGGCCCTGCATGACGATCTGGTAAAGCCCGGCCCGTTCTGGGAAAAATCGGCCGATCTGGTCGAGATTCTCGATGTTGGCCTGCGATCCAGTTATCTGGCTGCGTGGCATGCAGCACCGATCATGGTGAAGCGGGGCAGCGGGCTGATTGCTTTCACCTCCTCGTTCGGATCGGTGTGTTATATGCACGGTGCCGCCTATGGAGCCCAAAAGGCAGGCGTCGACAAGTTCGCTGCGGATATGGGTGTCGATTTTCGCGGCACCGGGGTTACGGCATTGTCGCTGTGGATGGGGCCGCTCCTCACCGAACGTAGCGCACGAACGCGCGCAGAGCATCCTGAGCAGTACGACCAGATCATGGCAAATGCAGAGACGCCTGAATTCAATGGGCGGGTCATCCTTGCGCTTTACCAGGATCCCAACCTGGGGGATTTCAACGGAAAAACAGTAATTTCTGCGGAAATGGCTGAAAAGTATGGCGTTTTCGAAGAAGGCGGCCGTCGACCTCCTTCATGGCGGGCCATGTTGGGTGATCCGCGGGAAGCCCACCCGGCGATTATCGCCTGAGATTGCCAAAGCCGAGGGCGGACTCCCTCCAATCTGGCAACCCGCTTTCGCGTTGATCGCGCAACATCGGTTTATATTACGCAAACCAATCATTGATATTGAGCTTGCGCAACCTTTGCGTAGAATGTATCGTATTCCCATAAAATGAGAATGCCAAGGGAAGAGGCTGCACCGCCTGCGAATTCCGGCTGGTCAACTGCAAAATGATCGATTCGAGGCGTGCCCTTGTTGCGCGCTGCGTCCGATGGTTGGTCCGTGGGATTTACTCTTCCCCGAAATTTTTTCGACCCGGCTCATGTCAGGTCGAAATGGACTGAGAGGGAGAGTGAGCATGAGAAACAATATTTCTGCGATACATGCGTGCAAGGTATTGATGGTCGGCGCTGCCGTGGGAGCATTGATTGCGCCTCAAATGGCTGCGGCACAAACTCCTGCACAGCCTGAAGCGACGAGCCCTGATGCTGCAGCGCCTATTCCGGGCGAAATTCTTGTCACCGCCAACCGCCGCGTCGAACGTGGGCAGGACGTTCCAATTGCTATCACCGCGCTGTCGACAGAGCGGCTGGAACAGCAGGGTATAGCCAAGGAGCAGGATTTCCAGGCGAGTGTCCCATCGCTTGTCGTTGGCCCCAACGGCCAGGGATCGCGCGATTCACAGTCGTTCACGTTGCGTGGTCAGGGCGCAACGTTCCAGGCTTCGCCGGGCGTTGTCGTCTATGTGAACGAAGTTCCTCTTCCAGCAGCCATCACCGTCAGTCAGCAGGGCGGTCCGGGCAATTTTGTTGATCTGGAGAACGTGCAGGTTCTCGCCGGTCCGCAGGGTACGCTGTTCGGTCGCAACACCACCGGCGGTGCCGTGCTGCTGGTTCCCAAGAAGCCAACCAATGACCTTGGTGGCTGGATCAAGGGCGAGTACGGCAACTATAATCGCAAGGTTGTGGAAGGCGCGGTCAATCTTCCTCTCGTCAGCGATAAGGTCTTGTTACGCGTGGCTGGCGCATATCACGATCGTGACGGGTTCACCCGCGACGTGATATGGAACAAGGATCGCGACAACGAGCATTATTATTCGGGCCGCGTCGGCCTTACCCTGCGTCCGACCGAAGGCGTCGAAAACTACACGATGGCCTACTATTCCAATTCAGATAACAATGGCGCCGGGTTGATCAATCGCGGCTTCAATATCGATGCATTGAAGGGGCTGGGCTTCTGCTCGGATACGACGCCCGGCCCGATCGGCGTCCCTTGCGACGTCTATCGTGCAGTCACTGCACGTGCTGATGCACTCGGCCCTCGCGCAACCGCGTTCTCAACCGATGTGTTCTCAAAGATCGTCAGCTGGGGCGTTTCCAATACCACCAGTGTCGACTTGAACGACGCAATCACGCTGCGCAACATCGCCAGCTATCAAAAGCTGAAGGTGCAATATCGTTACGATGGCGATGCCAGCGTGCTGCAGCAACATGACGTTGATCCTGGTGTCTTGCCCGCACCGGGCACTGTCACGTTCCCGTTCCCGATCAATTATTTCAATTCGACCGGTGCCTCGGAACTTCCGCGTGATGCTCTGCGCCAGATCACGGAAGAACTTCAGATTCAAGGCAAGTCTCTTGACGACAAGTTCAACTGGACTGTCGGAGGGTTCTACTATGAGCAGAAACCCTATGCGACGCAAGGATCGCGTGCTGTTCTATACTGCCCGGCTGCATTTACCGGCTTCTGTGAGGCCAGCGTTAATCAGTATGGCACAAGCACCGTGTCGAAAGCGGTTTACGCACAGGGTACGCTCGACTTCGGGGCAATTGCGCCCTCGCTTGACGGACTGCGCCTCACGGCAGGCTACCGCTACACATGGGATCACATCTCCGGTTTCGCGTCGCAGTTCTCGCGTGACACTGCGGATGCGACCAAGGCCCGTTGTGGGTCGGATAACTCGCTGGTGTCGTATGCTGGCGCCCTTGCAGCATGCCGGTTTTCTGCCGACCTGAAGACAAAGTCGCCGACTTGGACGATCGGCCTCGATTATAAGGCTGATCGAAACCTTCTGCTTTATGGCAAGGTCAGCCGTGGTTATAAGGCGGGCGGATTCAACCAGTACGCCGTGTTCACTAACACCCGCACATTTCTGCCGGAAAGGGTTACATCCTACGAGGTCGGCTTCAAATCCGATTTCAAGCTGGGAACGGTGCCGTTCCACCTGAATACATCGGTGTACCATGTCGATTACAAGGACATCCAGCGCGCGACGGGCGACTACAACCCGGTCACTAACGCCGGCGGCGCACGTACCTTGAATGCGGACGCCCGGATCAATGGGATCGAAGTCGAGAGCTCGATCCGTCCGTTCACGGGCTTGGAGATCGGTGGAAACTTCAGCTACACTGATGCCAAGTACAAAAAATACCAGAACGAAGTAAATACACCCACGCTTGCTTGTAACGGATTTATCATCCCCAAGGCATTCGGTGGAACTGGTATCGCCGACGACTCATGTCTCAATTTCCAGTACACAGCCAAGTATATCTGGAGCATTCACGCTTCGGCCGAACAGCCGCTGGGTGACATGGGTACGCTGGCGTTGTTCGTGAACTTCTCGCACACATCGAGTCAGAACACCGAAGCTGTCCAGCTTCCCAGCGTGCAGCCTGGATCGGTGCTTGAGCCGTTCGGACTGCTCAATGCATCGCTCGATTGGCGCGGCGTGGGTGGATCCAACTTTGACCTGGGTGTTTTTGGGACCAATCTTTCCGACAATACCTATCGCATCAGCAACGCCGACGTATTCCAGAGCGGCGGACTGCTCTATAATGCGACCCTTTACGGTGAGCCGCGCATGTTTGGCGTGCGTGTTAAGTACCACTTCGGCGGCGAATGATGTTGCGTTGAAAATGACGCTGACGCGCAGCGTCAAAAGGTGTGATGCGGCGAATGTGGCAAAGCGAAAGCTTTCCGCATTCGCCGGAAGCCCCCGGACCAACGCCTGATCGATCCTTGTGGCGCGCCTCGGGGTCGCTCGCCGTAGCCGTTTAGACTCCAGAACACCGCAAACTGCGGTGGGCGCGCTGGTTGGCGCATGGTCGCGTAACCATGAATGCGTGCTAATTCATGAATGCGTGCAAAAACGGCCGGGCGGAGCGCCCGGCTTTTTCGTTGGCCCGGTCCGGATCGGGGTTGCGATTCAACGCAGAATGAGCCAATTTGCTACGCAGTTAGGCCCAAAGAATGGGGCAGGCGCTTTGGATTCGTATTCCGATTCGCCCAAAGCTCCGAGAAAACGGAGCGCCGCAACCAGGAGAGACGTTTTGCTGCCCTTGCAGGAAATATCCGATCGTATCGAGATCCAGGATCTGTTCGCGCGGTACAGCTTTGCAATCGATGAACGGGAATGGGACGCGCTGGATGGCGTTTTTACCCCCGACGCCAAAATTGATTACACCGAAACCGGGGGCGCAAAGGGCACTCTTGCGGAAATAAAGGAGTGGCTACCGACAGCCTTGGAGCGCTTTCCGACGTTCCAGCATATGGTCGCCACGACCAAGCTGATGCTTGATGGCAACCGGGCTACAAGCCGGACAATTCTTTTCAATCCCATGACGTTTCGGCCCGAAGGCGGACCCGATCAGGTCTTTTTCATAGGTCTGTGGTATCGCGATCAGCTGGTTCGAACCGCCGATGGTTGGCGCATCGCTGAACGTCATGAGGAGATGGGCTGGTCGCACAATGTGCCGGATATGCCGCCGATCCCGAGCGCTGACCGGCCCGCCTGACCTAAAATTAAACTCTACCAGGATTAAGAGAGGATTACTTTCAATGGGTAACAAACTCACAGGCAAAGTTGCTATAATCACCGGCGGTGCACGCGGCATGGGGGCCGCCACAAGCAGAATGTTCGTGGCCGCGGGCGCAAAGGTCGCCATCGCGGACATGCTGGAAACCGAAGGCACTGCGCTTGCTGCTGAATTGGGTGAAAATGCCGGCTTTTGGAAGCACGACGTTACCAGCGAAGATTCTTGGGCAAATCTTGTAGCAGAAGTTGAAGCTGCGTTCGGCGGTGTCGATGTGTTGGTGAACAATGCCGGCATTATCATCTTTAAGGATCTAATGAATACCACGTTAGAGGATTACAAGCGCGTTCTCGACGTAAACTTGGTTGGCGACTTCCTCGGCATCAAGGCTGTAGCTCCGGGTATGGTCGCTCGCAGAAAGGGCTCGATCGTAAACATCTCCTCCATAGACGGCCTGAAGGGGTCCAACTGCCTAGGCGCTTATTCCTCCAGCAAGTGGGGCGTGCGCGGGCTGACCAAGGTAGCGGCAATGGAACTGGGCCACAAAGGCGTGCGCGTGAATTCGGTTCATCCCGGCGGCATCGATACCATCATGAGCAATCATAGCGGCGTATCGCGCGAGGAGATCAATGCCAACTACGCCGGTGTGCCCCTGCAGCGCATCGGCGCACCGGAGGAGGTGGCTGCCGCCAGCCTTTTCCTCGCCAGCGATGACTCCTCCTATATCCACGGCACCGAGATTGTCGTCGATGGCGGCTGGGTCACCGGTTCCTACCACGCGGGCTTTCCTGGCTCGCCGGGTTTCGAATGACGTTCGCATAGCCAGCGGGAGAATGGCAATGGTCCGGATATCGATACCCGACTCGGAAATGACAAACCCACATGCGTTCGCGCAACGCTTGCACGCGCCGACCATCATGGCAGCGGCAGGAGGTTTTTCGTCAGCCGTGTATCGAGACTCGGCACTGTCGCTGCGCGAGTTCGAAGCGGCAAGATTGCGGGTTGCCGAGATTAACGGTTGCATGATCTGTCAGCAGTTCCGCAGCGCCCGCGACGCCGGTGAGATGCTCGCAGGGTCCGGTGCGCGGCCCACGCGCTGCATCGCCGATAACGGTCCGGCGCCGGATGAGGCTTTTGTCGCGGCGATTCCGCAATGGCGCACGTCGGGGGTTTTCAGCGAACGGGAAAGGTTGGCCCTCGAATTTGCCGAGCGCTTTGCCGAAGAGCCCAAGGTACTCGCCGCCGACGACGACTTCTGGGCGCGCATGCACGCATGTTATTCGGATTCCGACATCGTCGATCTTTCGCATTGCGTGGCGGCGTGGACCGGACTGGGCAGGGTGGCACACATCCTCGGTTTTGACAGTGCCTGTTCCGTTTCTGCCTGAGTTTCAGCGTGGTCGGTCAATTGCTCTGACCAGCTAGTGGAGCGACGTGCAATGCGTGATGGAACACTCGCCGGCAGGGTTGCCATGATAACGGGTGGCGGTGATGGAATTGGTCGGGGATTTGCGTTGCGCTTCGCCCGTGAAGGTGCCGCCGTGCTGATCGTCGATTTCGACGAGGGTCGCGGTGCCGCAGTCGTCGAGGAACTGCGTGCGACGGGTGCTCAGGCGGAATTCTACCGATGCGACGTGACGGAGCGGGATCAGGTTACGGGCGCGGTCGACGCATGCGTCGCGGCCTTCGACTCGGTCGATATCCTGGTCAACAATGCCTATAGCGGGCTGGGCGCAGAGCGGGTCGAGAAGCAGAGCGACGCGCGGTTCGAAAACACGATGAAGATGTGCCTTTATGCCACCAAATGGGCGATGGAGCGCGCATTGCCGCACATGAAAGCCAGACGCTGGGGTCGCGTCATCAACATGGCTTCGCTCAACGGTGTGAACGCGCACATGGGATCGGCGGATTACAATGTCGGTAAGGAAGCCGTTCGCGCCTATTCGCGTAGTGCTGCGCGCGAATGGGCCGGATACGGCATCTGCGTCAATGTCATCTGCCCGGCCGCAGCATCAGCATCCTATCGCCGGTTCGCGGAAATGGCACCCGACGTTGCGGCGGCAACGTCGGGTGCCAATCCAATGGGCCGCATGGGCGATCCCGAAAGGGACATCGCTGGAGTCGCGCTGTTTCTAGCCAGCGAGGATGCGCGCTATCTGACCGGCAACACGCTGTTCGTCGATGGCGGCGCGCATATCAACGGGGTGCCATGGGTGCCAGACCTCGGCCCGGAAGACTGAAGCCCCCGGACCGAGGAGTCGGCGGCGACGGATCAGAAAGTACGCGTCTGACCGCCATCAACCATAAGGGTTTGGCCAGTAACATAGGATGCAAGGCCGCTGGCCAGGTAAACGGCTGACGCACCGATATCCATTTCAGGATCGCCAATACGCCGGAGCGGAACTTTGCCCACTTGATCATTGTAGGCATCCGGAAAATGTTCGCGCCACATTTCTACGCCCGGTGACAGGGCGAACGGGCAGATCACGTTTACCCTAACGCCGTGTTCGCCCCATTCGATCGCTGCGGTTTTCGACAGCGACCGGATCGCCTCCTTCGCCGCGCCATACGAGGCTTGGGTGGCCATGCCTTGTATACCGGCTCCGCTGCCGAAATTGATGACTGACCCCTGCGTTTCCACCAAATGCGGGAACGCGGCTTTCATCAAAAGAAAAGTGGGCCAGAAGCCCGTGTCGAACGCGATGTTCATGGCTTCGATCGACGTTTCGACCAGCGGGAGCTGTGCAGAGGCCTGCGCAGCGTTGACCAGCGTGTCGAGCTTGCCAAACCGCCGCAGGGCTTCATCGACGATGCCGGGAAGCGCATCGCGATCCGCGAGGTCCACCGGCATGAAATGGACCGGTCCGAGGGCACCGAGTTCTGCAGCGGTCACATTCCCGAGTTCGACCTCGCGATCGACAATTAGCACACTGGCGCCCGCTTTGACGAACGCTGTGGCGACACCTTTCGCCACACCGCGTGCTGCTCCAGTAAAAATGGCGACATTGTGTTCCAGTAGCATCCTGCCACCCCTTGCGTCGCAACATTTGCGTTGCCGATTTACTTTCGATCTTCCTATTTCGTCACTATATCAATTCGAGAAAAAAAATGCGGAATGTCGAGCTCGATGCTTAACGATGCCTCCGCACCAAGAGGAGACTTGGGAGATGGCCGACCTCACACCACGCCTTGGGGCACCAGCCACGGCAGTTGTGATCACTGGCGGTGCTTCGGGCATCGGCCTTGCAACAGCACGATCGCTGGCTGCGGTTGGCCGTCCTGTGTCGCTGTGGGATATCAATGCGGATGGTGTTACGGTCGCCGCTACGGAGATTACAGCGCAATATGGTGTCTCGGCGTCCGGGGTGTCGGTCGATTTGCGCGATCCCCAAGCGGTGGTGCCGGCCGCATTGGCGACACGCGCTGCCCTCGGCCCCGTCGGTGGAATCGTCCATGCCGCGGGCACGGCGCTGCAAAGCGGGATCGAAGGCGTGACGCCGGATAATTTCGATTCTGGAATGGCCCTGCACGTCCGGGCTTTGATCCTTATCGCACAGGCGTTCATGGATGACATGAAGTCCAACCCTGGAAGTGCTATTGTGGCTGTGGCGTCGATCAACGCCTGGTTCGGCAATGGCACGATTCCGATCTACACCGCGGCCAAAGGAGCGGTGATCTCATTGGTGCGGTCGATGGCTGACGAACTTTCACACTTTGGCATTCGCATCAATGCGGTTAGCCCCGGGATGATCGATACGCCGATCCTAGGTGAGATGCGCGATAGCATGCAGAAGCTGTATGGTCCGCGCGCTTTCGCGGGCCGGTTCGGCAAGCCCGAGGAAGTCGCCCGCACGATCCGCTTCCTTTTGTCGGAAGAGGCAAGTTATATCACGGCGGCAGAAATTCTGGTGGACGGGGGCATCCGACACTCACAAAGGCCCTGACAGAGGGCCACCGGCCAATAGCAAGGAAGGCAGCAACCTATGCGTTCGATTATCGTTACCGGCGGCTTCGGCATTTTGGGTAGGGCGGTCGCGAAAGCCTTCCGTGACAATGGTGACCGGGTAGCACGCGTTGATTTCGCCGCCGCCG